>JAESFQ010000651.1_pt1 | contig 12718 bp, 20 predicted proteins | sample 9269431 | NCBI WGS metagenome assembly JAESFQ01 (sample SAMN14502588, study PRJNA617103) | algae metagenome | isolation source: Plectolyngbya sp. WJT66-NPBG17 and co-occurring heterotrophs from well... | place: USA: Mojave Desert, Joshua Tree National Park, California | collected 2006-08-06
TAGTCTCACTGCAAGGGAAATATCGCAAGCTACGCGTATATAATACACAAGCTGGACTACCTTTCGAAACTTTCATCAAAACAAGCCCAGCACATTCTAGCTCAAGGCTTCCCTTCCCAACAAAGCCACGATGCACTTCTCCACCCTCCTCACCAGCCTCGGCGCTCTGGCGGCCACTTCCATGGCTACTCCGGCACCCACACCGATCGCAGACGCACTACCGGTACCATCAGCAATGGTAGAACCCATGACCGATGCCCCATTGTCGGGGTCTTTGCCCAAAAACTTTGCCAAGATTTGGGTCTTCAGCAACCTCCGATGCGACGCAAACGATGGTCCTTCTTTCAACGTCAACGTTCTTCCCGGTCAGGATAGATGCATACCGTATAAGAATGTCGGATCAATCGTCGCATGGTACAGGTCGGGTATCGGGTAAGTTTCGTCGTTCCGCTTCAAAGAAGACTGACTGACGTGTGATCTCATCGTTGTAGCAAATGTGACGTTACCATCCATAGTGGCAGTGACTGCAGAGGCATTGCTTGGGCGCCGTGGAACAAGAGGTGCAGCCGTCAGTTATTTGCATCGGTCAGGGTTTCATGCCCGAAGTTGTAGAGAGTTTGCTCGAATTGCTCTGCCTTCGGCATGTGCATCACAAAAGGTGGGTCGCTGGGTGGCGGTTGACAGAAAAGGCCCTCGTGACCAAAAGCAGATAATTTTATTAAATTGTAGCCTAATTCCATCCTCAATGCCCATGCTCATTCGGATCGCAAGGCCATAAGCCATACCATGCAATACAACTTTTCACATCTGCATATACACACTGGGAAATTCTTTCGTCACGATTCATGATAAAGAGCTTTTAAGAATGAAAAGATGTTCATCCGTACACTACCAACGCCCTAGCCTTGTCCAATGCTATTGAAGAAAGAAAATTCATCGACATCTTTCGACTGACTGCGCGATATGCTCATGCATCCTTCTCATGAATCTTCACAAGCATCTTGAGATGCTTTCCCCGCCCACATCCTACCAAGGGCCAATCCAAGTGACCTCATCCGAGCTGGAGCCGGAAGAAGAAGAGTGCGAGTCATAGTCAGAGATATGACTGCACTTTTCACAGGCATCGGCCTTCTCGCCGCTGCTCCTTCCGTCCCTCCACGCCGCTGCGCAAACCTGGCACACGGTGTTCCTGATCCTGTCCATGCAGACAGCGCACTGTGTCCTCAGGTACTCGGACAGGAAATCGTGTGCAGATTTGCACGTGGTGACGCAACCGAACTGCTCCTTGACCGGGCGCTCGTGCCAAACGATGCGGTGCCCGGAATGGGCCATCGTGATGGTGGCCAGAACGGCCACGGCGGCGAAGACGGAGACTAGGAGACGCATTTCCGGTGAAGATCTGTATATATTAGTTGTTTTGGGAACATAAGAGGGATGGGTCTATGGTACGGTATTGGTATTGTTGGAAAACTACGATTTGTTAGCCAGTTGTAGTCGAGGTAAAAGATGAAGACGTTGTACATTTATGTGCGTTTTTCACTTCCTTTTGAGATCGGGATAATTTTTAGTGAGAATGTGAGCTATCGTGGTGTTGTAAAGGAAAAGAAATTAGTAGAAGAATCAAGGAGAATTTATATTAAGTCGAGTCAAAAAAGATTTCTAGATAGGTAGGAAATTGGTAATGAATCTCCATCGTAAGGTTGCCGAGCCACTCTTCTAGGGCTTTAAATGTCGGCATGGCTAGTCTTGTATGAAGGTTGAAGAGAATAGGAAGAAAGTGCAAGGTCGTGCAAATGCTGGTGCAAAATCTGGTGGATGACCCAGGATTTTCGAGAAAAAAGGTTTGGTCGACCCAAACTGCATTCAGTCACAAGCGAAGAGAAACGGCACCGAAAAGCTTGCTACTGATTATAGAAATTCTGAAACATGGTGTTCTCACAAGTGCGTTTGCGGTGACCCATAGTAGCTCTCAGTATGCCGGACACAGTGAGGTTCTAGAATGAAGGAGTTTGGGTTCTTCTAGCCGCACCCAACATCAGGCGTCTGCCGTTAGGTTTTCTAATTGTTGTAGTTTGTCACTATGGGTCATCGCAGAACGGTGGGTCTGGCAAAAAAATGCGTCCGGAAGTTATTGGCTACATCATATACACATGTGCTCACGGAGCACAAGACTGCGGAAACTTTCTTAGTACGCTTCAGTGCCAAGGTACGGCCTTGAAGATATCGAAGATGCAAGCTCCTTCGTATTCGCCATGCTCCCAGCTGCTCATTAGTCTAGCACCACGTTTGCAGCTCTGTAACGATCAAAGGCGTATGTGGCACGAAATCGAAATGCGGTGTCATATACCGCTCTTGAATATATGTACCACACATAAGACAAAGAGACAATCGAGCCGTTCTGTCGAAAAATGGGCATCGTGGCCAAACCAGTAAGGCGATGATGCCTACGCTCTTGAAACGCCTGACACCGGGTATGAACTAGCAAGATGAAACATAGAGAGCAGAGTGGTAACAGAAAACGCTCTATGAGAGAGTGATATCGCTACCTGTTCCATCTCCGTTCTGCTCCATCCTGGTGTCGTCCCCATCGCCGCCTGCCAGGACCTTCGTCTGGGGACGGTATCCGTCTGGTGGGCCTACGCCGGGTGTGCACGCTGCAACGTTGCCATTTTCATCGACAAATTCGAAATTGTAGCGGGAGAGCAGATGAGGAATTGCTGAGAGTTGTGGTCCGTAGCGCGCGGTGTTATCGTAGAGTTCGAATAGCGGGACTGCTAGGAGCTTCATGTTCTTCGGAACGCTCAGGACCTCTGTAGACCATTAGCGATTATACAGAACATAGAATGAGACCAATAGGCTTACTGCTGCGTGGCAGCTGGATAAAGTACAGCTTCTTGCACTCCTTTGGCCTGGTGACATGCGCAGGAATGAAAGGGTACATGAAGGTCTCGAAATTGGGTCGCCACCACTGTGCCAGTGTATCACCAACAACCCACTCGTCATTGACACCCTCGCCTGTGAATTGTGTGCCAACTGGTGCGAGGCGCTCGTTCAGCCTCGCCTTAAAGCCCTCAATTTCATCGTCTTCGGCACGGAGGTAATCGCCGGGCCTGGCTGGCGTCAGTGATGAGTAGATGCAGGCGAAGCGAAGACGTACAGCTTGAAGAAGGCGTTTGCGATCTGCAACATAAGGATATGCGGGTGGTTGTGTTCGTGGCAGACTAGGATGCCTTCGCAAGTCCGTCGCATGCCATGCTCCGAGTAATGCTCTTCTAACCGCTTGAGCCGGGCAAGTACGGAAGGGTCCTCTTCGGGCTGTCCATCTTTGGTTCCAAATGTGTAGTTACTGAGAGGGAACAAACGAATGGTCTTAGGCTGGTTGCCGTTGAAGTCCTTGGGAATAACGGGGCTACTGCAATTAGCAAAAACCGCAAACACGCCTTCTCAGACGTACGGGTATGAGCTCTGAGAAGCTTCCTTTACTATCGTGGACATGGTGGCTGTGAACTTGTCGTGTAAATTGTGGGTTGCTTGTTGTGTCGCGACAATCGAGCGGTCGCGGCGAGCTTGCAGGGATTCAGGGTCTCGCTAACACGTGACGATACATGCAAGTTCGCCCCGGGCGTCACTGGCGCTGCCGTTACTCCACCACATCGTCATCCTCATCACTTGATCCTCTGATACGACTGCTTTCCCTAAGGCCCCTTCGATTTCCGTAGTATCAGGATGACACCGACAGCGTTAATCACCGGAGGTAAATAATCATTATGAGTGTTTTACTGCTAGCTGACCGCAGAGCGAAGCTAGTGGTCTGCTCGGCCGCCAAGTGCAGCGAGAGTTCTTGTTAGATGGCTGGAAGTCTATCGGCACAGGTCTGAGTCGCATCACTGCTCCGGATGTGGTGAAGTTAGATGTTCTGGATCCGAATGACATTGCAAGGGTGCTCGATGAGACCAAGCCAAGGGTTGTCGTCCACTGTGCTGCTAATCGCTTCCCGGACTCATGTACGAAAGACCCAGATGCAGCAAGAAGACTTAATGTAGACGCGAGTCGAGATTTGGCTCAGGCTACTACGTCTCGAGGCATCTTTCTTATATACATTTCGACGGACTACGTCTTTGCTGGCACACCTGGAGACGCTCCTTATAAGACGAATGCCACGCCGAGCCCACCGAATGCGTAAGTCTCAATCTAGTATACGATGATCCTATGATTAGGTTCTTTTTCATTGCTTTCGAGCCTGCCTTACAGCGCAATCCTAGGCAGAAACCATGCTGGATGAAGTATCAGGCTTGGGCTGACAATCCTTATCAGGTATGGCCAAACTAAGCTGGAAGGCGAACAAGCTGTTCTCGATCTTGCCAGTAGGACGAACTCAAAGAACAAAATTGTCGTTCTCCGAGTCCCAGTTCTCTACGGATCTTGCGATGAGCCAAAAGACAGTGCAGTCAACGTGCTCATGTCACAGTTGTGGAATGCCCAACAGATTGAACAAGGTCAACCTAAAATCCAAGTCGATGACTATGCGCTTCGGTACCCAACAAACACCCAGGATGTTGGCCGGGTATGCCGCGACATCGCGAAGTTGTACCTCGATCCTGCAAGCGCGTAAGCCACGCTCACGTTTTCGCATGATGGGAAGCATTCGCTCATTCGGTACTAACATCTCTTCCAGGAACCGTGAACTACCAAGCATTCTCCAATTCAGCTCTGAGGATTGCATTACAAAGTGGCAAATCTGCCAGACATTTGCCGATATCATGGGGTTGCCCCTCGACAACATGGAGCCCTTCAAACCCGATGAAGAACCTAAAGATGGCACTATCAGGCCTTATGACTGCCACTTGGATACTAGCGCACTGAAAGACCTGGGTATCGATGTATCGACTGTTGACTTCCGCACATGGTGGTAAGTGCCGGTACGCGCTGGCGCCTTTCACCGCTCACAAATTTGCAGGAGGCGAGAAGTAGGGGCTTTCCGCTGAGGGTTGACCTTGACAACAACACGAAAACGCTTCTCATTACATCATCATCGCAATCTGTAGACAGTGAACACCTTGCGCTCATGTTGCGCAGTTATCAGGTGCCGCTAGGTTGGAAGTCCCGCTGCCGAGGCCGCGACACCGGCAGATCTCCGCGACGTGTCGCAGATAAAGTCACCCGTACCTGCATTTTTACTCTATATGGGAAGGTATTTCTCCACTGAACGCACACCTCAAAGCGTCACATTGGACATTTCAGCGGCTACTACGATCGTCGCATTCCGAGGATGTGGTTTTGCCCAAATCGGGATTGCTGTCGCTAAATGATTGGGTGGCAGCTGTCGTTGCGGCGCAGTCTCGCGCCTTGAGTTTTGGGGGCGCTTATGCTCCACGAAAACGCCGTTAAGTATATATCTGTCAACGTGTAGAATGCCTGAATCTACTTCCGTTGCTTTGCATTACTTGCGTTGCGGTTTCTTGTCGTTTGTTCGTTGTCGCGTGTTCTCTTCTTCGCGATGGATGCCAGTCTAGCGCCTGTGGCGCGATCAAGCACATTCCCGGCTGTACTTGGGCCCAAGAAATCAAACACGCTCTTTTCCGTATTCTCACGTGGAACTGACAACCAAGGTACGCCCTATAACGTCATATCAATTTTTATGCTTACGATCGAATAGTTTCCAAGACTTGGAAGCCCCCGGCACTGCGCGCTCCAGTACTCATTCTAACAACTGCGATATGCTGGTCATTGATCACCGTCCTACAATTTTTGCTTCACAAAAGTCAAAATCAAAATGGGATCATCTTTGCACCTCGAATCAATGATCTACCGTTACGCCAGACCTTTCTCTACTTGTACTTCCCAACCATTGTAGCGGTTCTCTTCAGTATCTACTGGGCATGGATTGACTTGGAGACCAAACGTATGGAGCCATACTATCAGCTGAGCAAGGAGAACGGTGCTCTTGGGAAAGACTCTTTGTTGTTGCATTATCCCTTCGACTTCCTTCCACTAGTCCCACTAAAGGCTGCTAGAGATCGGTGCGTTACTCATGCCGCTTGTACCAGTCACTTTTGATACAACACTAAATGATCTAGACACTGGCCAGTGTTCTGGGCTTCATTCGCAGTAGTACTTGTAACCTGGGGGTTAGTACCTACCCAAGCTGGTATCTTCACAGTCAAAACAGTTACACGGGCGACGAACACGACATTCGATATTTCTACGTTCAACATTCCCGTTGAACAACAAGTCTCAAACTTGACACTTCGATACTCGCAATCTACATACGGCATAGTCAGTTTGAACGAAACTCTTCCACCATACATGGCTCGCAACTACACCTTAGCACCCTTCAGAATATCCACAGGTGGTAATGTTTTGGATGACACACCACAGGGACAAGGAACCTGGACTGCCCCAACTGTTATGTACTCGTTGGATCTGTACTGTGAGAACGCCTCGCACAAAGCCGACGGTTCCAGAAAGATCTTCTATGTAAGCAACAGCGGCTGTAATTTCACGCTAGGGCCCACAGGAAACTTGACGGTTGGCGAAGACATCGGCTATGGTACTGAAGCTCTCTCGATCAAACAATATGTCGGCCAGTACGCTGGATATTGGAACCATGGAGGCTATGCAGACTACTCGTTAGACCGTTACTGTCCAGAAACGGTTAACCACACATTTTTTGCTGCTTTCTCGAAGAGTAAGGTACGTCAAGTTACTTGTTCGTTAGACACAGTCTGTTTGAATGCTCCTATCTTAGCCTGACAATCCCCATCTGACTTAGACACTAGGCGAAAAAGGAAGACCCGCCCAACGATGTTACCGCCATATTCTGCACCCCGACTTACTATCAACAGCTGGTTTCCGCAACAGTCGACACGATTAATAGAAGCCCACTGAAAGTCCATCCTCTAGGCGACAAGATTCTGCTTGCACCGGATGTTTTCAACTCTTCGACGTTCGAGCAACTGCTGAACGAACTCTCGTTAGGGTACGAGGTCCGTGGCGACAATTTGCCTGCAAAGTCAGCACCAAGATATCTAGAGCCTATCGCAAAGACGAACCTCAGCCTTACTAGTGGGTCGGGTGGTCTAACACAGGCTATGGTCGCACTATCAGTTGGTGTTGGTGACCTACCTCTGGAAGATTATCTGGACTGGAAGACACTGAGTGGATCTTACGCAGACGCTTACCGGCTGAGCTTTGCTCGCGCGATGGTAGACGTGCTCGGTACTGAATTCCAGTCATCGCAAAACACAACCGGAGAAGTTCGGATGACTACCGAAGCGGTCGTCCTCGAGCCAGTGTTTGTCTACATCGTGGAAGGTTTCTTGGGTGTGGTTTCAGTAACTACACTGGCGTTGCTTTACCTTACATGCACACGCATCCGTAAACTTCGTACAGACCCCAACACCATCGCGAGCATCATGGCTATTGTTTCTGATAATCAGCACTTACTCGCTGAGTTTTCCGAGTTGGACTGTTGCACTGTCGACGATGTGCGGGACGCTGTCGGGCATAAGCGTTACAAGCTTGTCTACGATGGAGCAAGTAATAGGTAAGCTCTTACAATCAACTCGTCAAAGTCGTATGACAGCATCACTTACGAGATCAAATGAACAGTATCGTCGAGATTGACCAAAACGATGCTGTTGACTACACAGATAGCCATCCAGGCTCCCTGGGTGTGCGACGCAACACAAACATTGCGAAACCTGTACGCCCTCTTGAATTCAGTCTCTGGGTAGCCGGGCCGTTCATCAATCTATTCATCATCTTGTCTATTGCTCTTGGGGTAATTTATGCGAAGGCAAATGTAAATGGTAATTTTCCATGTACATGATCATTGTATGTTATCTCTGATGCTGATTGATTCCAGGCCTACCTTTGCCTTCGGCAAACAGCTTAGTGCAAAACATTCTGGAGAACTATATCCCAACGGCCATTGCAACCATGATCGAACCTATGTGGGTTTTGATTAATAGGCTGCTATGCATGCTTCAGCCGTTGGAAGAGTTACAAGGATGTAACGCAAAAGCGAACAAGTCCATTGACTTGAACTACAATTCTTTGCCGCCGCAACTCGTCATCTTCAGGGCGCTCATGTCGAGACATTTTGTCCTTGCTGCAGTCTGCTCAATGGCGTTACTTGCGAATCTCCTCGCAATCTCCCTTTCTGGGCTCTTCAACCAGGCCACTATAGATATGCGACACTCCACCAGGTTCAACCCGCCGTATGAGCTTAAGTTTGTGCCAATTAACGGTAGTATCGGCCCAGTGAGTGGCTTGAGCTTTGGTTCGCTCAACTTCTCAGGTGCATATCGAGGAGGAAATGGCGAGGACCAGTTCCTGGTTGCTGAGTCGAACTACACCAGAGGCACGCCCTTACCACCTTGGACCGACGAGTCAATGTTTTATCTACCTCTGTTCGAAGAAAATACCGACAACCCTACCGCTCACGCTAATGGCAGCGGGTACGAGGCTGTTACGCAGGCCTTTGGGGCCGACCTGGATTGTACTCGACTGGAGATCGGCGATAGATTCGAAGCAGCCGTGGTCACGGAAAAGTCGGGTCTTACTTTCTCCAGTCATGCATCCATCAACCTCACCGTGCCTGCCGACTCAGGTGACGTACGATGTTCGAGCCTTGCCAGCCTTCCGATTAGACCAGGCCCCATCAGAGAGAATTCTATCTGCGTTAACGGTCCTAGCGCATTGGAGCTAGTTGTTCAACTACAGGCTAGCGGGGGTATCAATGCAACACAGGAGGAGACAGACGCCTGCATGCGTCCTGTCGTCCTAGGCTGGGTGCGAGACCCGCAGGGCTCATGCCCCATCGGCAAGAGCGTTCAACTTAACGAAAATAATTCCATCTTCATCCGATGTCAGCCCAGGCTGATGGTGGGAACTGCGAAGGTGCGCGTCGACCCTCATGGGCGCCTACAGCACAAAGCGGAGCTGATTGGGAAGGTTAACATTGACGACCAAAGGAGCCCCAGAGAGCAATTCAGCAACGAACCCATCAATCTAATTGGCCAATCTAGTCGATATCTATTCAAGTTTGATGGAGCGGAGTGGCACAACGATACGTTTGCTGATGACTTTGTCAACTATTTTATCCGCCGAGCCAGCAACAGTACCCGGTTGATCGACCCTGCACAGAGCACGCCGTCGTTCGAAGAGATTCTTGACCCGCTTAAGAAGTCGTATGCCAAACTCTTCGCGATCTGGTTGGGCACAAACAAAGATAACCTTCTCATTCGACGGACGAATGATGACGCAAATTCAATTGATGCTTGGAGAGTTCAGCCAGAGCAACGGTTATTCGTATCAACACCCATGTTTGCTATCGCAGAAGCCATTCTCTGTACCTACGCCATCATCGCCTTCATAGTGTACATGCGAAGACCCGGTCAATATCTGGCCCGACTACCAACATCCATCGCTGCTGTCATCGCTTTGTTCGCGGCTAGTGCTGCTGTACTAGACATGAAAGATACATCACATCTCGACGCGAGAGGCCGTTCGAGACATCTGCAGGACATCGATGCACGTTATGGGTACGGTAGCTACGTCGGCGCGGATGGCAGGGTACACATCGGTATTGAGAAGACTCCTTTTGTGAAAGTGAGGTCCAAGAGCACTTGGTTTGAAAAGAAATTACCTCTCTTTCGGAAAACATCGGCCGGGTGTTGATAACAATCGAAGGCGCTGCAGCCCAGTCACAGTAGAAGGGATGACTTCCTGACTGATTAGTTAGACGATCGAGCAGATTGATAACTGAATTTACGTTTGCATATCAGTACTGAGTTTCCGCATTCTGTTACATTGGTACTGCACAACACAGAGAAGGGATCTTCAAGTTCACTGGTTGCACCTGATCGGATAAACCGATAGTATAAAAGTTTAGGCCACGCACTATTTGCTTGTCAAACAATGTGTAATTTCCACTTGTTTATGTAGTTCACGGGTAGCGTGGCTGGGCGCAATGGTAGGTCAGAAGGCTTCGCCGCTACTCGCGTAAATTTGTGGACAACATGTCAAGATATCCGAGTACAAGGTTACTACTCCTGTACTGGAGGCTTTCAGGCGTAGAAGTTGATGACTATAGAAAATCGGGAAAGGTGGCGATGCAGTATCGAATTGCCTGAAGTTACAAGCACTAATTCAGGCGCACGAGTTAGTCGCACACATTTGGATTTATGGGTCCCGTAATTTAAAGAGTACTATGAGCATCGTGAATCGATTGAATTGAAATTCCTCGGTGACATCGATGAAGCTACCCGCAGGCTATCACTGCAACTTTAGCTTGAAAGTAGAGTTGCTGCGACACCGAACCTACACCACCTTGACCATCTCCATGAAATCCATCCTACAACCCTGCCAGACCAGATGACCACTGTTAACCTCCGTGGCAGCTGACGAAGCGAGGTGTCTTTTTTTTCATTCAGCGCTACAGGATACACGCTCCCAACTAGTTGTACTAACCCTCATTGCGTGGTTCGGCATTGACAAAAGAAGTTCCAATCTCTGCACTATGAGAGATCCATGGTCTTCTTGAAAAGTCAGCCGAGCCAATGGTAGCTTCGTATGAATGTTTCCGTGCCTCTTTCCACCACTCTCGAAGGTTGATTCGTGATCGTCGTAATAATCACACTCCGGCAACCGAGACGCTTCCAACCACAGATCTAGACTGTTCTCGAACCATTGTGGCGCTATTGGCAGCGCAGGTGTGCGAAACATCCGTAGAACTAGTTTGTTGACGAGCAGTGGGTAGAGGAAGCATCCAGATTTTCGACAAGATGTACGGCGACGGAACTCTGGTTGGCGCGAATGGAAATTGCATGAGTGTATCCAGGGCAAGCCTCCTCGGGGGTGGTGCCGATTTCGGATACATGTGGAGAAGCGCAGACTGATCCTACTTCGAGGCTCCATGTTCAGATGAAGTCGAGCTGAGAGAAGGCCTCAGTCTGAGTAGTTTTGGAAATGCTGGGGTATATCAGAGACCACATCGACATCACTCGATGGTTTAAACTTTTGGACAATTCAGTATATTCTTCCTAGAGTGAACTGTCTAGTACAACGAGCAAAGAAGCAAGCGGTTGTGGGAATATCATCTCGCTAATCTTTGGGTGGTCAAGCTGGAAATGATGATTGAGCATTCTTTGACTTGACCAATAGATGATCCTGCTTCGCAATTCACGGAGGGCCGAGCGGTAGAACGGAGATTAGTGCTCTATCACAGCAGGTGTGGAGAGAAGTGACGTGTAGGGATGTTCGTGCGCTCGGTGAAGCGGGCTGCTTAGCCATTCGAGTTACCGAGGTGCACACTCGCATGGCGCGACCCGGTATATGGAAAGGGGAATTGGTGTTTGAGGAAAGGCAACAACGAAAAGGAATGTGGATTGGATCGTGTCTTGTGGAAGGTGTGGGTGATCACCTGTCACATGCTGGCGTTGATGCCAGATGTCAAGAATGTCTTGCCTAGACCCTTTCCCCACGATTACCACGTCAGCCCGTCAAGAGGGGAGCAGCACCGCTGTCGTCGCCAGTTTCTGCATGTCTCACTCCCAAATGTTGCGTCCGCCTGATAGGCTCCAATCGCCTTCCACTACCAGCACCAACCGCGTTGTTTCACACTCTTTGGGCAGCACCATCGGTATGCCCAGGAGCACGTAATTAACGGGAGGGGTAGCTACTGTTTTGTTTCGCGCTGTTGGTGTTACTAACGCGCAGCTGGTGGTAGACGGTCCAGTGTCAGTATTCCACGGAGCATCCGAAACAAGGCCTCTCAAGCCTTTTGCGATGCCCACTGATCAGCTTGATGAAGAAAGGAGTGCCCGGCAATCTTGGCTCCCCACCCGTCTATCACCTGCGGGTTGTTTGCGCGTAACTAATTTGATGAAACAAGCTGCAGTCGATAGACAACCAATCAGTCGTTGGAGCGATGAGAGCGTGAAGTCGACGGCGCTTTTCCGTCACGGGTTGATGTCGACGGCGGGCTGGTAGCGAGACCCACAGGTCGCTGCCGCCGGGTCACGACATGCACGCATCTAGACGCCACAGCCACAGTCACCTTGTGGCTGGATCCGCCATACCTACGATCGTCGTCGACACCGAGAGAAAGTCGCTCAAAACGTGGCGCAGTCAGCTGGACACGAGGCCACGACGACTGCATTGTGTCGATCTCCAAGATTAGCAGCGTTCGCCGCTACGAACCATGCGTAGGCCGAAGGCTGTCAATAATCAGGGTCTAATATTGTCGAGCGTAACAGACGCGACGGCTAAAAGATGGCGGCCCAGAAAAAGACCTTGCATGAGGGATACCCAGGTTGCGACGCATGAAGTTCGATGACGTCGCCGCGGCCTGTCGCCCACAAGGCCTGCAATCAAAGACCTTTTTTGTCATTCTGGCCGGTACGCGGTACGCTACAGTTTAGACTCTAGAATTCAGTCTGGCGCCTGAGTCGCAAACATGGCGGTTACGAACCTCTGCGTAACCTGCAAAAGGTCGCCATCGTGCAACCTGGTTTGCTGTCGGGCAAGCCATGGGCGCACGCCTGGTGTGCCTCGAGATGAACAGGTCTGCCAATGGGAGGCCCCGCTGTAACCTTCACGAAGGGTGCTAATCGTTTCAGCTTTAGCAGGCGATCGCCACTCTACACCATAACTAGCTTATCCAGCTGTGGAGTTATCGATAGGCTGGGATTCGGCATTCCCCTGCATAACA
>JAESFQ010000652.1_pt1 | contig 12708 bp, 15 predicted proteins | sample 9269431 | NCBI WGS metagenome assembly JAESFQ01 (sample SAMN14502588, study PRJNA617103) | algae metagenome | isolation source: Plectolyngbya sp. WJT66-NPBG17 and co-occurring heterotrophs from well... | place: USA: Mojave Desert, Joshua Tree National Park, California | collected 2006-08-06
GTCTTCGCATTACGCTCCTCTACGCGTCTGGTTGTCGCTAGGCTAGGCTACCATGTCCATTTCTGACAGCCAGCCAAAAGCTCTCTGGTGTCCCGGTGGCTTACGAGGCTGCCTACCGGTAAGCCCTTGACCACTTCTTGACCACCACAGCAGCCAGCAGCCGCAAACAGTGCAGCCCTTTCCGCGTCGCTCTCTGCCCTATGCACGGGAACCAAACGCGAATCGTGTGTGCTATCTGGGCAGCGCGGATGTACCGGACCCAACCTCTCGCTTGGATGGATCTACATATCGCGCTGCAGCTAGCGCATACCTGCATCGACATATCTTCTGGGGATATCGTTCGTCTGTCTACACGTCTTTTTCCTATTGACTTTCCTGTCCTCTGGCCTCAGCGCCCTCCCGTAGAAATGCGACCTTTTCCCCGCATCGCTTGCGTGTTGGACATGTAATTTCCACTTCCAGTCCAACAAACGCTGTTCGTGCCACACGAGTTACCTTGCATGTCATTGGTACCGCGCCTGTGGCTGCAGACAGCGGTCCGCGCGACACGTCCGTGCCTAACCACTATTTCGACTTGTAAACAACCCGCGAACCTCTAGCGCAACGCCTGCATCGTTTTATCGACTAAGAGTCAGAAGTGCACGGTCTTTCAACGGATGCATCAACATGTTCATCATTGCAAGGTCGCACGTTGCAGCATCACTTGACTGGGCCGCTAGCACTCATCATGTTGTCGCGTGACATTACCGTATCCGACTCTTTTCATGGTACAGTTCTTCTTCGTCTTTTCTGCACACACAAACCACTCGCTATTAGGCACCCGTCGTCATCGACGTTCATGAAATCACAAAATCGCTTATTCACCACTTGGTAGCCTTCACAATGCTCCCAACTCACATGTCTTCCTGTCATCTAGCTCCGCTGTGCCTGTACCTGGCTCTGGTACTGTTCCAACTGTGCGAGAGCAGCTTCAACGGCCCTAGTTTCATCGTCAGTAGATGCTTCTTCCAAAAAACTTGATCAAATAATGAGAACTTACGCTGTATCGGGTGTATCGGAGGCTAGCAGGGCTTCCAAGTCGGCCGACGCACTGGCGAGGAGTACTACGAGAGTATCCTGAGTTGGCTGACCATCTTCCTCGGAGTGGTTGTCGTCTGATACCGGGCCAATGTATTCTCCTGCATCTTCTCCGTGTCCGTGTTGGACAATGGCACGTTCGCTTGCATCCAATCCAGCTAGAAGTTGCTCGATGTCCTGCCTGGTGGCGACCGAGGGTGCAAAAGCATTGCGTCTCGCTTCCCGAGCTGCGCTGTATGCTTCAGAGGTAATGTGTTCAATGGCGTTGGTCTTGTGGTTCTGTTTCCAGTATAGCAAATCGGTGCGTGGACCTCGGACGGCAGGGACCTGATTGCCGATATACAGGCTGACGAAGCCGTTGCGAATATCCGCATACGTGTCGAAGCCTTGCGAGCGCATGTAGTAGCAGAGGCGTAGCGCATCCTTGGCCTGGGGCTGCTTGTTGTCTGCGATTTTCTCTGTCCAGTGGCAAGCTTGTCGGGGAGTGAGCGTGTCGGAGGCCTGTTTGCCCAGGTAGTCCAAGAGCTGAAGTTGTACTTTGACATAGGCCGGGGTATTCTTCACAGTTCCCTCTGCGTCATTCACTTCGTTGTAGGTGGTCTTGGGCAGCATGGATACGAGCGTCGTAACGGGCTTAAGTCCGGGAGCTGCCACTGTAGTGTTGTCGCCTGTAGTCCTAGTTCCTCTGCCTGTAGTCCTGATTCCTCTGCTTCGCGCACGTAGGCTACGCGCCATAGCTCGCTCAACTGGCCCAGGTGCCCGAGCCTGCCTAGATCTGATTTCGAGCCTGCGTTCGAGAGCCGCGAGATCCCCACGTATTTGAGCCATACTCCTACGATCAACTTCCGGGTCGCCTGTAGGATAAAGAGGGTCGCGTTCGATCGCAAAACCGGTGTGGTTGATGTTGGACATTTGAACGATAGTAATTGTATTTGTCGGATTGGGTGTTTGGCTAAGAAAACAATGGACCCTGTGACGGGCGCGATGGGGGTAAGAGATTGAATGCGCGATCGGTGACAGTGAGAGGAAACAGTGAGGAGCGCCAAGGATTAGTTGGTGAGGGAGCGGCAGTGAATGAGGAAAGCGCAACTGAAACTGCGAGCTAAGCTCACGTGAAGATTTCGTTTGCCGCAAAGGAAAGAGCAGAGATCTAGATCTTGATAAACTTACCCCAAAGATGTTCGCTGTGTTCTGCCTTGGACATTTAGTACGATGGACGCACTAGAGGCCTTTGTGATACATTTTACATGTCGGTACAACATCAAGAGTATAAAGAGAATATTCCTTTGGCCACACTTGTTGACACCACTTACCTCGATCGACGACAGTGCCTATCTGCGTGTTGACATAGAAGAATTCCATACGAACTTACGTCTTGTACACTCGCATCTACCCCACGATCTCTGCGTCAAAACATTCCCGGCTTAACATCAAGCGCCGCACCTCCTCATCCCAGTATCATCCTTGCCAAGAGAAGAGAAGAGTATCGAAGCGAAAGACCACGAGGATATGACGGCGCAGAGGATGGAATGTAAATGACTGGGCCAGACTCGTACAGAAAAATTCCAGGGTGTATCGGGTTCCACAATGAGGGTTGAGACGTCTTGGGCGTGCACCATGACATGTCTTACGACTGTTTGTAGCTATGGCTGCGAAGGACTATGCTGTGGTATCGCGACTCTTCCATCTCATAGGCATGACAAATAGCGCATACGACACATGTTTGACACCATCCAGTTCCATCTGTCGATTAGCGGTCACACATTAGTACTATGAAGACAGGTTCACTATACATACAGTTGCTGGTATGATATGTAGTGGTTACGTGAGGTTCAGCTGCTAGCGTCACTCAGCCCGTCCCGTCCTCACACCCAACAACGTCAACCTACACAATCTCATCCCCTATGAACCAATCATGCCGAGCGCACCAGACACCCAGCCCTCGAGTCCAGGCGCCCTTGGCCTTGCGTAGATACCTGAATAGCAGATGCGCAGCCAAGAGATACGGTCCAACATGCAGGTTTCCACGCGGGACGATCACTTGGTCTCGATCTCCTGGTTCAGATGACGTATAGCGCACCCCCCATCTGCGCCCCAACCCCTGTCTACATGCCACACACAGCGGGCCACAAACTTGTAACAAGCATGGCGTAAGTGAACGAAGATGAGATCACCGCTTGCGCAGATGGCGTACGCGCGGGATTGCAAAGTGGAGTATATATGGTGGCTGCCTGTTTCTGGATGTGTTGATTCTTCACATGCAAATACCCACAATCTTACGACCATTCTACATCACTATCCATACACTTTAATACGATTCGTAAACAGTTATTCATACTGCTCAAGATGACAGACCAAAACAAGCCGTCGCAAAAGACCTACAAGGAGGCCGCGGGAGAGTACTACAACCAAAAGTACGAGACATGGATGCCATGGATTGAAGACCAGTACCTGAAGTGGTTTACCAAAGACAACAAAGCCTCTTACGCTACCAAACGTACGTTCCTTACTCGTCTATCCTATCCTCTGACCCTACACACCCACACACACCCCTAACACACCATCGTGTAGAAAATCTCGACAAAACAAAAGTCACAGGCATATCCCAAGTCGACAACCTCCAAGACGGCGTCAACAACCTCGTCGGCGGCCAAGTCGGCAAAGGAGGCCTCGCGCAACCCATCGGCGACGCCTTTTCCAAAGAAGGTATTAACCGGGCTGAGCGGGGCGGCAAGGACGACAAGGGTAATCCGATCGAGGCACAAGGTCCGCTGGGTGGGTATGGGCAGAGTGCGGCGGATGGAGTAAAGGGTGGCGCGAGCAGTGTTGCGGGAGGTGCGCAGAATGCGGGTCAGGGTGTGGCGAGTGGAGCGAAGAACGCTGGTGGCTGGGTTGGAGGTATGCTTGGTGGTGGAAAAGGGAAAGAGGAGAAGAAGTAGGAGTTGGGTGGTTGACGAACGATGATATGATACCATGATCCTTAGGATCGTTACTTCGAGGTGGATTAGACTGAACAGTTCAGTGTTTGAGTTTGGAATTATGAGTTTAGTATGTAGGTTTTTGCCGTAATACAACTATATATGGTCCATATCCTCTCTACTACGATACAGCATGTGCATCGACATCCACCACAGTCCCTTCTCCCTCCTCCACGCCAAACAGCTTCAAGCAATTCCCTCTCTTGAACATCCTCGCGCAATCCACCGCATTCGGCTGCCCCTTCTCTACGTCTGCTCCCCCCTCGTACAGCACCCTAACGACATCATCATAGCCTTTGAACACTGCGCCCGCTATAGGACTCTGACCCCTCCCATTCAGCACATTCGCATCCGCACCGCTGTCTAACAGCATCTTCGCAGTCTCAGCGTTGCCATGGTACGACGTCAGCATGAGAAGTGTGTCGCCGGACGCATTGGTAAGGTTCTTGGGAATGCCAGCGCTGACGTATTGGGAGAGGGTCGATGTGTCCCCGCTGCGGGCGAGGTCGAAGAGGCGTGCTGCTAGGTCTAGAGCAGCAGGGGGGAGTTCAGAGGGAGATCTGGAGTCGGGTGGTGCTTGGACGGCGCCATCGGTGTCGGTTGCGCCTGTGCCTGCTGCTTGTGCGGCTTGCTGGCCGTATGATTCTTCATAAGAGGGCATCTTTGATTCACTCTGGGCTGGATACGGGTATATGACGCAACGTGAAGTTGGAGAAAGTGAAGGCTGTGAATTGGTGTTAATGGCAAGTCGCCTGCTGATATTCCGTTTTACATGGTGAAAGTCTGGTGCGCAGACGCTCAGTGAGAGCAAAAGGCGCAAGTCTCCCTCTTCCCGAGTGTCGATGACGAAATCAAGCCCGGTCGCGCTTTCCGGGCAGCAAAACGCGCTAGTCAGCGCTCCATCGTTTGCTTGGCGGAGATCGCGACTTCCCCAGGGCTCAGTCCATTGTCAAACGCCGCAGAAGTTAGCCTTCCCACCACGACCACCCTTATTACTGTGACGCCAGGAAAATAGTCCCATAATCTTGGTGATTGCGCGACCATGGCTTCACCACCGCACATCCCACAGCTCAACATCCCCGGCAGTCGCAAGCGCGGCAGCATATCCTCACATTCTGGCGCGCCCGCCAAAAAGCGCAAACCCTCCAATCTACGCAACGCCTTCTCCCCAGATGCCGAATCAGCCGGTGGCTCCCCGCGCCAATACTCGCGTTCACCGTCTGTAGAAAGCAACATTACTACATCAGTCGTCAACGGCGTAGGTGGGAAGAAGCGACGGAAGAAGGGCGGAGACGGTGGCAGTGTCGCCGGCTCAAGTGCAAGAGGAGGTAAAGGCACCGACGGCCGGAGTGCTATAGGAGGTGAAGACGACGATGGCGACGCAGGAGAAGAAGTAGAAGACGACGACGATGACGAGATGGGCGAGGAGATGGGCATGGAGATTGAAGGCGGCATGAGTGTCGAAGCACGCAGGAAACAAGAAAAAGAATACGAACGGTACGTCCCATCATACTTTCTACCATTACTCATAGAACCCAGTTTGGCTAATTCGAATACAACACAAACAGCATGCTAGAAGACTTCATGACACCCGCCCAAATGGACCGCTACGCAACCTACCGCCGCATCCGCCTCAAGCGCGAAACAGTCCGCAAACTCGTCAACCAAACCCTCTCCCAATCCGTGCCCCAACCCATCATCATCGCCGTAACATCCTACTCCAAAACCTTCATTGGCGAACTCATCGACCGCGCCCTCACCGTCCGCGACGAATGGTCCGCCGTCCGCACACACCTGCCCAACCCAAACCTACCGGGTCCCATCCTAAGTCAGAGCTTAGTTAGACCTAGTGCGCATATCAAGGATGACAGGAATCGCCCGACGAATTCGGACATCACGAGCGCGGGTTGGTATCCGGGACAGGTTGATCGCACAGAGAGTTTGTGGAAGGAGGTGGATAAGAATGCTAGTCTGCAGGATAGGCTGAAGGCGTGTGATAAGGGACCGCTTACACCGGCGCATCTGAGAGAGGCTTTGAGGAGGTACAAGAGGGATCGTGATGGTGGCGGTGCTGGGTTTGCGGGTATGAGTTTAGAGGGTGTGGAGAGGACTATGGGCCGGACGGGCGGGAGGAGGTTGTTCAAATGAGTCCATGTTCTTATGGCGTTGAAAGCTTTTCAGCATAGCGATGGTGTTTGGGTTTGGGTGTCACTATGAGAATACACATTCAAGAGGTACTATCGAGACATAGTTCAACATTGACGACAATACAATGTCATTGCTGCTTCAAGCTTCTGTTTGCAAATACAGGAAAGTGTCAAAAGTCATGGCACTACAGCATGAATCAACATGTACCGACAGTATCAAGTAGTCATGAATAGGGTGGAAGTGAAACCTTCTCAGAGGCATTTTGTGAAGAGCTACATTTCTCATAGCTATTCATCATTCCAGTCCATCCCAGCCGAAGAGAGAACACCTTAGGAAATCATAACGCTAACCAACAACCATCTAGTTCTCGTGCATGAGCTCATGGAAGGTGTCAGCGGCATACTCGGGCTTGCCGGCCTCGACCTTCTTTTGGCCCAGCTTCTCCTTGGAGAAGGTAGCAGCGTATGGATTGAGGCGGAGCTGCACCTGGAAGTTCTTGAGCGGGTTCTTCTTTTGTACGACACCACGCTTGGAGACGGCTCCGCCACGGACGGGGCGGAGGACCTTCTGGACGTCGCTCGAGTTGATGATCTTGCTGAGGTCGGGTTGGCTCATCATGGTCGATGGCAGGAGGAAGTCCTTCTTGAGCGCTGAGGGCTCGGTGGTGGATCCATAGACCTTGTCGAGGGCGCTGAAAGCGGATGAGGTCCAGACGATGAAGCGACCGAGGTGACCACCGGGGGCGAGCTGGAGGAGGTTCAGGGAGTAGACGGATGAGGTCTCGACACCTGGGATGTTGCGGAAAGCAAGGACGAGCTCCTTGCCATCCTCGTCGGGGTTGTAGATGACGAGGGGTCCGCGGCGCTGCTTGTGGCGGCGGCCACGAAGCTTACCCTTACCAGCGCGGAGCTTGCGAGTGTTGCGGGCCTTCTCGACATCGGCACCGGCACCGATGGCCTTGAGCAGAGCGACGGCAGCGGAGGTCTTCTTGATAGCGCCATCGGCGAAAGCAGTTGATGAGATGACGAGAGGAACCTCAGGGACAGTGCTGATGGCGTGACCGCGGGCAAGGAGAAGAGCAGGGCTTCCTGACGCAGCGAGCGCAGACGCGGTAGCGAAACGCTTCTGGTTCAGGTTGATCTTCTGGTGCCACTTGCGCCAGACCTTGGTGGGAGCGAACATGCGACCGGAGCGGCACATGTTACCGAACGCAGCCTGACCAGCACGGTGAGTACCTCCACCAGAGACACGGGGAATACGGGCCACAGCGCGACCAGTACCCCAGGACTCGGCGGAAGTTTGGTGACCAGCCTTCTCGGAGCTGCTTGTTGTTAGATTGTGTAGTTATGCAGCGTGCGAGGTAGGCTTACACAGCGTATGGCTGGCGGCGGTTCTTGTTCATGCCAGTGTGCACCGCGTGGACGATGTCAGGGCGGATGGGGGCCTGAGTGAATTATTAGCATTGGCCGGAAATTGCTGAAGTATCGACTATGTGAGCCGAAGGCACTGCAGAACCGTATTTGAGAGACTGAGAGAAGCTGACGAGCCAGAAAGTGCGAGCTTCCGCGACAATCTCATGACCATGCATCATGTGAAGGAATCTGGGTATTCCAGCTCAATGCGAGCATACTCCGCTGCCGCTTGTATCCTCGCTCTTTCAGATGTCTTCTTGTGTACGCACTGCTCCAGCTGCCATTGTAGCCTCTCTCATTCTCCCCCTCCGATTATGGTTTGCATCGTATCGCGAAGTTCGAAGTGCAGCGGAACTGACCTTGAAGACATTGGGCACGGGGACAGTGTCCTTGGTGGCCTCGCCCTTGGCGGAGACGACGGTGACGGTTGGCCTCGACATGGTGGCTGTTGTGTATTGACCTGGTGGTTAGTTGTCGCGAAAGAAAGACTCTCAACTTTCGAGTTCTTCGGGCTCGCTTGAATTTCGCATGGTGGGCGGCGCTAGCCTGCTTCGGGCTTGGCGATTGTGGCGGGTGAGCGCCACAAGGCTGCATCTCCAACACCTGCAGGCACAGCTACGAAGGAACCCGTACTTTTGATTTGGAAGTTTCCGAATGTTGCTACAGCCTCCTAAATCTAGAGGGACATGGTAGTCTGTAAGCACGAACGAATACGAGCGATCTCAGGATCTATCAACAATTCCTAGACTGAGCTTCTTTGTATAGTAAGCCAACAGGTGGATATGACAACCACATTGAATATTTATCTTGGAGATATGCACTGTGTTATGTTCTGCAAAAAAAAGTTAATGTAAGACACAGCATGCACCCTTAGGGTGTGGTATAGCTAGGGGTACAACTCAGAAAAAAAGGAGCTGCTTCGCAATAATGACTAGAATGAGAGACACATAATTCTCAAACCGCCACAAGACATTCTTACGTATGTACATAGAGACGGCAGACCTTGCAACGCTTGCTTCTCTGTAACGCGAGTGATAGCTCATGCGATAAGTATATCCCTAAAACGATTGCTACGAAGAATCCTGCTGTAAAGTTTGTGGTCCTATCTAGGAGTACGGAGAATATTTCCTGTTTTTTCCTACGTTGTACTCTTGGGAGCGCTTTGGGGTACAAGTTACTGGCTATGTGCTTCTTCTCACGGCTCGTAACACATGAAGACCGCTGTCTCAATGCAAATTCCGCGACGTCTTGATTACATCTCAGGCAAAACCCTGTTCAGCTGGGACGTGTGTAGCACAGGTGTCAATGTTGTCACTACTAATCAACAAAGAAAGACATACTCTTCGTTTCTACAATTGCGCATAGCCGCCGTGTTATTGAAACCGGTCAACAGTCGAAGGAAGCTGCCCCAGGGCGCAGTAAGACATGGTGACGTGCTACAATAAGGGGACCATGCCATCACAGGGGCGCATTGAAGTAATTTGGGTATGTTGGGACCTCAAGCACAGCCAAACCTATGATGAAGTCGACCAACAATTGCTAAAAGCAGGTCCCAGCTTATTGGTCGAAGAGATGGCAGAGATTTAGGTTCCCGGTCCGCAAGCACGATCGCAAACATGTAAACTTTACTGAGGTCCGTGAGACATAGCCCCTGACGCTGAACAGTATACTGCTTGGTCTGGCTCGCCCTAACAGCGGGCGAACCAACCTTTTCTACCGCAGCCTGTATGACTGACTTCAAGGTGAGGGGAGGCCTCCAAATCCAAGGCCCGTACGGCCTAGGTCTGCAGGCCAGACGACTCAGTTAAGGTACCATCTAGGTGGTAGCGAAGAGTTGGGCCCTGATCTCCACGTTGCAAGTTGATAAGTATGGGTACTACTGCTGAGTCGCTCAATCAACCTTATCCCGATCTCAAATGAGCACGTGCCTATAAAGATGAGGCGGAGAGTACTGAGTCGTTGGATCTTCACATGGATGCCCGAATCGGTGTCGCATTGTTTTTTTGGACGATTTCTGCCGGTGTTAAAGATGCTGAAACGCATTTGGTGTGAGCTGGCCGAATCGGGGTTTTGCGTGTCAAAAGAACAAATTACCAACAGTCAGGGCACAGGCAGCGGCAGAGGTGGAAATAAGTTTCGGCAGGTACAGCCTGCACTGCGGCTCTGCCTAGCAGTCATACGGGAGAGAGTCCCACAAATATTGTGCGAGAGTTTGGGATTGCGAAACTGACGGCACGAGATGAAACGCGTGGTAGCACTCACCTGACGGAGACGCAAAAGCTCACCCCGCCAACAGGTGGGCCGACAACTTTGCGCGGTGCGTTTCACGTTAGAGATATTGGTCCGACTGTTTTGCATGCCTCAGAAAGCCGCGATGAAGTCAGGCGCAGTCGGGCACGCAGTGGGTGTCAAAACGATGGCCGTGGCATATGAAGCGAGGCCGGGGTCTCCCAGCGATGCCAATTGCTGACAACAGCGACGAGCAATTCATCTCGTGTGCGTCGAGCCGGAGACGGGACGGATTACATACTGTCTGGGGGGGCTGCAATATGGACGGACGCCAACCTCTTTCCGAGCTCTCTCTCGTCTGGGCCTTCCCGTCTACAGGATGCGGCCTCCAGGGGGGCCTACTCTAGGCTCGACAGCAGGTCCGGGGGAACAAGGGCAGTTTGTCCAAGGCCGCTGTCTGCAGTGCAGAGGCAGCGCGCTGTAGTGTGTCTGTCTGCTCGGCCACGGCATATGACGACTGCGTGCAAAGGACAAAGCATCGATGGACAGCGCTATGGCAGGGAGGTAGCAAGGCGCAGTGGTTGAGTGGACTGGCGCGTTGGAGCAGTGTGGTCCCAAGGCTCTCGAGGGCGTGGGCGTGCTAGAGTCCTAGTGGTCGCAGCTGTCTCGTAGCGCACCGGCGGCGGTTGCTATTCCTGGAACGTCGGCGCTTCCACAGAGCCACTAGCGCTGCCTCGCAGTTCGTCTCCCCCATGCGTCAACAGGACGCATTCACGCCGCCTCAATCACGACACTCAGCGCGCTCGCCTCGCCCACCACGACCCCCTCCCTCCGACAACACCCAGGCGGCAGCGGCTCTGCGATCGACCGGCTTCCCTCGTCCGCTCTACCCAAGCTGGTCACCACTCTGCCCTGCACAGCAATCCATCGTCCCGAGTGTGTGTGTGTCGCAATAAGGCCATCATCGTGAGAGAGTGAGAGCGGCAACCACGCTCGACAGCGCCTGCCTCACCACCCGCGTCCGCTGTGTCGCCAATACTCGACCTTTCTACCCACTACGCCGCATCATCTCAGGCATAGGCGCATCGCCGGCCCAGTCGCTCCTTCCCCCAGGCGCTTAGCAGAGGATCTGGCATTCTCGCTCCAATTCACCACATCAGCGCCCCTCTCCACTGCTGTTGGCAACTAGGTAAGCTGCCTGTCCTTTCCGTGTCCCAACTCCACCCTCCTGTGCCTCGCTGTCCGTCTGAGCGAGCATGACTGTAGGCAAGGCAGTGTACGGGCAATCGTCACCTGTTAGCCATTGCTTGCTTGACCATGTACACCTCCACACGTTTCGAAACACATGCGCCTGCCATGTCTGCCTCGCCCACAATATCCCATGATGCTGACAGTCCGACTCTGAAAAGGGCTTTCACTACACCTAATTCTTCCTTCCCTTCCAAGAGACTCGAGCAGTCATTTACCCACTGCACCAATCCACCCACCACCCCACCGCGAACTCCACGTTGGCCCAGTAGCTCTCGCAACCACTGTCCACGCCTGGCAACGCACACGACGACCTCGAGACCCAGTATGGTTCAGACGAGCGCGCGCTCGTTCATGCCCATGCCCTCATTCGGCGCCGTATTCGGAGGAGACCACCACACCAGGAGCCAAAATGGCGGGAATGTAGTACGCCCTGCTACGAGCCCCAACACCAACTCCGGCGCGCCCTTCTCCTCCTTTCACATCCACAGCGACAGCCGCGACAGTACATCGACAGGCTCTTCCGACAACTCCCCGACCACAACCATTTCGACTATGGACTCGTCGTCGGTAACAGATCCCTCTCCAGGAGTGTCTCCCGAATCCCCTCTAGCAAAGACAATTACGCCCTCATCTTTCGTCGCCGACTTCAGGTCGAGGCGGACAGAAGCGCCAGTCGGAGACCCGTCAGCAAGTACTTTCTTCGAGCTACAGCGTCCAACGACACCCGCGAAGAAGCCTCGGAACCTGAAGAACCTTGGTATTAACACAGCGTCTTCACTCGGCAACTTGCGCGCGCATGCACCCGCTCCTATAGCAGTAGCACCCAAAGAGAAGAACAGCTCGGCGCCACCATCACCATTGTTTATCAAACCACCGACACCGCCCAAGCGCCGACCATCCAACTTGAGCTTGACAATTTCGACTCCTGGCAGCAACGAGGGCAAGCCAGTACGGCTACTCATTCCGTCGACACCGTCCTTTAATCGCCCGCCGCTTCGCCACTTCCAGTCATCCCCTTCACTACCACTATGTTCACCGAGTACGAATCCGATGGGTGGCATGCAACTGCCTCCTCTACGTCCTGTAGCATCCAAACCAAGTGGTCTCAGCGAGGTTCCCTTTGAGATGGAAGAGGAGGAAGACCAAGAACCTAATTTTGACGTCCCTCAATCGCGAGAGGAGAAGCCGGCTGCCTACCCTAACGGCCCTATCTGTATTTACGAGTCTGGCGTATGGCTCTACTTTGAGCCAACCGCTGTTCAGGCCACGACTTTCGATGTCATCATCAACGTCGCGAGCGAAGTCAAGAACCCGTTCACCACACCAACCGTGGAATCGCAAAAAGACATTGATGCCAGGCGCATAGACGGTCCACCAGCGGAGAATGTTGATTTTGCTACCCTTGCACAGCGGCCAAAGCAATCCTTCGGTATGGGAGACAACTCGCCAACCACACCCAAGGCCACAGCCGTCATGCAGACTATACAGCCGCGCGAGGTTGTCATTGATGGCAAGACATACAAGACACCAGAGTACATACACATGCCCTGGGAGCACAACACAGATATCGTTCCTGACCTTCACAAACTGGTCAAGATGATAGACGAGAGGGT
>JAESFQ010000653.1_pt1 | contig 12701 bp, 10 predicted proteins | sample 9269431 | NCBI WGS metagenome assembly JAESFQ01 (sample SAMN14502588, study PRJNA617103) | algae metagenome | isolation source: Plectolyngbya sp. WJT66-NPBG17 and co-occurring heterotrophs from well... | place: USA: Mojave Desert, Joshua Tree National Park, California | collected 2006-08-06
ACAAAGGAAACTCTCCCGTGGCATCTCCGACATCAGATTCGTCTTCGGAGGTATCCTCATAGACCATCGAAAAGCTGTCCTGCAATTGACTTTGAAGAGCCTGAACCGCAGTTTGTGTGTCTTCAATAAAGGCTGTGTCAGCATCCTCTGGGCTGCTAGGATCATCTTTTGTAGACCATTGTTTGCTAGCAGCGCTTGACCTGGGTGTTGCTTGTGCTTTCCAATTCTGATGAAGACGTTCTAACCGAGCAAGCCGACTAGGCGTTGGCGCAAAGTCGTCTTCTGCTACGCCGTTGTGAGATGCACCAGCGTATCCTTTCGGGGTTCCATCAGATGATAAGTGAGACGGGAAACTGCCATATGAATCTTTACTGGTCGATAGAATTGGTGTGTTGATGGATCCGGTAAATGAATTCCCTTTATTCGGTACTGTACGGTCGTTCAACGGAGAAGTAGCAAGCTGATTTGACACATCGTGTTGTTGTAAGCCCTCTGCATGGCTGTGATATGGTTTGAAGTCAAGATAAGCGCTAGCCAAGGAGCGATAGAGGTCATCGTTTTGTCGAGTGGCGGGTGTAGAGATGTGGACCAAGAGCTCATGTTCATCGACCATAGTTGAGTACAAACGGGTAGAGTGGATGCAGTTCAATGTCCATCGTAAGAAACATATAGAGACGATCCAAGTAAAGCGCGCATGGATTGTGTTGCATGAAAGAACCGAAGAGGTCAAGTGTGGACGAAGGAGGGTCCAACGCATCTCCGACGCTACTTGGCAGATACGGTCTGTGCATGTCTTATGAACTAACCACCAGAACTCGTCATTTTCCAATGTGATGGTACTAGGTACACGAAGTATATGCTTTTCGAATGGATAGCTTGATTCACATACCAAAATTGCTTGTTCAGCTTAAGGACATTTGTCCAGCATCATCATTCAATGGTATGTCATCTATCATGCATGCTATCATGAACCATCCCTACGGACATCGCTGAAAGAAAAGAACCACAACCCATTTTGTGTTACAAGAAATTACTCCTCATCATCTTCAGCCGGGGCCTGCATCTCCTCGATATCCTCCTCCTCGAAAGTGTGCATAGGTACCGAGTACAAGCGGAGGAGAGACTTGTTGGGGTCCTTGACCAGAACGTATTTGCCCTCGTCCATGCGAAGTACCATATCAACGATAGTACGGACAATAGCCCATCCGTTGTTGAGGTTGAGTGCCATCTGGGCGGCGAAGTCACGGGGCTTGGCCGTGAGTACACCGAGAATGACGTGGTCGTTGTTGTTCTTGGGGTTGGCACGGGACACGAAACTGTAGTGCTGTTAGCTGAGCTCGATACGAGGGCTCGAAATACGTACCCAAGCTTCATGGTGTCGGCCTTGGCCAAGATACTTTGCACAGTCCATCGGGCAAGCTTGCAAGAGTTGTTCTTCATCTCAGTGGCGAGAACAGCACCCCTCTGGCTTGCCAACTTGGACCTCCAGTCCAAAGCACCGCCGGCTCCTTGTGCCTTGTTGTCGAACTCGTTCAGGGCCTTGATGGTCAGGTACTGGTCCTCACCGTTGATGTTATTCTTAACAACAGCGTCGAGCTCTGTCCGGACAACCAAGTGCAGAGGCTCGTCGTCCTTGTCCAGAGACAGATCGAATCGGCGGTACCTGTATGCCTTGGACGCTGGCGGGTCGGTCTCGACTTCCTCGTTGTAAAAGGGATGCTCGTGGGCCATGTTGACCTTTTGGGTCTCGGACTCGGAAACGACCTGGAGGGGGAAGATGTTGTTGATGTGCGTAGCCTCCAGCATCAGGGCACCTGGGCTGTTGATGGAGTCCTTGTTGCCCTCGGAAATTTCGAGCGGCGCGTCTGCGGCGTTCTCATTGACAGTAACCATGTCCAGACTTGATCCATCGCGCTTGTCGATGAAAACCTTGTTGCCCCTCTTGGTGAAGACCAGATCCCAGGAGTAGACAGACTTGGTGGCGCACATGAGCATAGACAGGACGCCGTCAGTAGCGAATACAGTAGCCTCGTCCTTGTCGGCAAGCTCCTGCAGGATGGGATCGCTGGAAGTGGTGACGTTGTAGGCAGCACGGTCGAGGACGTTGAGTTTTCGCTCCGAAGTCTTCGCGCCGGGTTGCTTGTCGTAGCTGCGATCGTAGTAGTATAGGAAGCCGTAGCTGTCGATATCTTCGCCCTCGTGCGTGTCCAAGTTGAGCTTGCTGAGACGGGAGAAGTCAATCTCCTCCATGACGTTCCATTCGGGCTTGACCTGCACGGAGGCATCGCGGTTGCGCTGGGGCTTGTCGTCCCTCCAGCCAAAGCGGCGTCCTCCTCTGCCGCCGCGTCCACCGCGCTGGTTGTCGTACTGGTTTCCACCACGGCCGCCAACACGCTGGAAGGTGCCCCGCCCTCCGCGCTGCGCCTGTCCACCCCGCGCTCCTCCACGTCCACGGAAGACGGTGCCGCCACCTCGTCCAAATCCTCGGCCGCGGGCTGATGTGCGTGTGTTGTCGACGACGGAGAAGGTCGCCTCCTCTTCGGCGGCCTGGATGGCGAAGGGGTTGGTCTGCTGGTTCGCGCCGTATACCTGCTGGTCTAGAAAAGATTGTCAGCTTCCATGTTATTTCTCTTTCGCCATCTTCGCACATACCCCTGTAGTTGCGGTTGCCGTATTGCTGGCGTCCTCCCCGCTCGCGGTCCTTGCCCTCAGTCCAGTCGGCCATGCGACCCAACTTATCGGCCTTGGAGTACGGCGCGAACGGCACGCCGTCGAGCATCGATTCGTTGGTAACTGGCGGTCCCCATCCTGAGGTATCGGGTAGCGCGGACACGAGGTCCAGTAGTGAAGCGGGTGCCATTTTGTGTAGTTGCGGTAATGCTGGCTGTTGCCGCACAAGAAATTATGTGGGCAGTCAGATTTGGCGCTAACGAAACGAAATCCCTACCCCGCGAACCTAAACACCAGAAATCCTACCAAGTGCTCCGTTCATCAACTTTAGAAGCCCAGCACTGCATCTACGTACTAGAACGTATCTTGCAAGCACTTTAGTAAAGACTAAAGTAAATACCTTGTACTCTCTTGTTACAGAAAAAGTGCATTTCAACAACACAAAGGCCTTGGCAGGAATTCTAGCTGCAGAATGCTCTATTAAGCTTTCTGCGTATACCTCCGTTGTACTTGCACATTTTCTTATCTTGCACTTTTTCTGTAACGTAAAAGCTAAGGTACTTCCGAGTGCGAGATATAACTTAGAAAAGACAAGCTCCTTTGTACATATAAATCGTTACATCACTGTATTATTGCACATATTTTCTACCAGATCTTCGCTGAACTCCTAATAGACCATCTCCATAAACGACCTATTAGACAAAAACGCAACGCAAAGATCCAGGCAGGGTTGTCAACCTAAGACTTCATTCCTATTACATTATGTCTAAGCTTATGCTCTACAACTGCTACCCTTCGTTCTTTCTCCCTCTCTCTTTCTATGGTACACCACCACACCAGACCCTAGCTACCACTTTCTCTTTCTAAACGTTGTTGAAACGGAATTAAAATAGATCTACTAATGATGAATAGTGAAAACATGCTTGCGATCGCGGGTCTAAAGCCATAACCATGCGAGTCTATCTTAATGATTACAAGGATAGTTATAAAAAGAAAGAATATATGTATCCAGGAGAGGTCGTGAGGAGCGTCAAATCTGAAGTCTTTCTGGCCAGAGGAAAGACTAGTCGTCAAGCGTCGCTGCGCTGTAGTGCAAAGCGGATAAATGCTAAGGGCCAGAGAGATGCGCCATCCGGTCTACAGGCTGTAGAAATAGTTTGCCGTTGCAGAGTGTGGTTTCGAAGCAGTGCTCCTTAGTCGGTCCGGCCTTTACCATCCACAACACCATTCGATCTCCCGTTCTTCTCACTAATCGTCTTGGGAATAGTCAGACAGTTGATGCCCAGGTAATCGCAAATACTAGTAATGACCAGATGCGCCCATTTTCCGTACACGACGGCGGCAAAGACAAAGTAGGCGCGAAGGTACCAGAGTTCGAAGCTAGCTGAGACGGGACCAAATGTCGTACCGGAAATGGTGAAGTAGGGGTGGTTGATGAGCAGAGCACCTCCAATCATAGGCGCAAGCATAATGGTCCAGTAAGGGAATGGTTGGTGTGTGAGATGCGCGAGGATGATCTTCGTTGTCATGCGGCCAAAGACCAACGACATGGTCAAGCAGTAGAGAACGAGGTGGTTATCTTCCAAAAGCTTCGAGTACGGCGATCCGAGCCAGGCAATAGTGCAGGTGACAAAGATTACTAGCGGCGTCCATTCCTTGAGCAGAGGTAGCAGAGGCTGATTCCTAGCACGTCGCGCTCGTGCAACATTGACGATACACGCTGGGAGATGCGCGACGAAGAAGGTGAAGAGGATAATGGGTACCCATAGCTCTTTCAAGGTGATATTGCCAATCTCCGCCTTGTAGGATGGAAAGTAGTTTGCGAGTGGCGTCGACCAGATTTCAGGGCCAAAGTAGCCGGACATGCAGATGAAGGTGCATGCGAGTATCAATCCCTCTGTACAAAGTCAGTGAATTGATTCTAGGCCAAATCAAGCTACCAACGTACCTGTGGGACCATTGAAGTAACCCAAGTATAGCGTGTGCGTGTGGTATGTCTCCCAGGTCGAGAAGAACATGGGAAGCACCGGAATCAGCGCAGTGAATGCGCCAATCTTGGTCGAGCCATATCCCACCGCCGCGGTTTCGAGGAGACTTGCCAATGTGCAGTTCAGAGAGTCAATTCCATGGCTACGTCGCAATCAGTATCGTGATATTGGCGCTTTGGGCTGTGTGTATCACGTACTCAAAAAGTTCTCCGAGCGGACTGGATGTGCCGGTTCGGCGCGCCTGCTTTCCGTCGACATTGTCCATGGTGGAGTACCTGCGAGCTGTCAGCGCATGGCCCTGCGTTTATGCAAGAGAAAGTCCTTACATCCACATGCCAAAGGCGAAGCTGTAGTATACCCATGACGGTGCTGGTCCGACCAGATCTGGGATGTATAGCTCGAGGAGTACCACATTCCCCAGGATGAAGAAGAATCCTAACAAGGTGACAAGGTTCGGCGCAAGCCATAGCGGCAGCAACTCGACAAACGCGTTCCACTATATTCGGTCAGGGCACGTTGCGATTGCGCGGGTGCAGGGTGCGTACATAATGCTTGAGGATGTAGCGGGAGATGAAGGACTTGTCGACGCTCGAGTATTTGTACGTCCTAAGGTGTTGCAGCGCATCTTCGGAGACGCACTCATGCCTCGCAGTTTCTGTGGTAGGAGACGAATTAGTGAATGCGCTGCGATTGTTTACGAGTCGTGGTTTAAGGGGACATGCCTTTGCTTGGCGGCATCGTGGGTGATGTGACGGGAGGTGGTAAAGACATGAGTTTGGCGTGGCGGATTAATTTATTTAAAGGACCGTGGCCATGTGGTGAAGCGGGGAATGCGCGCTGCAAGTGCCGCCTGTCTCTTGTGGGATGGGAATGAACAACGGGATGGGCTGGGCTTGGGCGGGCGTCAAACTTCTAAAGGGACGGGTCCGCCGGCTCGGTAAGGGTTTAGATCGCCAGGGATCTGGAGATTGCACGTCATCGTTTAGCTCCAATCGCTTTTGCACGTGAAGATGGCAGGTCTGGTCTGGCAATGAGACCATCACAAACATTCAAGTCGATGAGATATTAGTCCTAGCTGGATGCGTCACACTATGTGGTTATCATGACATACAACTGCCAGGCAAGCTATCCCGCTTGACCTTGCACCCACCCGCTTAAGAGCTTCCAAATCTGTACTCCAGCTCGGACGTCGCACCACCTTTGCTTAAAGTAGGTCCACGTCAGTCGTCATTCTATGATGCCACAGCAGCCTTCCTCTTGTCCTCTTCCTTGCGCATATCCTCAAGAAACTTCTCCCACGTCTCAATAGTGCCTTCGAAGAATTCGATATGGGCGTTTGCAAGATCACCCAAAGTGTCCTTGAACTCGACGGCTTTGATGCGTTCAAAATCGGCCACCTCCTTGACCGTGTGCTCGTCAAAGGCCTCGCTAGCCTTTTTGGACAGCTCGACTTCGCCCGTTAGTCGCTCAATTTCAACCTCGAGTTTGCGGACCCGTTGTCGACGCGCTTGGTCGTGGTCGATACCCCGAAAATCTTCTACTTTGGATCGCAGGAAGCCAGATGCGCCCATGCCGGCCCCTGTGGCGCTAGCCAAGGAATCCCGATCCGCGGCAGATTTGGCAAGGTATTCGCTCAGCTGTTCGAAATCCAGCTGCTTTCCTTCGCGCGTGCGGAGTAGTGTCTTGACAGCCTGGATGTAGGCATCCATGTCCCGTAGACTAGTAAGGTAGTTTTGGTCTGTATGGTCTCGGATAGACTTGAAGCCCTGTGAGGTGGTATTTACGGAAGCGGCAAAGGATGTTAGATTACCTTCGACGGCAGATTCCATGGTCGTCAGCTTCTGGCACTGTGTGGCTAAATCGGCGTAATCCGTCTCCAAATCGCCCTGTCGCCGGGCCACCTTGACGGTAACCTTCTCCACGTTGTTCAGATCCTCACTAAGCTTGTTGGCTCGCTCGCTCACCTCGATGAAGCGCTGATCCGGCTTGTGTATCTTGGTAAAAGTGTTGACAAAGGTGTCTGCGATAGCGTCCACGAAGCCCCCGCCGCCTTGTTCGGACCCGCTCGCAGCTCTTGAAGACCGTCCCTTCATATGCTGGTTCCAGTCGGGACTCTCGAGGAAGTTAATAACGAGGGCTGCTCTGCGCAGCACCGGGTGCAGTGCTATCCGCTTTAGGAAGCGGTGCAGTGAGTGGGCTCGTCTCTGTGTGAAGTCCGGGCCAAAGCGGTCTCCACGCACATACTCCATCTTGTGCTTGTCGGGCAGCGGTGGGACGGCGCATTGCGGGTACTCTTTTGAGAGTTGTTTCCAGAGGAAGACAAAGTCTGTGAAGCGGCGGCGTACGGAGAATTCGGGTTTCTGGAAGGACTGGAAGTCGGACTACATGCGGGGTGCTATGTTAGTGTGCAGCCTCACCACGGGGATATATTCGGCACCAACCTTGGTAGTTACTTGGTAGGAGACGTATTGGTTCTGCGTGCCTGCCAACTCTTTCTGCGGGCTGCCGACGAATGTCTCTAGGCGCCCTTCGCTGAAGTCGGCCGCCATTGCGCGTCTGCGGACAGTCTCTGGATCGCCGATGTAGACAAGGCGACTGCTTTCAAGCTCTTCGAAATCGCTAATCCGGTCGTATTCGGGCTCGTCGAGTAGATTGTCAAACTGATGCTGCGGGCTTGCGGGCTTGAGTCGTGTTGCTGATGAGCTCGGAGGTGAATCGGTGACGTCGGCTGAGTATCCGGCGTTAGCGCCACCCAAGGTGGGCGCGCGATACCTGACATGTTCGTACATGGCTTCAAAGTCCTCCGCGCTCCTATGAAGCGGATGAGATTCGTCTATGACGGCCATGATACAGTGAGGGTGATTGGAAAAATTGATTAATAGTGTATAACGAATGCACTCCACCGCCATATCTATAGCAAGTCATCAAACATGTACAGTGAATGGAGAAAGTGCGACTTGTCCAACAAACACGCGCACATGGCGTGTGTATACCAAACTACCGCCAACCATAACCACCCTTGACGAGGGAAAACATAGGTATCGTGAGTGACCCGACCAAAAAACTATAGCCCAACCCGAGATATAAACGGTGCGCAAGTAGTACATCAATAGTCATCTGTGCCGAAGCGTTTGCCGAACTCTTGGAAAAGCTGAGGGGTAATCTCGTCGCTGCTGTTCCCGTTGACGGTCCACAGTACACCGAGCTTGTCGTAATGCTCAAGCAGAGGCTCGCTATTCTCCTTGAAGTTCTTCAACCGCGCCTTCCACACGTCTGGGTCGTCGTCGGCTCTTCGCGTAAGCGGCTCGCCTGTAATGTCATCCTTGCCGTCGACCTTTGGCGCATTGAATGTGGTGTTGTAGACACGTCCTGAGGCCTCGTGTACCCAGCGGTTGCATATGCGATCGATGATGATGTCAGTCGGAGTGTTGAGGTTGACGACCATGTTGATGGGTACGATGTTGTCGAGCTGTATGGCTTGAACGGCGGTTCTTGGAAAGCCGTCGAGTATGAATGAGGCGGCTGGGCGATCGGAGAAGGTGTATCGTGGAGCGCGTACTGCCGAGGGAATCATGACTGCATCTACCGTAGTCGCTGGCATGTCTATGGAGCTGAAGTTGAGCGCATATGGACGCAGGGCGTTGTCTCGTATCCAGCCGCGTGTCGTGAGCTCGTTGATAATGAGGCGCAAGATCATGGCGTCGGGTACTAGTTTGCCAGACTTCATTGTGGCTTCGGCGTATATGCCTGTCGGAGTCAGCGTTTTTTTTTTCGGACCAAGAAAGCGATGCGCATACCGAGAGGTGTCCGCTCCCGAACATTTTTCCTCAGCAGATCACCAGAGCTGATTGCCGACAGCTCAGAGAATTTGTTCATCAAGCGCTCGGTCTGGGTGCCCTTGCCAACGCCAGGCGCGCCGACCAGTATAATGCGGGCGGCCTTGGACAGCCTTTGGATAGACATGATTGTGGGTGTATGTTGTAGTCGCGAGTGACGTAGGAGATGTGCTGCTATGTATCGTACAGGTCGGGACAGTGAATAAAGCTCGAGGGCTCCGCCGAAGGCTCGTAGTTACTAAAACAAATCCATGGCGAAAATTGTGTGAAATGGGGCGTCGGTGAACTGAGGGACGGAGAGAAGTGGTGGGACGAAATATGGGGTGCCCAGAACGCAGATCCTAGGGTGAGATGGCAGCGGGATGACTGCCGTCGGATAGGCGTGGAGGTGAGGGGAGACGGCGCCGCGCTCATGGCATTCCATTCGCAAGCCGGCCAGTCGATTTTGCGGTCATCGGAGACGCCAACGCCTCGGCCACTTGGAGCATGACATGCCGACCTGTGATGCCAATCCGAGGTACGACAGCTGCTGCCGCCTCTGTAGCGTCCCATGGCGCGCATCTGGACCATCCATCCGGTTTATCCCTAGCTGCCACAACTATGCGCGTCAGTCGAATGCCCTATGCGGACCGTTGGTGGCGACCATGCTACAGGGCTTGCCCAGCGATCGTCCGGCCGTCCCTGAGACTAACTCCGAAGACGCAACGTCAGCGGAGCCCATTTTCTCAAAGCTGCATCATTCCACTCCTTGCATCAAACGACCCACGCTGCCACCTGCCACCTACCATCTCTTTTCTACCTTCATCTGTCGTTTCTCTACCAGAATTACTTTAATCCTTGTACCATACACGTCACTCCCTACACACCACTCGGCGCCATGTACGCCGGTCGCACTGCTTCCCGCGCAGCGCCCGCAGTCTTCCGAGCGGGCATCAGGACTACTACACGAGCTCATCGCCCTATGCTCAGGAGCTCACCGGCAATTCGCATACTCATCCCCCTCCGCGCCCTGCAAACTGAGTCGACGTCATCGAGCAATGCGCAAAACTTTCCGCCTCCTGGTTTCGACCCCAGCAAGGCGAGCCAGTCAATGCTCAAGCCGCAAACTCAACAACAGTCAAAACAACCCGTCGAGAAGCCGGACTCCATTATCCCCAAGTCGGGCGCAACCTCCAGCCCAAAGACACCCGCACAGGATGTGCAAACGTTGACCGAGTTGAAATTGGAGAAGTCGGCCGCTGAGACCAAGGAAGAGAAGAAGATTCTGGCAAAAAAGGAAGAGGACAAGAAGAAGCTGACTCTCTGGCAAAAGGTCAAGAAGGAATTGGTTCACTACTGGGATGGTACCAAGTTGCTCGGCTTCGAGGTCCGCATCAGCTCCAAACTCGCACTGAAGATGGCAGCTGGGTACGAGCTTACCCGCCGTGAGCGTCGACAGGTATGTACTGGAAGCCAGTGCCTACAAACGATGCTAACTTAAACTAGTTGCAACGCACCGTACAGGATCTTGCCCGCTTGGTGCCTTTCCTGCCGTTCGTCATCGTTCCCTTCGCGGAGCTGCTGCTTCCTGTAGCTCTCAAGCTCTTCCCCAACATGCTGCCCAGCACATACGAGGGTCAGTCGGCCAAGGACACCAAAGCCCAGACACTCCGAGCGACCCGAAAGGACGTCAGCGACTTCCTCCGTCAAACACTCAAGGAAACTGGTCTGCCCGTCTCTGCCGAGAACGCGCAGACAGCCGAGTTTGCCGAATTCTTCCGCAAAGTGCGCACCACCGGCGAGAAGCCAACACCAGAAGAGATCATCAAAGTGTGCAAGATCTTCAAGGACGACTTAACCCTGGACAACCTGTCCCGCCCCCAACTTGTTTCCATCTGCCGGTACATGAACATCACCTCTTTTGGTACAGATAATTTTCTGCGCTACCAGGTCCGCGTACGCATGCGCCAGATCAAGCGTGATGACAGAGCCATTGCCTACGAAGGTGTCGAGTCCCTCTCCGTTCCTGAACTCCAGACCGCCTGTGCAAGCCGTGGTCTGCGAACGTACGGCGTCTCCCCTGGCCGGTTACGCGATGACCTCACTAGCTGGCTCGATCTCCGTCTGAAGCACGGCGTCCCATCAACCCTCCTAGTGCTCTCCAACGCTTTCGTCTATGCGCAGGGCAAGGAGACGGAAATGACCTCTCAAATCGATGCTTTGGAGGCCGTTCTGTCCAGTATTCCCGAGGAGCTGTACCACGAGATGGATCTCGAGGTTCGCAACGCCGAAGGTGCTGCTACCAACAAGCAACGTCTTGAAGTGCTCAAGGAGCAGCAAGAACTCATCAACGAGGAGAACGAGCAGAGCGAGACCGTTGAGAACAAGGCCACAGCCTCGCCCAAGGATCACGAGGATATCGACGAAAAGCCTGCACAGGAAGCACAGGAGGCCAAGGAAGCCAAGGCTGAAGAGCAGAACAAAGAAGCCGAGGCAAGTACTGGTGATGCCTCAGGTGGAAGTGCTGAGCGCGCCGAACAGGATGCACGAGCCATGAAGATGGACGAGCCCACTGGCAAGGGCGAGAAGCCTGTGGACGCAGCGAAGAAGGAGTAAACGAACACTCAGCAACCCAATTCTCTACTTTGTGTCTATAAGCTAGAATTCTCCTTTCACTGGCGTCTTGAATTCAGATGGCATAGAAAATACCCAAGTTCCTGGTTATGGAATGGGAACTGTAGAACTGTACATTGTATAGACACGAGACATTGTGCTCGTGAGCAAAGCTATTGAACACCATGGCTGCATGTTAGACATTTTTAGTACGTCTTGCTTGCGTGTGATGTTTTGAATAGGACTAGAGAGCTTAGAATGTTGACGTCATGCACATCCCCCACCATGACCTACAACCCATGTCCTCTCCCTCGCACATCCCCTCCATTTAAGCTTTCTGCCAAGCAACATACATCAACCTTGGCAGTGAACAAGTCTTTTTCTACCTCCTCACCATCCATCGAATTTGATTGAACTTACCGGGAAAACAGAAACGAAAATGCCAGACCCAGCACAAATCAACCGCTCCATCAGCACCATCAAGACGGAACTAGAATACCTAGTATCGAGTGGTGTTTTATCCCCGCCGCAGTTACAGTCTATTCAGGCGCAGCTACCTGTATGTATATCATCTCAACAAGACACGGATAGACGGGAACAAAAAGAAAGAAACTGAAGGAAGGAAGGAAAGAACATACTAACCACCCTAGCAACCAAACGGCCAACCCTCACAATACATCGATCCCAAATACGTAAACGGCAGCAATCAATTCAATCCCGCGCTCATTGCGCAACAAGCGCAGGATCCGCAACATCCGGCGAACCCGAATCATCCAAAGGTAGGTAACCTAGTTATGCTTTTTTTTCTTCCCTTATCGAGTATCTGATGATCTGAGAATGCTAATGCTAATGCTAATGCTAATGCTAATGCGAATGTTAGCACCATGAATGGGCGGGGAAACTAGCGCATAAGTTTGGGAATGCGGCGGTTTATGGGGCTGGGGCGACGTTTGGCGCGGATTTGGTTAATGATGCTATGAGGAAGTTTTGAGTGGGGACGCTCGGGAGAATAGGGATGGTGAGGTGGCTTGCGTGGACGAGGAGTTGGTAGTCTGGGGGTACGAGGGACTGGCGCTTTCTATGAAGAAGCCCGTTTTAGATGAGTTGGGTGCTCGTGACACTTTGGAAGTATACACAGCACTTACCTCGTAAGCGTTATCGTGTAGGGCACTGCGTATGCCTTTACAATAGTCTTTACGTAGTAGGCACCAACTTAGAACAAACGGGCTTCTTCGTAGTCCTCTCACATCTGTTGTTAAAGTCAAGAGTATCTAGGCTATACTTTTTCTTTTTGCTCGGACGGGAAATTGTTGATTTGTATGTTGGTTGTGATACTTTGGTTGTGGGCATCGCTACCATGAAACTCGTATGGACACATTCAACAAGTACATAGGTAGGATGCGGGGGAAGGAGGTTTGGAGCGCATTGCATGAGGAAATTGTTGGAGTAAAGCGTCTGTTGATAATTTTACGTTGCTTCGTCTACACATGCTCCGTCTGCTATGTAAGTAGGCTACTCAGTCGCTAGCACCTTGCTCGTCACGCTTGTGCCAGACACTTACGGCAAAGCTCTCACTCTCCGTGTTTTTCAATTGAAGAAACGTTGCCTTTATTGG
>JAESFQ010000654.1_pt1 | contig 12691 bp, 7 predicted proteins | sample 9269431 | NCBI WGS metagenome assembly JAESFQ01 (sample SAMN14502588, study PRJNA617103) | algae metagenome | isolation source: Plectolyngbya sp. WJT66-NPBG17 and co-occurring heterotrophs from well... | place: USA: Mojave Desert, Joshua Tree National Park, California | collected 2006-08-06
CGCCGCTCGCGTCTCCCCCACCCAAAATCAGCACGCGCGGCCGCCAAATTAAGACACTAGCGAAATTCAAGTAGTACAAAAGATGCGCAAGGCTCTATATAGTAATACACTAGAAAATCTCGTGATAATCGCTTTTGTACGTGGCTGTACAGCCTCATCTTTTTGGAGTCCTCATATCGTTGGGGTGGCTCGACCCGCGACGTGGCTCGACCCGCGCACGGGCACTGTATGAGAAATATGATCCCCAATATTCTGCACACTTCAGCACGTGTCACATTCGTATAAGAGCGCCTCAGCTGACCAGGTCAGGCCCTCTGGGCTCGCTTCAGCCACAGAGAATTAGGCAGGCTGTAAAAGTCAAGGGCCGAATAATCACATTGTTGCTGCAAAGATCGGCCAATCCATCTTTCTTTCCATCCAACGGAGAGATTATCACAGATCTTGGACCCACACGCGCCCCACCCCTAAGAATGCGATTCCAAGGACGATCGCGAGAGATCAAGTAGCTATAGGGAACAAGGTCAACAAGCCGCGAACAGATTGTATTCACGATGCGCATCAGAAAAAGTGTCAAGAAGCAGTTCAGTTCAGAAAATTCGCATTTCTAGCCACCGCCAAACTCCCGTGCCGTACCCATTGCAGGAAACCCTCAGAACTGGTATATCCATAACGCCAATCACCTGACTACCTTCCTTTATTAACATCCACCACCACCGCCGCCTCCTCCATCTCCTCCTCCACATCCACCGCCGCCACCACCACCGTCTCCACCGCCAAAAAATCCCCCACCACTACTTCCTCCTGCGTATCCTGCTGCATATGCGCCGTAGCCTCCATCGTAGGTACCACCGCCGTGACGCCGTTTGTTGTATTTGGTTTGGCGCATGGCAGGCTGGTAGGGTTGGTACGGGGGTTTAGACATGCCGCAGCCCATATTTGCGGGTGTTGGTGTGTGGAATGGTACGTGGGTAGGTATGTCGTCAAGAGTGTGTATGCGAGTATGCGAGTTGGATATTGTGTAAACTCGATAGTATCCCACTTGTGTCGAGTTTTGAAATACCAGATAACAGACAGTATAGGTATGGTAGAGTGATCCAGATAGCTATTTCGTATGTCGTACAATCGAATGGAAATGCGGTTTGTGATGGATGATGGTGATGATAATATTCTTTCTCTGAACCACGGGAAATCAAAGACACTTATATATACCTACCCATCACTCAGCCCACCACGCACATGCTGATGGTAAGAAAATCCGCCTTACACACTCACTCATCAGGCCACCCACCTCTCACGCCCCCCAAAACACAGCACAGCATCCACAATCATCACACCTCTCTCCGTCCCTGATAAGCCCAAGGCGGATTCCTCTCCACTCCACACCTCCTCACCACCCACCCACGCATCTAAACCAAACCAAACCCACAACCGTGACCGGGCAGCCGGGCGGGCGGCCTACCAAGCGCGCCATACCACTACCCAATCCACACAAGCGTCGCGAAATAAGCCGTTGAAAACACATTCTGCCTTCCCCCAGATGTGTCGATTATCTAGTACGGAAGAGGAAAGAATAGAGCGCACGCCAGGGGCTGAGTCTGCAGCTGGGATAAAGGGACGCTAGAAGCGAGGCTGTGCTCGTCTTCTCTCTTGACCAATCATGTGGGAGATGGCGATTTTGCGCTCTTGTCGGGCCGAAACCATGCCCTATGTGTGAGTGTGTGCGTGTGGTTCGGTGAACGGATCTGGGTTAAAGCGGGAGAGGGTGGGAAAAAAATTACTATGGGGTCAAAGGTTTCGAAAGTGGAAGGTGTGTTAGATGGAGCGTGTGGCTGTGGCTGTGGCTGGCTGTGATGATGTCCAATCATCGGTTAGATGTGTGGGATTTAATTGTACGTTGGGTTACGCAGTATTATGTTGATTGCAACTCATTTGGGGTTTAGTTTGTATGGCGCGGTTTGGTACATGGTATCTGTCGTAGATCTGCGTAGTGAAGTGCAATGGGTGGCAATATGTATTGCGTACGATGTGATCATGCAGAATGCGAGGTATAGGACTGGCAAACCTCGCCGAATACACACAAGGCAAGACAAGGCGCACAGCAAATTTGAACTTTCAAAACTGTGTCATTGGAGTATATAGCGCCGTGTCGATAGCATGAAGAAGAACCAGAGTAGATAGGAGAAAATAAAAATGCCAGGGGCATGCAAAGATGGGTCTCCAAACCTCCGGTTGCTGGACCCCCCTAGAAGAAAGTCAAGAAAGCGCTCTGGTCTCCGAATCGTGCCACTCTATCGTCGTCAGGTTGTTTTTGAGAGAAAGGCGTGAAAACTCCAGGTAAAGAAGTGCCGCTCGTCTGCACTCCGTTCTACACGTCTGCTGTAACGTCCAATCCAGAAATGCGTAGCCAGAAAGTACCCAAGATGGAAAAACTCCCAGACCCCCAAATCCGCTATGCTCACTGTGCAACGGTGTAAACTCTGCCCACGCGCGTGTGGCTACCGTAGTCTCATTTCGCGTCTTACTTGCCACCCTGCTTCTTCGCCTTGAGCGCAAGATGTGAGTATACCCATCCACCACCAAGCGCAAGAAGCACGCCAAACCACTCTCTTCCACTCAGTATCTTGCCTTCGCTATACCACCCTATGCTCAAAATCATAATTGTCTTAAGATGGCTGACAATGTTGAAAGTCAATGCGCTTGTGCGACCGATGATCAAGAACTGGCTCAGATTGTACATTGAAGCCATGATACCGGAGGCACATACGCTCCAGAGGATGTCAGTGGGCACGGTTGAAAGGTCCGGCATAGTGTCGAAAAAGGGAACGAATGGGATAAGAAGGCAAACGGAGATTGGCGCTTGGTTGAGCAGGAGTTGTGGAGGGGAGACGGCAAAGTCTTCAATCTTCTTGCCGATCCAGATTTGGTACAGAGCAGTGCTGCAGAATGCTAGTGTAGCGACGATAACGCCAAATAGCTGTGTCTTGGCGGCTTCGTTGATGGTAAAGGAAACGCCAATGCATGTTGCCAGGATCGCTGCCAACATGTAACGTGTAACCTGTTTTCGGAAAAGGACAAAGTTGATGAGGACGACGGTGGGCGTGGTCATGACTTTGGAGAGCTGGTAGAAACCGATCGAGTTGAAGGTCAAACTAAGGTTGCCAAGCACAACGTATCCGGCGAAGAAACCGCAGACGGGTAGCATGTTCCAGACGTTGAGCCGTACGGCCTTGAAGGCATGGAAAGGTCGGAGGGTCGAGATGAAGAGGACGAGACCGGTGGCCGTGAAGTGCCACATGACAACCATGAGTTGGCATGCTTTTAGCTGCTTGTCGCTGAACACTCTATTCAATTGTCAGCGATGGTGCACACGAGTCTACCGTTGCGGTTCCATACCGCTTGCTCAGGAAAATTAAGCCGAGTGTTGACAGGGTATTTAGCGCAATCCAAAAACACGTTATCAGCTTCTCCTTGAGCGGTACTGGCGAAGGCTCGATCGAGGGTTTCTCAAAGGTGGGCAGCTCGTCGAGCTCGTGGGATTCGCGGGGGTCAACATTGTCGACGAGACCCTCGATTGACGGGCGCTTCTCAACTGCGTGTCTGTCAGTCCCTGACGCATTCCATTTTTGAACGGTGCTATGTCGACACGCGATGTGTCAAGGGTCTAGGCGGTGTCCGGGGTTCGACGTACCCATAGTGTGCGAGGTTGGATAACGAATGTAGCGAGCGACGGTGGATGGGCTCGTGTGGATTATGCCTCCATGCCAGTGCCAATGCCAGTGGGAAGGTGCGAGCTGGCAACGCGAGCGGAGACGTCGGACGAAGGCGCGGGCTGATGGTGTTGTTGCACGGTTGTGGGTGGACCGGGGAAAGATGCGGCGGTGCAAGCAGAGGGTCCGGTGCGGCTTCAGGTGCGAACAATGTGGTTGCAGCGACTAGACACGACTGCAGAAGAGCTGGGGGATGAGGAGGCGTTTCTGGGAGCGCTGCCGGAGAAACAGATAGGGCGAGGCGGGGAGGCCAAGGGGTTACCAGACAAAAGGCCCAAGTAAGATGCTACCCGAAAGGGATCTCGGACGCGCAGACGAATGCTGAAGGGGGCGAAGATGGTGCAGGGTTCGTTGTCCCGGCACGTGCCAGGTAAAGCCACAGCCCCATCTTCCCACGGCCAATCACTCGCGCCTTAGCGCCACCGTGTCCATCAAATCTACGAGGTTAAAATTAGGCCTTTTGATGCGGTAGCGCTACTGCTTTGGGTTCCGCTGACAGTCGATAGTCGACATGTCCAAAGCATGATGGATAATGTACCGTGGCGATGGGAGAGCCTTGGCATGCTCTTCTTGCCCACAGTCCAAGACGCATTAGTTGTTTGCGCATTGCTTCTGTGATGCCGACCCATCCGGCTCCGCTCTGCCCGTCTCCTGGGCAGAACATGTCCCTTGTCGCACTTGTGTTGCCCCGAGTACGCCGATACGAATCTTGGTGCCCTAATATGGCGGACGCAGCATGTAGTGACCGTTGCGGACCCGTAGGGTGGTAGTACGACCTGCGACTGAACTGTACTGATAGTCTTGTCGTTAGCGCGTACCGACGCATAGGCGCAATATATGTGTATAATGAGCTTTGCAAGTTGATGGCATGGTGAGCGTCGTTGGGGTATGCTTGCGAGCGAGCCGAGATTTCGCTGCCAGCTCAAAGCATCAGCTGTACCGAGCGCCGAATCTTATGTCATCTTGCTGTCCTCAGACACTCAGACAAGGGAGGTGCCATTCCAGCCCGGTGTGAGATGCAAGTAATATCTCTTGAAAATTTCTAACTCCTGATTCTATGCAGCAAGGCCTCGTAATTACCAGCCTTCCAGTCATTGACCCTAGCGCACAAGAGAAGGACGGATAGTGTACACACGCAAAAATCCCACACCGCACAAACAAAACCAACATGATCAAGTGTCCCATCGCTACTTTTGCCCGCTGCCACAGCCGCATCGAATTATAGACATGTAAGGTAATATGTCTTCGTGGTGTTACAGAAAATTATACCTCTCCATCAGCGACAGCAAGACGCTGCTTGGCCGTCTTCGCCTTTTTGCTCAACCCTCCCTTTTTGCGCTTGCCGCCTGCAGGCGCTTCGGTGGCTGGGATGGGTGTAGCTGCACCACTCGCCTTTGCGCTCTCGTCAAAGTGTCCTTCGCCTGAACAGTAGTTAGTACAAGGAATATCCAATAAAGACCATCTCACTCACCCTCGTGGTACATGTCGTCGAGGTTAGCCTCAGCTCGTTGCTTCTTCTTGCTACGTTTCTTGCCTGGTGGTGCATTCTTCTCTTGTTCCGCCAGCTCCGCCTCCTTCTTTTCAATCTCGGCAGCCTGGTCATCGTCGACAAGCCACATGGCCATGTCCTTGGTTCGGTTCTCCCTAGAGCGCGTGTTGAAGTCGACTCCAGCACCGCCGCCGCCGGAGATGACCACGCGCTGCACCTCCTCTTTCTGGAGAGCACGCTTGCGGATACGTTCTTCGATAGTGCCGCGTGTAATGAGCCTATACACGGTAACCTGTCGTGTTTGGCCAAGACGATGAGCACGGTCCATGGCTTGCGAATCGATGGTCGGATTCCAGTCAGAGTCGTAGAAGATGACCGTATCAGCCGATGTCAGGTTAATACCGAGACCACCAGCGCGGGTCGACAGGAGGAAGACAAAGATGGATCGGTCGCTCTGGAAATCTGCCACTGTATCCCGACGGTCTTCCAGCTTGGTTGATCCATCCAGACGGCAGTACTTGTAGTTCCTGTAAGTGAGGTATTCTTCCATCAGATCCATCATCCTCGTCATCTGGAAGTATAGCAACACGCGGTGGTCATTTGCCTTCAGGTCCTTCAACAGCGCATCCAGCTGAGCCAACTTGCCGGAGTCGGTAACGAAGCGCGACATGGATGGTGCTTCTATGTGAGTGAAGCGTGTTCGTTCGTTGGTGGGCGGTGGGAGCCTGCTGTGAAGAGTCAGAGCGGTGCTCTCCTTCTTGGCTTCTAGAAGAGCCTGCTCAGCCGTATCGGAGACTCCGTAGAGCGCGGAACGGATAGGAGCATTGAAGAAAAGGTTCTGCGTCTCTGCAATGACACCTTGACTAGCGCAGTACAGCTCAACCGGAGGCGCCGATGCTTTTGGTTTGGCGCAGGGCTCGATGACATTCAAGCCTGTGTTTTCGAAAGCTGTTCGGGCTACGTTGAAGAGGTTACGCAGGTGACCCTCGGTGGTAATTTCAGCCAAAGGTGCACGATCCTGGCGATCGACAATGTTGAACATGGAATGCTTCGGCTCCCACTCGCCGTTCTCGTTGTCGTAGAAGATGTTGAAACGGCCAGCCTTGTTCGGCTTCTGCTCGGCAGCGAGAGCTCGCTGGAAGAGACCACTCTTGGCAATTCTTGAGGCTTCAGTAGCCGACAAGTCTGAAAAGCGGAGCCAGGAGAATGCTCCGGCTTCTTTGGCAGATAGTGCAATGTTATCTGGGCTCCAAACATTCATCAGGTTGTCGAGATATCGTCCCTTGAAGCCAGCTTTCTGGTTGTCTGGTCCAGCAAGCTCCAGCCGACCTCCCTCACGGCCCACAAGGCGCGGTAGAGGATACTCAATCAAATTTCGTGTAGAGTATCCGACCCTGACATTCTGGCCTTCTCGTAGGAAAGAAGCGGTCTCGGCGAAGGAGGCGAAAGAGAATGGTGACCAGGTATCGGCTCGCTCAAACAGATCAGGGTGATTGCAGACCTTCCTGAACTGCATGACCAAGTTCATGAGGGTTGCGCTATCCTGCTCGTCCCCGACTGCCTTTTCGACCAAATCCATAATGTTGATCTTCGCGCGGAGGTTGGCGTAGTAGGCACGTTGTCGATATGTTAAATCGCAATAGACATCCAGCTCAATCTTGTCTCCAAGCTCCTTCTGCACATGCTTCTTGACACGACGCAACATGAAAGGCTTCAGGATCATATGTAGTCGCCGTAATTGGTCCTCGTTGAGCTTGGTGTTACTCTGCGCGTGACTCTCGATATCCTTGGAAAACCACTCGCTAAACTCGTCGTGAGAGTCGAACAAGCTAGGCATGATGAAATGGAGAAGAGCCCAAAGTTCCTGCATGTTGTTTTGGATGGGTGTACCCGTCAATAGCAGTCGGTTACGAGAATGGAAACCGAGTAGGCTCTTCCATCGAGAACTCTGGGACGACTTGATGGCTTGGGCTTCATCAAGAATCATGTACTGCCAACGCATCTTCTGGAAGTATTGGGCATCCTGGACAACCAGTTGGTACGAAGAGACCACAACGTGGAAGGGCGAGTCGCGGGTGTATGTAACGTGCTTCCGATCCCAGAGTTTACGAAGGATCTTTCGGTCCTTGGCTGTACCCCAGTACGGAATGACATTGAGATCCGGGACGAATCTGGTGATTTCCTGTTGCCAGTTGTGTAGTGTTGATGCGGGTGCGATGACAAGGAACGGTCCCCAGATGTTATACCTTTCGGCAAGGTAAGCCATGACTGATATCGACTGAACCGTCTTTCCAAGACCCATCTCATCGGCAAGAATACCGTTGATGCCCTGCTCGTACAAGTTGACCAGCCAGTTGAGACCCTTCAGTTGGTACTCCTTGAGCGTACAGTTGAGTAGACCTGGTTGAGGGATCCAGTCTTCCTTGTTCTGCAGACCAGAGGGGTTTTGGAAGTTCATCTCTCCGTCCTCTTCGTCGTCAGCAGACTTGTTGAAGGCACGGGCACGGTCCTGCGCTTGTTGAATAGCGTGTTGAGCGTTGGCCATGGCAGCCGCGTTGAGCGCGCTCTCATCGTCGTTGTCGAAGTCGAGGTCCTCAAAGTTGGTTACTTTGGCGCCTGCTTCTGCGGACATGTCACCAACATCGATGCTAGGCTTGGCTGATTCATGCGGAGCTGCTGCAGCAGCGTCGGCGTCGTCAGTCGAGCGCTCAATCTCATCTGTTCTAGCCTTCTTGCCGATGAAATGAGAGTAGAGCTCAGTCTGGGAGATGAGGAAGTTCAGCTTGCGCTTCTGTCGGTTTGCTTCACGATCAGCTTCAGCCTTCTTCGCATTCTCCAGTTCTTGACGTTCGGCGTTCTTTCGCGATTCGCGCTCATCACGTTCGTTCCTCTTCCAGAAAGCAAGCATCTCGCGCATGCCTCGCTTGGCCCTGGCTTGGGTGTCTTTCTGGTTCTTGTTGGTCCGCATCTGCCATCGACGAGCCTCCTTGGCAGCCAGTTGGGCAGTCTTGCGAAGGTTCGACTGTTTGGTCGAAAGCGAATTCTCCTTGATGCGGACAACCTTGGGGACATCCTTGCGAGCAAGATCCTTGACGATCTGCTGGTAGAGGTTACGGTATACAGACGAGTCGTATGAAGTCAGGACGACAGGACCCAAATCCTCTGTGTAGCTACGGCCACGTAGGGAGTCAAGGCGTGCCTCTTCGCGTGGCGCGATTATGGGAAGGTCGTCTCCACGGTCGATAGCGGCCTGACCTGCAGCAGCAGCATCCTTCTCGGCCTGCTTCTGCTCCTTGCTCTTCTTAAGACGCCCGGTGCCGCGGTTGCCCTTGCGCTTCCCGCCCGCGAGGTCGTCAGAAGCCTGGAAGGAGCTCATAGTGCCTCCCTCCATGTTCGGACCGTGTGGAGTAACCTCGCGAATGTCCTTGCTAGGGGCATTGCCTTGCAGAAGCTGAGTGGTTGTCTTGGCCTTGCGCTCCGCTTTCTGTGCAGCGAGCAAATGGCGCTCCTTTTCTTCCTCGTTCTCGGCCTGGCCTGCCTTTGCGAGGGCTTCGGCACGCTTAGCCTCTTCGTTCTGTATGGTCTTTTCCCGCCTTCGCTTGCGCTGCATGTCCTTCTTACGCTCCTTCTCTTCGGCAATTTCCTGGCTCTGAACCTGTTGCCATGCGTCACCCTCATGCTCGACGTTGTACGAGTGCTTGGCGTAGTCGCGGTGGGCAGCAGACACGTCCTGATACCGTGTCAAGAAAGCCGTCCGCCGCTTCTTGCGCTTGTTGGCCTCGGCGGCTCCGACGTCCAAGACCCGCTTTTGACACCTTTGCTTGTATTCTTCGAGATCGCGCGGGGTGGCTGACTCGTCAATGTCGCTCATCTGCTTGGTTTCGATGCGTGCTAGGGCGGCCTCGATGTCGGCCTCATCTTGCGCAGGCAGCTCGCGAGTCGCAGACTGCAACGGAAGCTGGAGGCTACCGGCTGGCGGCATAGCATCGTGTACGCGTGGAGCATAGCCATTTTCTTGATGAGGTAGGTCAGCGGACGCTGGAGACGCCATAGCCTCTTGCTTCACGAAATGGGCATTGTGCAGAGGTTTCGAGGTTGGGTACGGGTCGGCGGCGAGGGGCGGCAGTGGCTGAGTCTTTGGCGGAGGTTCGTTGTCGGCGCCGGAGGACATTATGCTTGAGAGCGACATGGGGTCGGCACGCGTCGGTGGCGGTGCCTGTTGCAGTGGTGAGCTGGGATGGAGGGTTCATGTCGCGAGTGCACTTACCTCTTCCTTGAAAGACGGTTTCCGAGCATAGTTTGGTGGCGGCTGTACCGCGCCACGGTTCATCGACTGGTAGACCGACGGCGACACGGGGGAGTGAGACATGGCATCCATGACGCCGGTGTGCTGGTGCTGCGAATGGGGGCGCTGCAGCGGCGAGTGGTGCGCGTACGAGGTCGTGACGGGCGAGTGATAGACCTTGTCGTAGGGGGATTGTGCCGATCGAGTCTAGGGGAGGGTTGGTGTTAGCGGCGTGTTCCTGAGTGGTGTAGATGGCGACGATGAAGTAGCATGGAATGGGCACGTGTAGATAATTGAAATATCACACAATGAGGGACGCACCTGTGCAGGGTAGGGAGCAGTGGTGTCGTAACGCGCCGGGTCCCTGGCTACACCTCGCTCTCCATTGTCCGAGGTCGGGTCGTAGTATCTGGACGTGTCGCGAGAATAGAGGGCGGTGCTGATGGGCGGCAGCTCGGTGGTGTTGGGCGAGAGTGGAGGACGAGGGTGCTGATGGGGGTGAGGGTGGTGGAGATTTTGGTGGTGGAGAGGCAAGGGCGCTGGAGTGTTTGGCGAATGGTGTTGGTATGGTTGGCCTGCTTGTGTCGGCGATCTGTGGTAAGCTGCTGGCACTGGCGTAGGTTCCCCTTTGTGCCCTGGCGGCTTTCTCTCTCCTCGCGAATGCTCCTCCCCATCATCGACGGACCGCCGCAGGACCGGATCGCGAAACATCAGGACAGCGTGACGGAGGACTAGAGACGGCGAAACGGCTGGTCCATGGGCCGCAAGCAGCAGACACTGGCGGTGGGGCGCGCAGGGAGCGCGGCGGCGAGGGCAGGACGAATGCGCCGTGGGCGAGTGCCGTCAGTGATGGTCGTCTGGCGATGGGCAATGTGGATGCGACGACGGCGAGATGGAAGGGGGCAGATGGGGGATGGGGGCTGTTGGTGTGGAGCAGCTTGCGCGCTGTCTAGATCACACACGAACGGTTGGCAGGTCAGCTTCTGCTTAGTGCGGCTGCGGCAACTCTGTGCTGGAGCAGCTCCGGGCGTGATGCAGAGCCGCGATGAGGTTTGATGGAGAGGCTGCGACGCCCTACGAGCAGATGGATATGCGACACGGAGGGCTGCGGAGCGCGACGATGAAGTCTGGCATGGCGGCATTACTCGCGGGCGCCTTCATTGCGACGCTGCTCCGCTACTGGGCATGCCTCTTAACAAAGCACCTGAACCCCATCTCTCGTAGGAGCATCCACGCCCAGATGGGGTGCATCGACCAATAACCCGCCTGCATACCAACGGCGCCATGCAGCGTGCAGCCCCCTTCGCGCTGGTGAACCATGTGCACGTGTTTACTCTATTCCGATGCACTACTGCCGCTGCCACTGCTGCTGCTGCTGCTCCATGCGCCCGCTGGAGCGTTTGCTATTTTCCCTTCTCAGCACCTGCAACCCTTGGATGCTCCGCGTGCCGGGTTGAGGCGTTGCCAGCTTCGGCTAATCTACCACGAGCCTCTGGACCACGGCGGACGTGCACATCTCATTTCGTCGCATCCGACTGCGAATTCCTTTCTGTACAGCTTCTCAGCCCCGTCGAGTCTCGAACGCACGACACAATGCCAACCGCCAGCTACAAGAGGAACCGGCCACCACGTTGCGGCTGCAACTTCCCATTGGGTGAAGCCTCACCACGACGGTGACGGAAGGCGCGACCACGCCGCGAAGACTCCATTCGCCCTAGCTTGTTCGGTCGTAGCGCGGCCCGAGCGTAGATCGCGCTAAAGCTCTGGGCGCTATCAATTCTCGAACTTTTTTGCAGAGGCGCATCCACCCCGTCGAGCGCAGCAACAACCACCAGATTCCGCCATGGCTTCCGTATACAAGACCCTCTCCGGCGCGGAGAAAGACGAGAAGGAGACGGGTGAGAAGAGGAACAAGCAGCGTGTCCTTATTCTGGTACGAATTCATGCGCGGCGCAAAGTGAGACCCGTGCTGATGATTGGTAGAGTTCACGAGGTGTTACCTTCCGACACCGACATTTGCTACAAGACTTGTACTCGTTGATGTAAGTGATTTCGCGCGTTGCAGAGCATCATTTACTGATCTTCCAAAAGGCCCCACAGCCGGAAAGAGGCCAAACTTGACACCAAGACCAAGCTCTACCAACTCAACGAGCTAGCAGAACTCTACAACTGCAACAACGTTCTCTTTTTCGAAGCCCGCAAGGGTAAGGATCTCTACTGCTGGATGTCCAAGCCACCAAACGGCCCTACTGTAAAGATGCACCTCCAAAACTTGCACACCATGGAAGAACTCAACTTCATCGGCAACTGCCTGAAAGGATCGCGACCAGTCCTCTCGTTCGACGCTGCATTTGACAAGCAGGCCCATCTGCGCGTCATCAAGGAACTCTTCACCCAGATTTTCGGCGTCCCTAAGACGAGCCGAAAAGTCAAGCCTTTCGTAGACCACGTCATGGGTTTCACCGTTGCAGATGGCAAGATTTGGATCCGCGTGTTCCAGATTAACGAAAGTGAGCCAGGAAAGAAGAAACCAGTCGACGGTGAGGACATGGATGTCGACGAGGCGCCCAAGAAGAAGAAGGGCAGCGATTTCGACGTCAGCCTTGTCGAGATCGGTCCCCGTTTCGTGCTTACTCCCATCGTTATCCAGGAGTCCAGCTTTGGAGGTCCAATCATCTATGAAAACAAGGAGTTCGTTTCGCCCAACCAGATCCGTTCCGACTTGAGGAAATCAAAGGCCGGCAGGTTCAACAGGAGGACCGATGCACAGAGAGATACACTGCTCAAGCACCAGGATCTAGGACTGACGTCGCATGGTGGGCGCAGGAAAGAGAAGGACCCCCTCAGCGACAATGTACTCTTCGCATAAAATTGGTTGCCATGTTTCGGGGCAAGGCAAACTGGCGTTTATGGAATGCATCTTATCTAAATCGGCGTCGATTTCTGGGCTGGCACGTGCCTATATGTATAGCGATATACCCAAAAGCTATCGTCCAAATAGGTAGCTCATGATAGAGCGACCATTATCCCAAGCACTCATTATCCTCTTAGTGAGATCACTGTTCTACGGCACTCGCGTCCCTCTTTGCGCAGTCATGTTCTTCTCGAGGGCTTCCTTATACTCATCATCAACACCACTGACAACTGCCT
>JAESFQ010000655.1_pt1 | contig 12683 bp, 17 predicted proteins | sample 9269431 | NCBI WGS metagenome assembly JAESFQ01 (sample SAMN14502588, study PRJNA617103) | algae metagenome | isolation source: Plectolyngbya sp. WJT66-NPBG17 and co-occurring heterotrophs from well... | place: USA: Mojave Desert, Joshua Tree National Park, California | collected 2006-08-06
TACTCATGGTAACGATTCCTTTCTTTAGTTTTGTGGTGGTGAGGTAGAAGACACTTTGGACATCATCATCAACTCCTAAGTTCTCTTTGTCTTAGTTCACTTGAGTGTAGTCAGTTCCAACACTCAATTTCTTGCAGATTCCTAGTAACTAAAGCCACTTTATCTTGCAGTATCATTCTGTTTCTCCTGTCCCAATCAATATTGACCTTCAGCACACGGCACTGGTCTCTTAAGAAAAGATGAATCTCCATAACCCTTATTCACAACGGTTTGAGCCAGTTCGCGCTGAAATCTTCAAAAGGCATGTCTAGCAAGGCTTTCAGCCATTCATCTCCTGTTAGCGAACCAGTGCCCTTTCTAATGAATCGCTTGAAGCACTGCGTGAAATGGCTTTGACTGGAGAAGCCTACTTGTAGAGCAATGTCTGCGATCGCTAAAATCCTTTTTACCAATTCAGCACAGACTTGCAGAACCAATTTCATATCCGTTTTCTCTGTCTTGTTACCCTAGTGGAACTTGAGTTGAACCATGCCCGCATATTTTAATCGTTCAAGAGTGGCGACATTTGCATTCCAATCAGTTCAATGGAGCGCATCAGTTGGGCGTGATTCATCTGCGCGTTGTCCATTTGAAACGTTACTCTCGAAATGCCGCCGAGCGATTCGCTGTGACGGCGGATTTTCTCCGCCACTTCTTCGGGACTGCCGACCAGTAACGCGCCGGTCGGGCCGCGCTGCGCGTCAAAATCGGCACGCGTAACAGGCGGCCAGCCTCTCTCTCTGCCGATTCTAGTGAAGGTTTCGGCGTAGCCCGGAAAGAATTCTTCAACGGCTTGTTCAGTCGTGTCGGCGACATAACCGATTGAGTGCAATGAAACTTTCAATGCTTCGGGCGCGTACCCGGCGCGCTCTCCGGCATCGCGGTATAAATCTACGAGCGAGCGAAAGCGGTGCGTTTCGCCGCCGATAATGGCGACCACGAGCGGTAGTCCAAGCATTCCGGCGCGGAGGAAGGATTGCGGCGTACCGCCGACCCCGATCCAGATAGGAAACGGCTTTTGCAGCGGACGCGGATAAATTGCTTGGCTTTCCAGCGCGGGGCGAAATTTACCCGACCAATCGACCGTTTCATTGTCCCGAATTTTGAGCAAGAGCTCGAGCTTTTCAGCAAAAATCTCGTCGTAGTCGCCGAGACTAAATCCGAATAGCGGAAAGGCTTCGGTGAACGAGCCGCGCCCGACAACCATTTCGGCGCGACCTTTTGAAATCAAATCGAGCGTGGCGAATTGTTGAAACACGCGCACCGGGTCAGCCGCGCTCAGCACCGTAACCGCGCTAGTTAGACGGATGCGATCGGTGCGTGCGGCGGCAGCGGCGAGAATAACCGCGTTTGCCGAATCTAAAAATTCATGCCGATGATGCTCGCCAATACCGAAGATATCCAAGCCGGAACGATCCGCCTGCTCTATTCTCTCCAGCAGTTCGGCGACGGACTGCGTGGCATCCGCCGTTTCACCATTTTCACTCGTTCCAACCGAGGCAAAACTGTCAATTCCAACTTCCATATCATTTCCCACGCGTTTTGCGAATGAAATAGACTTAATCCGAAATAGTAGAAAGTCTTGCTGTACGAGTTAAGCTGCTGTTCCCTCGCTCAGCAAAAACGCCTAACTATCGTCAGCTCAGAGGGGTCGCGCTACTACCGTGATCTGAATTATCAGGGAGCGGAATGAATTCAGTTTCACCGGGAACTGCCGGGAAGCGGCGGTCTTGCCAATCTCGTTTTGCCTGCTCGATACGCGCTGAGCGGCTCGACACAAAGTTCCAGTACTTTGTGCGATCGCCCACTGGTGCCCCGCCGATAATCATTGCTTTTGCCTCAGCCCCCGCCCGGATATCTACTGGTTCATCCGGCGCTAAAACGGCTAGACGATATGGCTCTAACGGCTTTCCATCTACGAATAGGCCGGATGTGACGCTATAAACTGCCCTTTCTAAACCTTCTGTTGGCGCTAGCTGAAATTCACTACCCTCCGTGAAAACGAGCGCTAGGTAAAGAGTAGCAGAGTAGGTTTTAACTGGTGATTGGTGAGACTGATAGCTACCGGCGATCAAGGTCGCGCTGGTGCCTGTTTGAGTCCACCTCGGTAAATCAGTCGCCGGATAATGTGAAAAGCTGGGTTCAACTTCTTCAGCGATTTCGGGGAGGGCAATCCAGGTCTGAATGCCGTGAAGAGTAGATTCTTTCTCTCTAAAGCTCTCGGGCGATCGCTCAGAATGAACAATACCTTTGCCCGCTGTCATCCAGTTCACCTCGCCTGGAAAAATCTCTTGTACTGTACCTAGACTGTCTCTATGCAGAAGGCTTCCTTCAAACAAATAGGTAACCGTCGCTAAATTAATGTGTGGATGGGGTCTCACATCGACGCCTTTTCCAGCCGGGAAAATAGCTGGGCCTAAGTGATCAAAAAAGATGAAAGGTCCAACCATTTTTAGGGTTTCACTCGGTAAGATGCGCTGTACGCTAAACCCACCTAAGTCGTGCTTTTCAGGCGTGATTAACTGCTGAATACTCATTTTTGTACGATCCATTTTTAGTTGACGTTGTGGACGAAGATACAATTTTTTGACTGATGGTAATGTAAGGCAATAAAATCTCCCACGAATGCTGCTTCAGATTCTTGCCTAACTTAACTTCAATGTAATGAGTTCCAAGGCTCGATTTCTTTCAGATTCTTAGGACAAATTTTCAGACTCTTATGGTGCTAGCGAATCTGCTTTGGAGTCTTTCCCGTGAATCGCTTAGTTCAGGTCATTAGCCAACAACTGGCTGAGATTCAATTCCTCGACACCGAAGCCTAATTGCTGAATGCTTGATTCGTCTATCGATTTTTGATTGTTTTCAGAAAACCAAGATAATTCGATGCTGCTTCCTGAGCGTTTTCGATCAACAGCAAATGTCCTGCTTTGGGTAATTGAATAATTTGACTCCCTGGAAGACAGCGATGTGAGCGAGCGACATCCCGAATATCATAGATTTTGTCTTCCTGACCCCAAATTGCCAGGGTCGGAACCCGACTGTGAGGCAACTGACAAAGCACATCATCATAAAGATTCACAATGTCCCAAGTCTGCTGATAATTTCGATTACGATTCACATAATCGTTCACTTTCTCGGTTTTGGCCTCATCCGGAATCGTAGGAGGCGTCACGAAAAGCAGACTGATTTCTAGATCGAACTGCTCTTTGGTAATCGGAATAAAGGGATTGATGCCCTCAATAATCGATTTCCTGACGCTAGTTGCCCAATTCGTTACGCCTAGCGGTGAACCGATAAAGGCGAGGCTGCGAACTTGGTTGGGATAAAGCTGGCTGTAAAGGGCTGCGATCGTGCCCCCCATTGAGCTACCTGCAACATCAAGGGATTGAATCTTTAGCTGCTCGACAAACTGGTGCAAGAGGGCTACCTGATTCTCTAGTGCATAGTCTTTCACGGTAAATCCAGTACTCTTGGCATAACCGGGTAGATCGGGTGCGATCGCTTGATAGCCTGCTCTAGCCAACTCGCACATCATGCCATTCCACTGCTCTTTCTCGGCAAATAATCCATGCAGCAGTAAAATCGGCTGTCCTGTCCCTGCTTGATTATAGGAAAGCGTTCCACTCCCGATTTGGGTAGAGCGAGTTGCGATGTCACAAGTTGAGGCAGGAGTTGCGCGATTCAGTCAACCAGAGCCAACAAGCACACTGACAACCAGAACGATGATAACTAACAGGCAATGTGCAACTTTCAATAAGGAAAATCCCACCGTATGCTTCTGGTAAGCAATTGTGCCAGAACAGAAGGTGAAAAAAATGTTTGATATCGAAGAGTTTATCATTGCTGTTTTCTGCTGTGTGGATGAGCTATGTAACGAGTGCAACTTTTTCTGAGAGTTTTTGCGAAATCATGATGTCCTCTGAATTTCTCTGAATAAGGTTTGTAGCGTTTACGACCTACTTGTGAATAAGGGGAGTGAGGGCTGCGCCTCCAGCCAGGGTTCCATCCCTACGACCCGTCAGACTCCAATTAGGATTGCTGTAGTGGTTGCAGATCTCGATTACCTGTTGTTCAAGCGGTATAGCCGCCATCAATTTTGAGACTTGCGCCCGTAACAAAAGCAGCTTCAGAACTGGCGAGATAAGAGACCATGCCAGCTACCTCGTCACCCTGTCCATAGCGACCGAGGGCAGTCATCTTGGTCTGCTCTGCGGCAAAGTCGCTGTCTACGAGATTCATACCGATGTCGATCGCTACTTGGTCGCAACGTTTCGCACTGTCGTTCGACTATTGCGCTACATACCCACCATCTACCATCAATGTTGTACCTGTTGTGAACGATGCCAGGTCAGATGATAAAAACAGAACTGCATTTGCAACTTCAAGCGGTGTTCCAACTCGTCCGATCGGGTGAAGTCCTGCCATGTAAGCTCTAACTTCATCCTGTCCACCTGTAGCTGCTTCAAACATATCTGTTTCGATTACCGCTGGTGCAACGACATTGATGCGAATCCCCGCTTTGGCATATTGGAGCGCAGCCGCTTTTGTTAAGCCTACTACCGCATGTTTACTCGCGGCGTAGAGGGGTTGGATAGGAAATGCAACGATTCCAACCGCAGATGCCATATTGACGATTGAACCACTTCCCTGTTTCAACATCTGAGCGATTTCATATTTCATCGACAACCAAATGCCTTTGACATTGACGTTCATCGTGCGATCGTATTCAACTTCTGTTTGCTCAATCAGTGAAGGATTTTCGCCGATCGTTCCTGCATTGTTAGAAGCAATATCTAACCGACCAAAAACGTCAACCGCTTTATCAACCATTGCTTTAACATCGGCTTCTTTCGTGACATCTGATTGCACAAAAATCGCCTCTCCGCCAGCTTCCTTGATCAATCGAACCGTTTCTTCACCTTCATCCATTCGACGACCCACCACCACCTTTGCTTGTTGTTGGGCATAAGCGATCGCGGTTGCTCTGCCAATTCCTGAAGTTCCACCAGTGACTAACGCCACCTTATTCTGAAGTATCATTCTATTTCTCCTAAAATTAAGTCCGGTTGTTCTCTCTTGAAATGGATCGATTCACTGTGATTCCACGATCGACAATCAAAAATCAACTCACTGTGAATCCGCCATCGATCGCTAAAGGTTGTCCAGTGATGTAGCTCGCAGCATCAGAACATAAGAACACAACCGTTGCAGCAATTTCTTCAGGTTGACCCCTATGCCCCATCGGGATGCTCGACGACACCATCGAATCAAACTGCTCTAAAGTCATGCCTATCTCTTGGAGGCTCTTAGAAGTAACTACTTCTGTGCCGCGAATATAGCCAGGATTGACGGCATTAATCCGAATCCCTTGCTTGGCATAATCGAGCGCAGCAGAACGAGTGAGACCCATCACAGCATGTTTGCTGCCAGTATAAGGACCCATTCCAGGTATCCCGATCAATCCCGCTACTGAAGAGTTGTTGTTGATGACCCCTGCTCCTTGAGTCAGCATCTGTTGAATTTCATATTTCATGCATAAGAACACACCCCGCAAGTTGGTTGCCATCATGCTGTCGAAGTCTTCAACAGACTGCTCGTGTAGTGGCTGTGGGAGTGTATCAAATCCAGCGTTATTGAAGGCAAAATCTAGCCTTCCGTAGGTTGCGACTGTTTTCTCTATCAGCGCCTTAACCTCTGGTTCACTCGATACATCCGATCGCACAAACAAACACTCCGCTCCTGTCTCACGAATCATCGCAGAAGTTGTTTCACCTTCTGCGTCGCGTCTACCGGAGAATACGACTTTTGCACCCACAGTACCGAGCGCGATCGCGGTTGCTCGACCGATGCCCGATGTTCCGCCAGTCACCAAAGCAACCTTGTCTTTCAGCATCATGATAGTTACCTCTTGTTGTGAATGGCTGTGTCACTTTGTCAAAAACTCAATGAGCAATACGTGTAGGAGCCAGCAATAAGAAGCGACTCCTACAACCAGGATGAGTACAATCCTGGTTGCAAAATGGCGGGTTTAGGCATTGATATTTGCTAGCTCCTACACTTAGTCGCGATCGCTGGCACAATCGATCAGTGCGTTTGAGGGCAAGCTCGGATCAAGTACCTTGCGCGCACTGTCAACCCCTACAACGGGCAGCGTACCAGGATCGAGCAATCCAAGTTGAATCAATACACTCGCCTGATCCCAGTAGATGTGCTCATGGGCTAGCTTGCCGTCACGGAACTGGACAATCGCTACCACTGGTACTTCAACCCGTTTCCCTGTCGGAGCAATGCCGGGTAGCATCCAGTCCATCCGAACGGTATGAGTGAACTTAGCCACCATTTCATCGACGAGTTGATCCGTTCCGATCGTGCGCGAAATCGGAACTAGCTCGAGGTCTGGCGGGATCTGTGGAATGAGGTATTTGGAATAAAACTCGCGCAGTGCTGGTTTCCCGACTCCCCCAGTCATTACTGGGATGTGGTTAACGTGAGCATCTTCAACCATCGTAGCGAGGGCATCTTCAGTACTGTGAGTGCCAAACTCGTACTGTAAATGCTCTTCCCAAAGTGCTTGCAAAGACTCCTGGGCTGGTGTCAACTTGGTAGTTGCTTGTAAATTTGCTTGTCCGCCTACAGTTTGCTCTTTGACCATGATTAAATACTCCTGGTTCTATCTATCTAAAGTGTCTTGAGTTCCAATGCTTGACTGCTTCCAGATTCTTGTGATGTTAGTGAACTTGTTTCAATGGACGTATAGAACCTATTTGGGATCTATTTGAGATGGGCTAAAATCAAAAATAAATGCCGTACTCCAGCAATTTAACCAACAAAGAATGGGCAATCATTGAACCGTTGCTGCCGAAAAAGAAACAAACCCGACCGCCGAAGTGGACAAAGCGCCAGATTCTAGATGAAGTGTTCTACCAATTAAAGAACGGTTGCAATTGGGGAGATTTGCCCAAGGACTTACCGCCCTACTCCACGGTTTTCTGGCACTACAAACACTGGCGAAAAGAGGGAGTGTTGGACGACATCATGAGTGCCCTCCACGCTCAGGTGCGAGAACGCGCCCAAAAAAACCGCAGTGGACGCGACTGTTAATCATCGACTCGCAAGCCGTGAAGAATACCTGTAATGCCAGCATTGAGACCAAAGGGTTTTGTTCCTACAAGTGCACGAATGGCATCAAGCGGCATCTTGCAGTGGATACGTTAGGACTGCCGTTCTTTACGCACTGCACGAAGGCGAATGTCAGCGATGACCAAGGCTTGATTGAGATGCTCATCGACCATCTCGACTACTTTCGCGCCAAACCCGTGAACATTCCAAAAATCACGATTCTACTTGACCACGGCTATCATCCTGAAACGATTGCTTGGGCATTACAGTTGTTCTATCCGCAGATCCTGACCAAGATTCGCTTTCAACTCGCTCCCAAGCCGACCAAAGCTGAAAAAGTAGCAGCAGGAAAAACGGGCTTTGTGCCCGTCGCAACGCGATGGATTATTGAGCGCTCAAATGCCTGGATGGAGCGGTGTAAGAGCTTGGTCAAGAACTTTGAGCGCACCTTGGATCATGCCACTGCCAAAATCAATCTCTGCTTTATCCGCCTCATGCTCAAACGCTTAGCTCATGAATTTGATCCCAAATAGGTTCTATAAGCATTCAGCGCCTGTTTCGCGAATCAGTTGGGCGGTTTTTTCACCTTCTGCGTCGCGTCTACCGGAGAACACGACTTTTGCTCCAGCAGCACCGAATGCGCGCTGTTTTGCAGATACCGCAAGGGTCGCCGTTGCACGACCAATTCCCGATGTGCCACCAGTCACTAAAGCCACTTTATCTTGCGGTATCATTTTGTTTCTCCTGTTTCAATCAAAATTGACTTTCCGAGATTTAGCTCATTTGTCCAATCGGTCGAACAATGATTTCATTCACATCCACCTCTGCGGGTTGCTCGATTGCAAAGGCAATTGCGCGCGCGATCGCTTCTGCTGGAATGGCAGAGTCGCGGAATTCCTCTACCCATTCCGCTGCTTCAGCATCCGTGATCGTGCTGGCGAGTTCAGATTCAGTATTTCCAGGCGAAATCACTGTCACCCGAATATCCGGTGATTCCTGCCGCAGTCCCTCAGAAATCGCCCAAACTGCAAACTTAGTGGCGCAGTATACGGCTGCGGTTGGATAGACGTTGTGCCCGCCGATCGAGGATAGATTGACAAACTGCCCTGATCGTTGCTGCTTAAAGAGAGGTAGCGCAGCAGCAATCCCATGAAGCACACCGCGAATGTTCACATCAATCATGCGGTTCCATTCATCGACCTTCAGCACCTCAAGCCTGGAGAGTGGCATCAAGCCTGCATTGTTCACCACAACATCAAGGCGACCAAATTTATCTTGGGCAAACCCGACAAAGGCTTGCATGTCTTCAAGGTTGGTGACATCAAGGGTACGGTATTCTGCTTCGCCACCTTTAGAGCGAATTTCGGCAGCGATTGCTTCCAGTCGATCGGTGCGCCGCGCCCCTAACATAACCCGTAAACCCTGATGAGCCAGCAATCTAGCAGTTGCTTCACCAATACCGCTACTAGCCCCAGTAATTGCAATAACTTTATTCTCAGCAGTTGACATGGTGATTGTTCCTTGTAGGTGATTAAAGCTGATTGGCAGTTAGGCTGCTCTTAGGATGTCTGCCTGTACAACTTTGGTAAGCTGCTCCATATACAACCGCACCCATGCGATCGTATTTTTTCTCAGTCCCACAACAACAACACCTCGCATATCAAGTTCTGTGCCGTTGGTATGGTTGCCTTGCCAGTGCCACTCTGACCAACCCAACTCATCCGCGATCGTATGGGTGATTAATTTCGCCTGAAGATCAGGAACTTGAGCGAAGAGAGCAGTCCAGTTCTTCCGCACTTGTTCTGCACCAGTGAAGTTTCGCTCCGGATGGACGGGTTGTTCACCTATGAAGTCAGGAGCAAAGCAGTTCACGAATGCATCAATGTTATGAGCATTGATTGCAGCTTCCATCTTGAGCAGAACTGAGGAAGTGTTTTGAATAGGAGTAGTCTTTGTGTTCATGTTGTTATCTCCATTGTGTTTAGAGGTATTACTCGTCTGAGCCTTTATGCTGCCTTTGGCAACCAGGAAACTTTGTTGACTAACGAGATCACCGACGACCCTTCCGATCGCTCTGGGAAACGGGTTCGGATGCCTCGTCGCGTTTGAACACCTTGTAGGCGATCGCCAGAAATACGGGTATTACAACCAGCATTGATAGCGCCGTGTAGGTCGCGTGGAACTCGCTGACAGTGAACAGAGTCGGTGCGTTCACAGCGTTTCCGGCTACGCCTACCAAGAGATTGCCGCCGATGTTGTTCGCGAAGTGTGCGCCGATGGCGAGTTCGGTGGTTCCGTCAATCAACGAAACCACGGTCCACACCAGCCCCGGAACGAGGAAGTAGTTGAAGAAGACCGTGAGCCAACCGCCCGCGATCGCCTCCGGGTTGAGGAGGTGCGGCAGGGTAAAGATCACGGCTGGCACCAGCGCCAGAAAGATGCGGTTGCCCCAAACAAGGCTCGTGCCCTGCACAATGTATCCGCGAAAGAAAAGCTCCTCTGTGGTGGTCTGGATCGCAGTAAAAATCAGTGCCAGCGGGACAAAGAGCGCGAACGTTGCAAAGTCAAAGTTAAAAGAGAAGGTGTCGGGATAGAAGAAGTACTGTCCCAGCCCAGCGATCAGCCAGAATGGCACGAACCAAGCCACAAACCCGTGACCGACACGCAGCCAGTTGATCGTCTTCCGCGCCGTGATCAGTGTCCGGGGATGACGCTGGTGAATGAGGGTGACGGCGATCAGGATTCCCGCGAGGAAGAACGGAAAACTTGCCATGACCGCAACGAAGCCCCCCAAGGGACCGAGCGCGGCGTAATCCAGCCGACGGAATGCCGCAAGCCCCTCCTGACCACTGAGCAAGAACGCGATGCGCGGGGCGGCGATGCCGCCGCCCACCAGCCCCGCAAAGAGGATGACTACTAATCCCAGAACATACCGCCACCCCCAATATTTACCCCACCTCGCAGCCTCCACGTAAGTCGTGTCTTTCACTTCCGTTCCGATTCCCAGATGTCCTTTGATTGCTTTGAACTTCATCTTTGTCTCCTTGACTCATGCGTGATAGAGTTAGCGAATCTGTTTTGGGGTCATTCCAGTCAGGCGCTTAAACTGTTGGGTCAGATGGCTTTGACTGGAGAAACCAACTTGTAGAGCGACGTCTGCGATCGCCAAATCCGTTTTCGACAGCATCAATTTTGCTTGCTCCACTCGTTGTTGAATCACATACTGGTGTGGAGAAATGTCGATCGCCTGTTTGAATAAACTTGCAAAGTAAGTGGGGCTAATATTGATCACTTCTGCAAGTTCAGCCAGTGACAAATCTTGGTCAAGGTGAGTGTGAATATAGTCGAGTACTTGCTGCAACTGGGTGCGCGTTAAGCCTCTGTTCTTGAATTCAAGGGTTGGCGTTGTAATTGTTAGCATGGTGCAAAAATTGGTGATGTGTTCGACAGGAGAAGCTAACCGTCAAAATCAGGTGGCTTACTGGCACTAGCAAGCAAAAACAGAATCTTTAAGTTAGAAATCGAGCGCAACAAAGCTGCCCAAGATCTAAAAGCATGAGCCTTTAAACATCGACCGAATTGTCATCAATTAGATTGAAATCTTGCTCACTTCTCAGAAATAAGCACTAGGCACGAATGTGTCAGAAATTGCTCATATGAGTATGAACTTCTTCAAAATGTTGTGAATATGAGTTTTTGCCGCATTCACAGAAATATTAAGCTTCCGAGCGATCGCGATACTGTTGTCTCCATCAGCAATCAATTGCAACACCTCCAACTCCCGGTCTGTAAGTAATTCAGCGAGAATCATTTGCCTCAAGTCTGAATCAACTGCGGGAATCACGATCGCTTCAACCGAGTTATTGTCATCAGATGGAGGAGGATAGGCTTGTTGGAGCCGCTCAGCGACCTCTTGGGCAACCGTAACAAGGGCATGATTAGAAGAGAGAGCAGTGGGAAAATGAGTCTGAGTTGAAAACCTTGATTGCTTAAAATCATCTTTGGTCGATCGTGGACTGGATGTCATAAAATTGTCCTCAGTCAAACATGAATGGCGAACAAAGGTTAGGAAGCTTAATGACTTGCAGTAACAATGGCTGCTAGCAACTCCGTCGTGTTCCAGTGCCCGGTATACCGATTTCCATTGATAAACAAGGCTGGGGCAGCCGTTACTCCACTGTGTATTCCACTTTCGATATCTTCATTGATACGATCGATATGCACTTATTTATGCAAGTCTTTGAGAAATTGAGGAATATCAAGCCCTAAATCATTGGCGTACTCGATAAGATAACCATTCTCCAACTTCTGTTGATGAGCAAATAAAGTATCGTGCATTAACCAAAACTGTCCTTGGGCAGCGGCGGCTTCGGCAGCTTGGGCTGCCCGTTGAGCATGAAGATGAATCTGTGCCTGTGGAAAGTGACGGAAGATCAAGCATAAATAATCTTCTCCAAAGAAAGCACTAAGCTCTCGTTTGATCCCTTTAATCAGCTTGTAAACGTCTGCGCTTCTGGGGTCTTGATAGTCTCCATACATCACCAGCACTACCTTGGCACTCAGCACACCCTGCATCCAATCTTGGGTTGAAGGGGGTACAAGTAAGGAACTGTGGCTGCGATCGTCGTTCATTTTTATAAATCTGCATCAAGCCTGGAACCTTGCCATAAAAGCTGGGGAAAACCTATGATTCAAGACATTCCCAGCGCCAGCAATTTGAACGTGAGTTGAACAACTTTGAGATCGGTGATTACTGCGTTAGCGTAGGTTTCGCCAGCGACGAGCAAATTCCCCTAGAACTGAACTAGAGAGTTGCGATTGCAGCCATTCAAATGCCTCTTTTTGATAGGGGTAGTTCGACGGCTTGTAGTAAATGGCAGCATCAGTCAGTTGAATGGGTGCACCTCGACGAAGGGCTTGCCAAGTTTGAGGGCCAACGATGCCATCTGTAGCAATGCCACTTTGCTTTTGAAACTGAACCACTGCGGCACGAGTCGCATCGCCAAAGATTCCATCGACTGCAATGTTGATTCCTTTCGCATTCAACAATTGTTGTAGCTCAGTGACAGCAGCACCAGAATCGCCTTGGCGTAGCGTTGGGTCTGTGGCTGTGGCTGTGGGGGTAGAAGTCATAGATTTATCTCCAATGTGTTAGGGTTGAAAATCCGATCAGCTTTACTGCTCTCAAGGAGCATGATTTGCCTGATCGTGATCCCGCAAATAAGATTCAAGATTGGTTAGGCTAGGAAATAGGCGCTGAAATTAGGCAAAGTTCGCTGCGTAACTCACGTTCTCGAACCAACGATACAAGGTTGCCATTTCTGCTCCAATTAACTTGCTCAATCCATTGACTGAATCTTTGTTTGCATACATTCAATGTAGGAGATCGCTTTCAAGTTGTCGCCTATAGCGAGTTAACTCTTTTACAGTACAAATTGATAGATTAACCGTGCCATCGCAAAGTAGAAGACCGGCTCTAACTTAAGTTAGACTCTCAACTCGACCGAAAGTACACCCTACAAACT
>JAESFQ010000656.1_pt1 | contig 12676 bp, 14 predicted proteins | sample 9269431 | NCBI WGS metagenome assembly JAESFQ01 (sample SAMN14502588, study PRJNA617103) | algae metagenome | isolation source: Plectolyngbya sp. WJT66-NPBG17 and co-occurring heterotrophs from well... | place: USA: Mojave Desert, Joshua Tree National Park, California | collected 2006-08-06
CTTCCTCGTTCGGAGCTTGTCGCACACCTTCAGTCCATCGAATCTGAGCTCGGCAACTTGAGAAACACCAAAGTCCCTACACGTGTCTTCAAGCTTCCCATCTCTTTCGAATCAAAACTCCAAGACGAAGCAACTCAACGCTACATGACCAACCAACGACCCCATGCACCCTACCTACCTGATAATCTGGCATTTGTGGCAAAGAACAACGCTCTCAGCCCGCAACAACTGAAAGATATATATCTTACGGGCCAGTTCATGGCAGTAGTCGTCGGTTTCTTCTGCGGCAACACCGTCTCGCTCCCCGTAGACCCACGTCAGCGCCTCTCAGCTCCGAAGATGAACCCAAGTCGCGTTTTCACACCAGAAGGCACCGTTGGTTGGGCCGGCTCTTGCATGTCTATATACCCCGTTGACTCTCCGGGCGGGTATCAAATGACCGGCCGAACGATACCTTGTTGGGACTACTACTTCTACAAGCCCGGTTTCGACACCAAGCCCTGGATCTTCAGAGACTTTGATATCCTAACCTTCTACCAAGTCAGCGAGAAAGAACTCGATGATCTACTAGGCAAGTTCCGTGCAGGCAAATACCAGTGGGAATTCGAGAATGTCGAGTTCGACATGACGCAACACAATGAACTTCTAGAGACGACGAGTGATGAAGTAAAGAAGATTAGGGAGAAGCAAGCGCGAGCGCAAGAAGAAATGACGAGAGCGGAGAATGAGAGTTTGGAACGCTGGAGGAAGGAGAAGGCTGAGAGTCAGGTTGACGAAGGGACAGTGGAGAAGCTGTTGGATGATCCGAATATCGTGGGGGTTGAGGCGCCGGTTGATGCGAATGTGTGGAAGGTGGAGGTTAGTGAGGGAGATGATGTTGGGGATGAGAGTGTGGTAAGCAAAACGACGTCGCTATTTATCAGGCGATACTAATGTGATGCAGATTGTTATCCTTGAAGCGATGAAGCTGGAGATTGCGGTCAAGACACCAGAATCGTTGGCGAAGGCAGGGAAATTGAAAGTTGAGAAGGTACTGGTGAAACCGGGAGATACGGTGACGGCGGGAGGACATTTGGCGCTACTGCGCAAGAGCTAATCGGACAATTCAATCTAGCTATTATGACTCTCGTATACGTACTTTAGTGTATATTGGAGTAAGATTCTTGTGAACCAAGATAAAGCCACCTCCTCATGGCGCATTAAACTCCCGATCTCTCATCCGTGTCGAACTCATCTCGCCTCGAAATCGGCTAGAACTCCAGTTCTTTCAATTTGAGACTACTACCGCAACTAGTCTCCTTCGCTGGCTTCATATCTGCCCTGCCCCAATCGTAGATACCGCCGCGCTCCACGAACGACTTCTTGTCCCACCGGACTTGCTCTTGCGCTTTTTGCACACCAACATCCAAGATAGACTCGCTCGTCGTCATCATGCCCTCACCCTTGTCCATGAAGCGCATGTACTCATCGAGCAACAAATAGCTGCTAGCCATGGAGTTGTTGTCTTCGGGTACATAGCATGGCAGATGTTTGTGACGATCACAAAAGGTGCGCCATTGTTCGTCAGTGACGAGGAACTTTCTTGCGTCGCGCTTCCGGGTCTCGTCATCGTTCTCGCCTGCGACGATGAGACACTGGAAGACTTTCCATCGAAAGGGGGCTAGCTTCTCGATGTTGGCGACCATGTCTTCGTTCCAGTTGTAGATGTTGACTACGGTGTTGAGCTTGAACTTGACATTGTAGGTTTTACACCATTCGGCGATTTGGAAGAGCCTATCAGCATTCTTCCCGTCGTCGCCACGGCCGATCTTGACATTCGTTTGCGCATTGAAAGAGTCGCAGGAGATTGCTAGGATGTCCAGCCACTGAGAATTCTCTCGCATCCACTTCTCAGTGATTTTGCTGCCATTGCTGACGATGCTGATGCTTTCAACGATCAAGTCTTCCTTGCAGTAGCGAATCAAACTAGAGAGAAGCTTAGGGTGAAGGAATGGCTCCCCGCCAGCAATGTTTAGCTTCCGCATGCCGGCTTCTTTCCTGTATGTCACGAACAGTCAGTACATGTCTCATGCACAGTTCGTACCGAGATACTTACAGCAGTCTCAGACCTTCTCGGGCTTTCTCGTCGGTCAAGATGTAAGAGCTGGTTTCCGTGTGGAAACAGAAGCCGCATTTGTAATTACACTCCCGTGATGGGAAGTAATTGACCGATACAGGAGCATCTGGTGGTTTCGATGGGTCTAGAGGTTCATGAACAACGGGGGACTTTATGACTGACTCGTCCGCAGGAGGCTCTTGAACAAGCGATGCATGAGTGAGATTGTCGGAGGAATTGACACTGGTGTGCTTGTAAACAATGTATGCGCAAGCCGCAAGAGCAATCCCGACAAAGTACCGAAGAGCGGGTATTTCAGCGAAAAGTGAGAGGAGCACCATGATGGATGAGACTTCTGAGCAGGGTGTAGAGGACTGACGGTGGTCGCTTGGGAACAGCTGAGGTCTTCAAGTAGAAGAGTGCAGTTGGTGCGGGGTGTGTTGACTTCCAGTGATGGTTCGGCTGAATTGAGGAAGTTCCGAAGGCGGGTCCTTTCAACAGCGATAACTCGCTTTTAACCACGACTTCCTGCATATACAAAGCGGGGGCGCTTGCTACAAACGGCAAACAGACCTAGCCATCGGTCATGAGTGGGACTGCGCGGAAGTGATATCTTTGACACCTTCTTCGCAATTCCAGGCGCGCTGTGCCGCAATCTTCACCACGCGTGGAGAGTGCAGGGCGTCTTCGCGTCCATCGTGACCACCTGTCAGTACTATGGAAGCCTCCAAGCAGCCCGAAGCGTCCCTCCGTGCCTTTGCTATCGTGTTCGTATTAGGTATACTACCCAGCTTCACTTTTTTGAACTCCGAAGTAACCCATGACTAGGGGCACCTGGTGCGGGGAAAGGCACAGTCTGCACGCATCTAGCTCAAACCTACAACTTGGTACACTACTCCGTTGGAGACGGCCTACGCAGTTGGATGCGGGAGCACCGTAACACACCACTCGCAGTCACAATCCAGGACAAGCTCGACAATCAAGGCTTTTTGACTTCGGAAGAGTTGAACCCATTCATTTTGGGCGCGATCCAAGACGCACTGTCTCAGCAACCACACAAGGCCGGCATCTTGATCGACGGATTCCCACGAAGCACCGAGCAACTAGAATCATGGACCGCATGGCCATTCTCTGAAGCTCTACCAATCGCAGGCGGAACGAATACCAACGCAAAACCAGACATTGTATTGTCATTGCGTGTCAGCAAACAAAACGCCAAAGCCAGATACTCAGCTCGAGCCCGGGACAGCAATGACAGTGAAGAGAAGTTTGAGCGACGCTTCTCTGAATACGAGCAAGAAACCCTGCCTGTGGAGGACTCCTATCGCCGACGCGGTATTTTGATCGATGTAAGTATTCAGCGCGTCACAAAGAGCCGAACACTAAAGCATATAGATCGATGTGAATGGATCGAGAGAAGACAATGTCGCAGAGATGATGAGGAAGTTTAGCGAAAGTGTGCTTTGGCAGAGGGTCATGGTCGAAAGACGTGTGGATACGCGCTTTGTCGTTCTATAGTCATAGACGTTGTTAAATCTCTGGTTATAACTCCGCTTGCCCATATAATGTAGCAAGCACCAAATACTTCTTTCGGTTCGCTTTCATGATGTGATGGCTTGGTTTCAATCAATCATACGTAGAGAATATCTACACTCATCACTGAGCCCCGTGCTTGTCGCGCGAAGTGTGAGACGTAGCCATACACTTAGAACAAGAACCAACCCTAAGACGTACAGTTCCATCGCAGCTCGGAACGCAAACGCTCATGCTTACTACCACTCGCCGAAGAAAGAGTAATTTGAGATGACATGGAGAAGAGGTACAATGATGATGTGAGGAAGATGCGTGCGCACATGATGACGAGGGATAGGAAAACTACCTGATGGGGTATTCACGAATACGAACTCGATAAATGGGTCGGATGAGTGGGAACGCAAGAGCACAGTGGATTCAAAAATCTATGATCAAGCTTGAACGAGGAATTGTGGGAGAAATTCAGGAGAAGTATCGCGTTTGACAAGTAGCCAGGGATGCAATGGAGAAGAAAGGGGGCCATTAGACTAGAACGAGCTGTGCATGGTAGAATGAGTCAAATGGTATTCTCACCTCGCATCTGATTTGACGATTCTAGACTGATGACACCAGCTTCACGAAAGGGTCTCAACACGATAAAGAAGCAATGGTCATTCGGCGAGCTGATGAACCACGCGACAGCGAAGCCCAGAGATGTTTGCAAGACTCTGGGGTCGGCGGGGGATAATAACTCAATCAGATTGCCTTGCCTAGGCCCACGCTTGAGAGGCACCATCGTCGCAGTCCGCCGCTCGGTGTGATGCGCCTTGCTCCGGACCTGTAAGATCGGCTCATGAGGTAAACGGCACGTGCATACCTAGGTAGCGGTGATGCAAGGAGAGAGGCGTCATCACCGCACATTTACTCTGGACTCCAAAACCTCGTTCCGATACACTTAATTTAGCGTTAACTTCGGGGCGTTTACCAGGGTATGTGTCGACCGCAGAGCAGCCCTTAGTTGCTCACGTACGAGAGTAATATCTCGGCTCCTTCTCGGTGTAACATCACAACTCCGCCCCACCCTCTACAGTCGTGCCGCTCAACTTACCGCTTTTGAACTCGTCGACGATTTGCTCCATAGTAACCCACTCTACTCCCTCGTGCCCGTTGATCCACTCAATGAGCCTCTCGTGCAGTAAGATGACCTGTGGCTTGCCGCTCACCTGCGGGTGGATACTGATTGGGAAGATGAAGCTTCCATCGTCCGGACATTCGCGATACAGGAAATCGAATTGTTCCTTCCACAGGCGCTCGATGACCGCGGTATCGACAAAGCCATGGGTGCTTGGCTGTGTAAGTGATAGCTGGAAGGGCGGCCAATCGTCCAGGTGCCAATTTGCAGGTATCTCGACCACTGCCGATGGCTTCAACGTTGACATGGGTGTCATCCAGTGAGAAGCTGGCTTCGATACATCTGTTTCTGTATATGTACTGAGATGGGGGGAGGGGACGTAGTAAGGCTGGGAGTCGTGGTGCATGAAGGAGTGATCGTATTCCTGCAGATGTCAGCCCTTCGTTCGCGCCTAATATCGGACGCAGGTGATCGTACGATTCCGAATTCTTCTAGCAACTTGATCGTCTCCCTACTCGTACTCCAAGCAGGCGCGGTCCAGCCGCGCGGTTTCTTGCCTACAATGTCTGTCAAGACTTGTATGCTCTTTTCCAAGACGTCTCGTTGCTGCTGTTCACTTAAAAGTGACACGAATTCATGCGTGTAACCGTGCAGCCCAATTTCATGTCCCTTTTCAACGATCTTGCGTATTTGCTGTGGAAAGGACCCAGCAGAATGAGCTGGTGTAAACCACGTTGTCTTTATGTTGTATTTGTCCCAGAGCTTCAGTAGACGATCAATGCCTACCGTCGCGCCGAACACGCCGCGGGATAAGTCTGTAGGATTTGCAGCAGCCCCCGTCTTCGTGTTTAGCCTCGGATCGTTGTTAGTCGTGGTCCTGAGGTACGTTATGCGAAGCCAACGTACCATCCGCTTACCTGTGTTTGTCGGTAATCAGTCAATGTTTCAAAAAGAGGTATACTTATTACACACAGCGTCGATATCGATACCATACGAGCATAGCACGCGTTTGGGCATGATTCTAGATACTGAACTTGCAGGCGGAGAAAATTGTTTAGTTCAGGAGGAATATCGAGTAGAGGTAGCAATGCATGGCAGAGCTATAACCCGATCTTATCACCACCTCCCTGCCTTCTCAAGCGCAATGCCCTACCGCGCTGCTGTATTTTCGACATCGAGTCACATTCGTTCATGGTTATTCCAATACCGTGGGAGTGGTTCGCCAGCCGCTGATTTACTCCGAAGCACTAAACAAGCAGGTCGCAGCAGGGCTTCAATGCCGGTGGACTAGCTCGCAGCGGCCCATGAACTGCATTTGTGCTCGTGCAGCGCATTCCGCAAGGCATTACTCATGTAGCGCCCTTGCAACGAATTAGAGACGAAGGAGCGCGTCGCGATAGCTATAGCTCAGAAACGGATATGAGCGCTCGAAGACGTGGCGGCGGGGTATGCGTGGGATTGCCGAAAATGATGCCGTGGAAGGGATATCTGCGATATACTCTAGCAACTCAGTTAAATTGTACACAAGTCTAGACCGCTCTTCTCGTGCTTGCTACCATCTGGAATCGGCCGGGTTGTAGGTACAAGATGTTGTTTGTCGAGTGTAACGGGACTCCTTACGAGGTATGTAGAACGCGTGACGTCACCACTGCCCACCACCACGAAAGAACGCGACAGCGGTCCAGGAGTCTACTGATGATAGTCCATAGATTGGCTACCAACACGGTCAAGCTGCCAAGCTACAGATAGCTCGTTGCATTGAGTTCTACGCGTGTCTCTTTCTCAAAAATTGCAAGAAGAGATGGCCGCAAGTCCTTCAACACGCGTCAAAATTTGAAGAGCGAGCGAAGGCGCAATGGCCAAACTTCCACGAAGAGATGCAAGGAATCGCCGACGGCTCGGGACGTGAACTGTTAGATATCGTGGCAATAAACGTCAGAACCGAGATCAACTTTGGTTTGTTCAGCGATGGTTGCACCGCGCTCGCGTGGCATACTCAGAACCGGGCATGGCTGGCGCAAAACTGGGATGTACGTACCCCCTTTTGAAGAATACAGAAAGGGACGATCGTGCTAACGGGGGCCAGTGGATGACCGAGCAACAACAAAACTTGATCATTACCAAGATTACGCAAGCCAACAAGCCCACTATCATCCAAGTAACGGAAGCCGGCATCATCGGGAAGATCGGCTTCAACAGTAACGGCGTGGGTACATTGTTCAACGCTATTAGAGTTCATGGCGTGGACTCTACCCGGATGCCCGCTCACTTTGGCTTACGCATGGCCTTGGAGTCTGTGTCTGTCGACGAAGCAGTCCGCAAGCTCAAGAGTTTCGGCATGGCTTCTTCAGCTCACATCCTAATAGGTGATGCAAACACGTCTTTGGGTCTGGAGTTCACAAAGAGCACTTTTGCACACGTACTACCAGACTCCAGCTCGAGAGTCATTCACACAAACCACTTGCTCCTGGAGCACCCTGGCGAGATTGATACTGTGTGGCTCAAAGACTCTGTTACCAGGATTCAGACGATGGCTGAAAATGCTGAAGCTTTGGGAGAAGAGCCAAGTTGGGAAAGTGTGAGTCGTTTGTTTGAAGATGAACAAAACACTCCAGGTGCGATATGTAGGTTCGAGACGGAGGACAGTGGGACTGGGACGTTGTTCAACATTGTTATGGATTTGAAAAGCAAGAAGGCCGTGTTGAAGATGGGCAGACCAACACAGCCGGAAGAGACTCTGAACCTGGAGCTATGAGGTGGATGCATTACATTCTCATCTTGGCGCAAACAAGCCAACAACGTCTCGCAATTCAACCCAGCTTCTGGTGGTCATGTGAATGGAAGGCCATACCAAAGACACATCAGGTATGCTGTTACATTTGTAGGGCTGCCTAGACCATTATTATATCTGTCGTTATGGAATATCATCGGATAGGCACTTATGTGACTGATTGCGTTCTCAATCGTACCTCGAGAGATCTCGCGACCGTGAAGCGGGTGTGTGATTACTAAACAGTTCATGCGGGTACCTTCCGGGTATGTGGCCCGCCATTCCCCCGCCGCAACGTGGGGGCTCAATGCACTCTGTGTTGGCAATGGTCGCAGTGCAGCGCCCTTGGCGACATCATCTGTAACCCGACACATTGGTAAACATGGCCTGGCGACTCCCGTGCCGGAAGATCCACGTATGGGGCGTGCGGAAATAAGCCACCGCGGGCTTTGGCGAATGCAACCTCATAGGTGTTCGAAACGTGTTCGATAGCATTTGGTTGTATGCATATTCACACATGTTGAGAACCAGTCAAAGTGCTATTAAAACTTGATACTTGTCTTCCGAGAACCCGAGCTGCAGTCTGGAGCAATAAAGTACCACAAAACCAGATGCACCATCGCGAAGATGCCAAGGGTATTCCATTAGTCCGAACCAAAAATGCGCAGAACTCCAGATGCCGAGGAATTAAGACCCTTTCACTGGGGTGCCATTATCAAAGGACAAAAGACCCAAACGCCGGCAAATAGAAAGAAACTGATCAAGAAACGCCACAGAGTATTATGCCTCCGTTATCATGTCCATGTTATCATTCAGAGAGAACTCCGCATTCCAGTCAGAAGGCGGGAGGTTGTAAGAGCACGCACCGAGTGGGTCCAATGTATCGGTCGTTGAGGTAGGGTTGAAAATCGTCCAAAATTGGTAGGCTTCGTCGACTTCTGTGAGTGTAGAGGGTGGCACTTGATAATCGTATAGAGTGCTCGCATCAGAGAGAGTCTGATGTAGCGATGGTGGACAGTAGCTCGCTCTTTGCTCCAGAAACTCGAGGTATTCTTTCCTGACCGGGAGGAGTAGTCGTTCGTATTCTTCGAAACACCTCTTTGCGGCTGCCCACCGCTCCGATATGGACAAGAAACACTTCGAGAAGACATGCATCCATTGTTCCACTTGTTGCCACGAGTAGTTGAGCGCAACTTCTTTCTTGCAGCGCTGCAAACCTTGCAGGAATATGAGCGCGCAATTGAAAACATGATGGCATGGATGAAAGACGTATTTGATCTTTCCCGCTTCTGCCTCGGATTGTTGGAAATAGCCATCAGCAACCTTGACAGCATTGATTAGAGCGACCATCATTTGCTCCCTGCTTGGATTGGGTATTCGTCGAGAGGAGCGATGCAACAAGGACAAGACATAAGGATATGCGATGTCGGAGTACAAGCGCATCTCAGTCCACCGGGCATTCAAGCTGCGATCTTTGTTAGCCTCTGAAGCGGCATATATCTCTTGTTGCCAATCTGTCATGGCGTCGCTACAGTGTTGCATCCATTGCTCCAACGAAGAGTATTCCTGGGATATAGGGTCGCCATGCCACAAAACAGATATGATATCAGCCTCTATCAAACGGAAGCGACAAATGATACGTTGCGTGAACTTTGATACGCGTCCAGTAGACGACATGCTAGATTGCGTGATGGCGGTATCGTCAATCTCCAGCGGAAAAGCGACATCTATACGCCCAACGGGGAGGCTTGTAGGGCGTAGGAATATACAGCAGACACCGACCTCCATCTCCCATGCACACCAAAAGATACGCCGTCGCATATCGCGTTGGTAGGCAGAGACCCTGGCGTCGTTGGGCAGTTCATGGTGCAGGCCAAGGTCAATGACTGCTTGACTAATGAGGCCGGTCATGAGCCACAGATCTGCCATCTTGGGATTTAGAAAGATGTATTGAGTTAAAAGCAGTATAGCCTGCAGTCCCGCAATGTCGTTGGTGGCAACCTCGGGGATCCATTGCATGGCATGTCGAACAAGCTGATAAGCAAGATCATTCGCCTTCTGCACGTTGTTGCGTGCGCTTGTCGTCAACGAGATGGCCATGATGATGCACACTATGTAGCGATTTCGAAACGAGTCCTCGTTAGGAGTTACAGCCTTTTTATGGTAGATGGAGTTGAAAGCAGTTGTCACGTCATTGCGATGATATATGGGGTATTGTGTGATGACGCGATCTAGGTAGTTTTGAAGCAGTTTGTTGGCGCCAACCTCGTCGGGCATGAGGTCATAGAAAAGTCCTCTGGTCTGCTGAGGGTTCAAGATGGATCTGGGGTGGTGCTCATTCAAATCGTTCAAATCGTTTGAAAGAACAGGCCCCTTTTTCGAAGGCAGTCTCGTGCCTTTGATGACGCACTGTAAAAAGGGTCGGGATTTGCAGACACCGAGGAAAGAGGGCGTGATGTCTTGCATGACCTGGTTGACGAGGCTGTCGGCGAAGGCACATTTCTCTGGGCGCCAACTGCCCAATCTCGAGTCTGGACTGTGGGAATCTGGTGGAGAAGATATAGTAGCATTTGATTGTCCTAAGGAGTGCAGCGTTGAAGGAGTGTTGTTCTGGCCCTCAAGTCGAACAATGTGCGCTTCCAAAAAGTCGGCAATAGATCGTGGAGCTTCTTGTTGCGTCGAAGAGTCAAATCCTACACACTGGACGCCAGCATCCACGCAACGAGTGCACGCAGGGACCTTGCCATCGCACTTGACAAGTCAGTATATGTATGACGAGGGTTGGAAGATTGTGTCTACCGAGAGTTTACGCTTCCGGCAGCGAGCACAGGCCAGCACGCGACGACGAACTTTGGTGCGGTTCTGGTTCTGCATAGCGAACCTCGAGCGTCTGGCGTCTATACCACGACGGCGCAGTTGTCATGGCGCAGATGAAGGGCGTGCTGGCGGTGATGGATATTGATGGCTGATGTTCTCGAACGGAGGACGGGGTGCTGGCATGTGAGGGCAGCGGGCACGCGGGATGCAGGTGGCCGGGGTTGATCGCTTCTGTCTGGGACTGCCCTAGTGGGATAAGATCGTCCCTCACTCGCCATCCTCTCCGCCCAGGCGTTCCAGCGCGTCTCAGCTCATTGTCTCTGACCGGACGACGGCGGGCGATGACCCGTAGTACAGACTCGAGCAGCTGCTAGACGTTGACTCGTACTTGTGCGGGTCTTGCAACTACCTGCTCCCATGGCCGCCGCCAGCTCAAAGTCTCCCACGCTTGATCTCGATGCCCTGATTCAGGTAACGTCGGCCGTCTCCGCAATTTGGCATCGTGCACTTATGCTTCCCCAGAGTCTCCCCGCATGCAAAAGATGCCGAGAGTGCCGCCGTGGATGCGATACGCTGTTACCCAAGTGCAGGTACTGGCTTTCTCTGTTCCACCCTCGGCGGGCGTCTTGCTAATCTTGTCAGGCAATGCACCAAGGCCGGCGTCGAATGCATGTTCTACGACCATGGACGCAATGAATTGTTACCGCGAAGGTGAGCTGACGTGACTTGTCCTCAATTCCCGACTAATGCATATCCAGCTATATCAGCGAACTAGTAGATCGTGTGCGCAACTTGTCGAATGGGCACGCATCACCAGCAACGTCGGGCGGGCTTACGAACAACGACGCGTTCGGTACTGACGTCAAGACAGAGTTTATCGCTTCTGAGATTACTCGACATGAACATCACTTCGCCGAAGCTGGAAACAGCTATCGATATCTTGGAGCCGAATCATGTCTTCTCAAGTCACCCAGATTACACACCGCGCACGAGGTCCGCGGCGAGCAAAGTGACGAAGAACTCGATGATTGGCATTATTCCAACAAGGATTCGCCCGAAAAACAGTATGAGCTGATGCAAATCTATCTCGAAACCGTCCAGCCTATATATCCAATCTTGCATTCATCGCTCCGTTATCTTGGACCTGAGCTGCCTAGCGACCTAACATCAACCGAAATGTTCTCGCTGTATATGATCTACTCCATAGCCTGCTACATCCTTCCCAACACCCGCAAGAAGCAGCCTCCGGATAATGGGTTGCACCCTAGAGGCAGAATCGCATACCATCAGGCCAACTCCATCAGATACCGTTCCCTCGCGACTCAGTATTTTGCAGATGCTATGGAACACCTTGAGTTGGCAACGATGGAACCGAACATTGACACAATCCGTTCGGTTCTCCTCCTCGCTATCAACAGCTCGTTCGACCCGATCGCTGGAAACATTGGCCAGCAGATAGCGCTCGCAAGCCGTCTTGCATTCGATCTTGAGTCGAAAAGGGCATTACAGGAGCTTGAACCTGATGACGTCAAATTACTTCGAGCCATGCACATGACTATATTCTGTCTCGAGAACCAGATTGCATCTACACTGGATAGACCTGCGTTGTTCCCAGAGCCAGTAAGCCTACTTATTGAGCACAAACTTGGAGATATGGACTGATAGGTCGCAGGATGAAGAGCTGTGTTTCGACAAGGAGAAACCCGCCGAGTATCTCTGCTCTTTGTATCGTATGCAAAATCGCTTTCGCAAGGGCGATCACATTGCCAAGGAGAATGTCAAGAAGCTGCTTCCGCTCTTTGATGAGAGAGACGAGTTACTTCCCGTCATACGAATAACCTTACACATAACACACCTGTTGCTAAATCCTTGCTGGGGGAGTGCATGGCACGTGCTGTACGTGAGAATTGCCTGTCTTCAAAGATCCGATGCTGACTATCATGAATAGAGAGGCTGTAGTAAGCTTTGGGGGCATTCATGTCTTCGTCACGCCACATTGGGTCTACCGAGCAGGCACAGTGCTCATACAGAATATGCCCTCAATCTTTGGCGGGAACCTTATCCAATTGTATTCCAACGCGCTTCTCGTTCTTGAACTCTCTTCCTGGAGGTGGCCGAGCTCGGCTGCTCTATCCGCATCGTTGGTTGATCTCATGCAACACATGAAAACGAAGTATAGGCCAGACTGGTCCGACAAACTTCAACAAGGCGACGTAAGAATATGACCTTCTGGCCAATTGTGACTACACGCGAACCTCGTATTTCCTTTCGATAAACCTAATAATGTCGTCAGATGCCCAGTAGTTCCGCGGCGGAGAATATACGACAGACCCGATCTGAAGCATGAGAG
>JAESFQ010000657.1_pt1 | contig 12674 bp, 17 predicted proteins | sample 9269431 | NCBI WGS metagenome assembly JAESFQ01 (sample SAMN14502588, study PRJNA617103) | algae metagenome | isolation source: Plectolyngbya sp. WJT66-NPBG17 and co-occurring heterotrophs from well... | place: USA: Mojave Desert, Joshua Tree National Park, California | collected 2006-08-06
AATCCAAGCTCCAGATCGATGTAAGGGGGCGATATCGCATTCGTCGCGAGCCACACGGCTGGAAGCAAGCTGCTAGGATCACTCTCGATGATCAGCCGAATGAGGTTGACGAGGGTGTCGACAATCTTGATGCGACTTGTGGTGCTGTTGATCAAGATAAAACACCTTGTCAACAGTGCATAAGTTGCATGCCCTCCGTCAGCCATCCAATGCTTTTGCAACTCTGGTATGTACTTCGACGGTTCGAATTCGAGAGGGGTCTGATCGAAGGGGATATTCGCTGTTATCGCATCTTCTTTCGAGGCGGTCGATTGAAGGGACAGCGTGTTTCCCAAATCGACTTCACGCGTTGGTAACTCTAAAAATCCACCCTGTTCGTCTGCATTTTGTGCCAGATCATTTGCAATGGCCTGCTCGGGCTCTTCGTACAGCTCATTTGAGCTTATCGGTTCCTGGGCTCGCCCCTGCTGTCGGTCTTCCTTATCCCATTGCTCCTGAAGTTTGCGCGCGAGCTCTTCGTCCGTCAGCCCTGCAATATCTTGGTCCACAGACGGTTCCCTGGGGTTTGCATCTGCCGGCGCGTCTTTGGGTGTTGCTTTCGCCGTCTGCTTTGCGAAGAAGTACTCTAGGCTGCGTACCGGCTGCCCTGCGCCATCGTTCTTCTTCCGGCGTTTGGAAGGGCTGTTCATTGCGTAGAGACGGATTTGAGCGACATAACCGTCAGCAAAGCGGATCACAGTGTGCTAGGTAAGCTGGCGATACGTCATGACGCGGGCGCTTGGACCCGGCCAAACTCCACTTCACGTGCACACGCGTCGTCGTTTCAAGTTCACATCGAATATCCTTATGTTAATCTGGTTTGATTTACCGTGCTCATATCGCATTGCGTCACAGACGCTGAGGGATACACTATCTAGCGTGAGCTCAGATTCCGGCGTAGTGCACATGACCATGAATTTTAAGTACCTATGAAAGGCCGCCAAGGCCATACGATAGGAACAAGAGCACAGCAGAAGGACTCTTCAGGTCATGCTAATATCGAAGGTAGATCAGCTCTCAGCCTTGGCAGACCATCCTCCTGTTGCGAGATTGAACTGGACGCTAAGCTGTATTCTGATCTTCACAACTCACTCATACCAGCCATCTCTTCCAGGGTTTCATCTCTTAGTCGTAGTAGTCGAGATCAACGATCTCCGTTTCAACCATGGGCTTCTCCTGACGTTCGATAGGTCTCATGCGCTTGTTGTTTCTACCATAGTAGCCATCACCACGGGGACCCGACGGAGGCCGACCATCGGCGCCCGGTGCATCGCTCCAGCTACGGAGAAGGCCCTGTGTATCATCGTTGGGACCACGAATGCGGTTTTCATGCGCCTCATTCCACAACTCAAACTTGCCGGTCTCCACATTAGTGTATCCTTGCTGGCCTCGAACCTGAGAACCTACGGCGTACTTGACTACACTCTCAAGTCAGCAAACCACAAGAGGTATTGGTCGCAGAGAACGTACGAAACAGCTTGGCCGTATCTTTTTGAAGACCGTCTACAAGGGTACGAACAGCAACGACAGGACACAGGCTTAACTCGGGGCGCAAGAGCTTCGTCTGACCTTCTTGGTTGCACGTCAGAACAGCAGCGAAGTCTTTACTGTCTTCGTCCTCGCAAATGACGATATCTAGCCTTTATTCAGGTCTGACATCAGGAACTAGTATGAGTTACTTACCGTAGAATTTGAATCTCTCGCTGCCGTATAAAAGACGGCAATTACCCAAGCATATTTCTTTGAGAGTCTGCACCTTATCGAGCTGACGTTGTTAGCCAATTCGAGGACTATAACGAACGATTCCCATACCTTCTCAGTGCTATCCAGCCATGACTGTTCTGTAATGTTCATCGCAGACGTCTGGCGAACCAATTCACCAGCATCCATGGTATCGGGGGAGTTCATAGGGACAGGCATAATGTTAATCCCAGTGACCTCGTTGGGAAATGTATGGCAAGTTTTGTAAAGGGTAGGACGGGTTAAAGTCGATGACCTTCGGCGATTGTCAGTCAAGCCCCAAGACCAAAGATTGCTTTCGAATCTTGGTAGTGAGGTCGTGAAGAGTCAAAGGTAAGACACTAATTGACGATCTATATAGTCGACTAACGTCAGCAGTTCGGGTCTAGTAGACACTGGCGAACAAGTAAAGGCGCCAACCCCGCGGCATCTTGGGGTAAGAGAGCGGCAAGGGGTCCAACGGTGAGACCGCCGGCCATGGCGAACCTGGATTCCCACCATTTTTTATGCGGGGTAGTTGCTTGCCACGGACTTGGGTGTTCACACGACAGATTGACGGCGTCCAAGGGCAACAGCGCTTCCGAAAGTTACTTGCCAAGACAACTGGCGGTGGTAAATGCCGAAGACAGATGGTGGCTATAAATGTCGAAAAAAGATGGCAAATATGACCTGAATAAAGCTAGGCGATGGTTTGCGCCATCAGCGAAAAGTCGCATAATCATTTCGTACAATATTCCACCTCTCCTTCCTGTTTCTCGGAGAGCGGCTCGCAGGTCCATGTTAAATCGAGAGCTCCGATGTACGCATCGACGCGATCACAAAGTAGCCCAGACGATCATGGTCTGATGTCTAACATGGTCGAGTTGCTAGCGATGGCCTGCGTAAAACCGATGCCGTTACGGTGTTACAGTACACAGCAAGCCTACAGACCCGCGCTCAACACGAAACCGTCAAGCTCATGTAAGAAAACCGAATTCATTATTTGCCAGGCTCCTGAAGCTCGCCGTTGTTCCGATCTGCCCCCCTTGGAATTTCCAGCTGTTGCTTACTGCAGAGTGAGATGCTGTCTTACTATTAGTCTCGCTGAGACCCTTGGTTGTCAGCCTTTCAGGTAAGAGAATAGTTAAACACAATACTATCATTCTCGGGGGCGTCTCTAGCTTCTCGATCGTATCATTAGCGTCTAACCCTTGACATATCCTGAAGATCAGTCCGCCTTTACGGCGACCGTGCTTCTGAATTTCACAGTATACAAGACGAGCTTTCACAGCAGTATGAATATACTTCTGCAAACAGCTGATTCGCCTGTACTTTGTGGACCTATAGAGTCATACAGACTGCCCGTACAATTGATCTCCTTTGCGCCTCGGTCACATGATATTTTTATTGCTCGCTCTTTCGCACGTCCAGATTGCAGTCGCTATATATCCTAAACACTCTGTTTTATAGAGTCGTAGGTCTTTTGTTCCAGGGATGATATTTGTAAGCACAGGGGAATAGGTATTACCCTAGGGGTAAACCTAATGTTATTCGATCTGTTTAAATAGCGGCACGAATGTGTTTGAGCATCACAGAGAACCCGGCGTTGCCATAACGCCAGTAGAGTGATCATCCCTGGGACGAGTGGTGGGATCAGCTGACTGCGGAAGGATTGACGGTCGCCTTGTTGAAGGCGGCTCAAAATGTTCATCTGATTCCGCCTTGAGCGCGGGTTTCGGACGAGCCATTCGGGTCTTGTTTACGCATATGTTGAATTGCGTGGTGGAAGGCCAAGAGGTAGTCCAGACGGAACTAGAAAACCGATGACGTTGCCAGCGCACAGACACTTGGACACTCAGCCGGCGAAGTGGTGTGAGCATAGCAGACATCCTCAGATATCGTCCGCCAGCACATTTGGGCCACGTGCAATGCCTGAACTACCTTAAAGACAATAATGTGTTCTTATTCTACCATGTACACGATCACTGCGCCCCATCCGCGAGACGCGACGCGCCGAACCATCGAATCGCCCCTTGCTCGCACAATACCTGCGTGGAGCTTCACACAAGCAATAAGAAACAAAGGTGCTTCTCTGGATAAGACGATAACGATCTTCCTTGAGGAACACCTCTACGGATGACGACAAATCGTGTACGCAAGCACCAGGTCGGTATCTCTGGGTCCTCAGTATCCGGGAGAACTGTGTTGAGATGACGGAGGACCTTCGACTCGTCCCCTCGGAATAGGACTATCCGTGCGTACCGGCCGATACTTCACGTTGTCAACATGCGTCGGATTTGACAAGACCCTTCGGCCCACCGGCGGTGTCGCTGCCGTCAATTTGATCAGTGGTGTTGGAGTGGAAACAGCCCGAATATCCCTTTGCCGAGACAAACGCGAGTCTTCAATCTGCCTAGGTGTAGCTACCATTACCCCGCTCTGCTGTTGATGCGAAAGATCGCCATATCGTCTCGTGGGCTGGTTGTTATGCACAAAGGATTGCGTCCTGTGAGAATCTGGCGGAATATATGGAAAATGCCGAGTCGATTGTGGAGAACCTGGAGCTAATTCGCTCGGCGGTGGAGATCTCACTCCGAGCTCACTTCTCTGTGAAGAAAGCAGAGAGAGTTCGCTTTGTTGTGGAGATACGAGAGCGTACATTTCTTGCTGCGAGAGGCCTTCGACAAACTGGCTTTGCCTTACCGAATCTGCCGCATATTGCATCTGAGGCGTAGGATTCGTGACATAGGGAGCTTGTCTCAAAGGCTGCACATCATACTGCTCTTGGTGCAGTGCTTCCATACCATGCTGCATCTGCTGCGGGGTACTCTCAACATGTTGGGTCTGCCGTACGGGATCTCTAGTGATCCGGCTTCGTTGAGGAGGATTCTGATCGGAAATTTGGTTGGGTCTCTGACTTTGTCGTGCATATGGCACGTCTTCTGGACGCTCCCTAATGACTTGGCGATTTCCGAACGACGAAGGCGCGGACCGCTGTGCTATCGTTTCTGTCCGGCCACCCATCTCGAATGGAGCTCGGAGAGGGATCATGTTATTGAACGCAGGCTCCCACGGCTTGTTCTTTTCCCAGTCCATCTTGTTTCCAGTCAAAAGCCGCTTCCCGATTTCTTGAAACTTCCTGTGCTCTAGGTCGGAGGCGAAGAACTCCCGACGGTCCCAGCCTTGCACCATCTTTCGTATATCTGCTAGCACAGCCACCGACTTCCTCATATTCTCTTCTAGGTTTCCGCGCATGTACTCCTTGACATCCTTCTGCTTCCAGATCTCGACGTCGAGACTGTATCGATACCTAATCATCTCCCTCAACTCTCGTATGTTCTCGGCCGTTACGAGTTGAACAGGTTCTGGCGTTCTTTGAAGGAAGTGACGATGAGGATGCTGCTCGGTCGAAGATAGTGGAGAAGTATCCACTTCATTGAGCGGTGGCAGTGGCGCTGAGATGTCTGAAGTAGGCGTTCTTCCCACTTGCCAAAGGCTCTTCGTCTTCTTTAAAAGGCGCATGGTTCCGTCTGGTGGGAGATTTGGCTTGGGGGACAGCGATGAACGCAAAACTATCGCTTTTAACAAAGAAGACGTAGGGAGAGGGGACGGAGAAGCGAGTTAACCGTTCGCGAGGCTACCGGAGCCATGAAGCGGTTTCGGTCCAGACACGGCTTCTTAACGGACACATACTGTCCCGCAACTGTTGGTCGCTGCATGCGCATGCCAAGGACTTTAGCAAGAAGGCTATTACCGCTTAGGAACTCAGCCCAATGTTGAAGAACGGCACACTATTTTCGACTGGATCCTTGTAAGGCGCTGCAGGTCAGTATAGCCAATACTCATGCAGTGCTTGATCACTCGGCTACCCCCGTTCATGTGCCCAGCCAAGCGCTGCGGGAAGTCTGCCTTCCTCAGCCTCTCGCGATACGGGTTTGGGCTTAGAGTTGGCGCCCAATCACGCAAAGGACGTGATTTCGGCAAATGGGTCATGACTTCAAAGCTGCGTCAATCATAGCTCGCACCACTAGGCTACATTGAGAGACAATAGCTCACAAGCAGCTGCAGTTGTTTGCGAATGGTCACACATCTATTAATTGAGTTGGTCTAACGCAAAGATCTTTGACTGTCTCGATCATCGAACAGAATAAGACACATTTGCAGCCTGGCAGCCCGGAATTACCTCCCCACTTGCAAGGTGTTCGCCTTGGGAATTTCCATACCGCTTGAGCTGCGGGCTAAGGACTAATATCAGAGCGCGCTCTTTCGTCCCGGGCTCTGATAGCATATCTCCGCTTCCGTCAGGTAGGCTCACAACCAGCCTATAAGGCTGCGCGCAAAACTCTATCCATGTCCTTGCACAGAGTCTCACGAGGCTTTCGAGCATCTTGGCTTGCCCGTCTTCGAGGGTAGATACTTTTCCTAGAGCATGATGTAGAGCATCGAGTAACTCCGAGATGGATCTGTCGCAGGCGTTCTTAAGCCGCAGATCGTCTCCCGAGAGCCGGACAGATGGTTTCATCATGGCTAAGATTGACTTGGCCGTCTCGTACCGTCTTTTTTCGGCATCTTCTGATACCTCAGGCCATTTCAGACTGGAAGCGTCTTCCTGCACATTAGTCCGGGGTCATAGGACAGTGGTGATTCAGAACTTACTGGGCTTATGGATGTCTATCCAGTCACGATCAAGGTCTTCTCCTTCCGAACCTAGGATCTTGAAGGGGCTGGCGAAGATGTGACTATAAAGCAGAACCCACAGAGTATTTTGTACGATCTGCTTCTTGAGTTTCCTTGTATTTTCGCCATGGATGTCAAACAGTTGATGCTCATCGAAAGGCCAGGCTAAGGTACGTCGACCGTCCCACTCTACGTTGGCGAAGTCTTGCACTTGCCCTGCGATACTGCGGAACAGGTTGGCCAGATCACGATCTTTCAAGCCTTTGAAATGCGTCCTGTGGAACAACCCCTGCTTCAACTCCTCGTTGACGGTGCGAAGCTGGAATGTTTCATGCGTGTACTTCTTGGTCAACTGTGCTTGTTGTCGCTTCAGCTCCTTCTCACGTCGCCTTTGTTCTTCTTGAAGTCTCTCTTGCTCAGCCTCTAACTGTTCACGCAATCGCCGTTCCTCATGCTGTCCCTCAAGCTTCAATCGAGCAACAGTCGAACGGTGCTCAAGGATTGTTCTCTCGTGTTTTTCTTTTTCTTGTTGCATCTGTTGGAGATACCTCTCGTACTGAGTCTTCATTTGATCATCGAAGCTCGCCTCTAGCCTTCTTATGTGAGCTTCGTTGGCCTCTTTCACTTCCCGCACATAGGTGTCCCATTTCCAGTGTTCCTCCTCTAGCTGTAGCCTAAGACTGCTAATTGTCTGTTCATATCGCTTTTCCTCTTCCTGCCGGGCTACACGTAACCGTTCTTCGTATGATGCCTTGTTTGCCTCGTTTTCTTTGTGCAGTTTCTGTGTCTCATTGTGCCTCTGAATCTCGTGTTCGTGTTTTAATTTCTCAATCTCGTTCTCCAGGCGAACCTTCTCTTGTTCCCGTTTTACGATTTGTTCACCCAGCATGTCTTGAGCTTTCAACATTTGTTGGTGCTTATTGCTCGCTTCCTTCTTCTGCTGTTCCACCTCGGTGTTACTAGCTCGCAGCGCATTTTTCAATGTGTGTACTTCGTTCTCCAGTTGTGCTATGAAGTGTGCGTCCGCCATATGTTGATCCAGTGATATGTAAGCTCTATCGATTGATCCAGAAAGCCGGCGATACTGATTTGGACCTATTGTACTCCCATCGCCCATCGTTTCCTTACGTGGTGATTGCAATACCGACCATTGAGATTCAGCTCGACGCACAAGTTGCTGAGTTTGCAGTGTGTCATGGCCATTAACTAAGGACTATCGGTCGCTAGTTAACCTTTGCCTTGTCATGAAGGGGTGTGTACAACCGACTCACATGTGCTCTTTGGGTTTCTGATGAGTCCGCGTCATGTAGAAAGGTCGCTGTTGTACAGGGACTGTATGTGTCATAGGAGTGTGGCTTCTCAATTGTCGCAGTTCTGTTCATGTGGGATGGTGGAGAATCCCTTTCAGAGGCCCATGTTTGTCCCGACGGAAGATAGGCGCGATCTGAGGTGATAGTGTCGAGTGACGGAATGTGCTTGAGCAGCGGTTGGAGAGCCTGTGAGGATACATATTGCTGTTGATCCTGTGGTACGTCCTTTGAGGCTATCGGTTGAGGTTCCATGAATGCGCCGGGAGGGAGTTGGCTTCTTGATGTATTCTTTTTCAGAAAACCCAACCGGGGCTTTTTAGATACTGCCGCTGCTACACCAGTCCGCTGTGGTTGACTTGACACGAAATTCGAATTAGAAGGTGTGTCTGTCTCTGGGCCTCGATTCAATCCGCTGCGAATGCCCTTGAATATGTTGACGCTCATGGTCGACCTGGACTCGTGTCCACGAGTCCGCTGAACGAGATTGTATCAGCCTTAGAATTATCGCTGTGGCATGCGTCCAATCAGTTCATGTGTCGTTCTGAAGAGAGAAAAAACACATTCATGGAGTTTCCAGGCCCAGAAACTGCAACTAAGCCACTAATCGGGTGAGTGATAGCATCCACTGAGATGCGTCGAGACTGCCGCTCTCGATGTGGTAAGCAGCGCAGTGCCTGCTCGTCTTGGCTTGCTTGGAGCTGAACCTCCACCCAGTAGCCTAAAATTGCTTCTCGCGCCACAATAATACGTGTGACAAGGCTATGTCACAGCCTTGCGCCTCCATGCACACACCGAACACGAATCACGAGCTCATTGGTAAACACCGACCGGATTTAGGTTTGTTTTATTGTTCGTATGCCGACTTTACCCATTTCCGGCGCGTGCATGCGATTCAGTCTCCAGACCCGAAGGCAGAGTCTTTCAGCTGCACAGCGCAGTCCGGATCAACTAGGCTAGGCTCACATGGTTGTATGGCTGGCGCACATGCTTCCATCGTCCTACAAGCGAGGCAGCTCGCAACCGTTCACGACTCAGGTGTATAGTAGCTGCAGTACCCATATCATCATGAGGCTAGGACGGGCATCCCCCAAGAAGAGCTCAGTGAAGGGAACTTCGAGATGGACGACAGCGAATTGATGTACCATTCCGAAAACACGTCCATTGTGTCCTCACATACAGACCACGAGTACACATCGACCACAGGCAATTCGGAAGGAAGAATGAACGAGGATGTGCAAGAAACGCGACTAGTAATTGGCCTAGACTATGGCACCACATATACTGGTATGTTAGTTGAGATTGACAGTGATCATTGCTGTCGAACTAACATCACGTTCAGGTGTGGCGTATGCGACTCCATCTGGGTCCAACTGCTCGCTCGAAGAGATAGACGTTATGGTAGACTGGGGTAAGAAATATTTTTCCTAGCAAGTAGGCTTTTGCTAATCAGGACAAGGTGCGACTATGGACGAAAAAGTACCAAGTGTCATTTCATACTCGCGTTCAGACTACGAGTGGGGTGGTGCTTTGAGTGACGATTCCATCTCAATGGTGCACACTAAGCTCGAGCTCGGTCTGCAAAGTACCCTGGGCGAACTGGACATGACGCTTCAGGTCCTGGATGGGATGTCTGATCTCAACTTCGACAAGATGCTGAGTACGATACGTAGTTACGACGACGTGCCCGCCTACTCCCACAAAAACCCGGAAGAGATCGTCACCGACTACCTTGGAAAGGTTTTTCAGCGCCTAGAGATGGAGGTCGATCAGTTCGGGCCGATCGCGAGGAAGCATACGGCTACAGATCTCGTAGTTACTGTGCCCACTGTAAGCAGTATCAATCATATCATGCTGTATGAGCTGATTTTGTCAAGGACTGGTCCTACATGGCGATGAACTCGACTTACCGAGCACTCATGAAAGCAGGATTCAATCGGTCCAACTTTCCGAAACTGCAGGATGTCATGTTCATCACAGAACCGGAGGCTGCTGCAATCTATACTGCGCGCCATTATCGAGACGAGCTGGCGCAAATTACCCTGCAGGTACGTCTGATACGTTCAGAGAAGCCAATGCGAAGACTCGTTCCTATGAAGCTAAAGACATGAAGGAGGGCCAGTACTTTATACTCTGTGATGCTGGGGGTGGCACAGTGGTAAGACCACCAACAAGTGTGTTGTTTTTACTTAGACAAGCTAAGCACGGTCTATAGGACGTGGTATCATACCAGGTCAAAAAGCTGGAGCCAGCACTTGAGTTGGATCAGGTCGGGGCGCCAACTGGTAGGTTAATCTCAACTTCAGAAAATACGGCCTTGTTGATCAGTCTTAGGCGACAAATGCGGTTCGATTTTCATCAACATGGAGTTCAAGAAATGGCTTCGAAAGATACTTACGGACGATTACTATAGGAAGCTTGACCCCAATATCGAGATAGAGAAGTTTGCGACCCATGCCTCGGAAACCCCAGCTATGAGATTACTCATGAAAGAATTCGATCTGAAGAAGAAGCATTTTGCAGTAGGGTCGTCCGATTGTCATCTAGAGCTGCCAGCTCCGCTGGAAAACCACAGTATCCCAGGTCGCGTGAACCAGGGGCTGCTCACAGTTAAAAGGTGAGCCTAACACTTGATTTCATCGAGCGATAGTGACCTCTTCAGGCATGAAATGGAGTCGTTCTTCGACGCATCAATCAAACGGATCGTCAATCTGATCAAGGTTCACATTAGGCGGATCCGAGAACAGCGCCGTAACCGCCCGAAAGTAAACAAGTCTGTCTTCTGTTGCCATACAATACACTAACGTTAAAAGAACCTATTCCTTGTAGGAGGATACGGCGAATCAGAGTACCTCCAAGCTCAGATACAGGCGATGCTGTTACATGAGAAGATGATTACGAAATATTGGAGGCCCCAAAAGTCGTGGACAGCTGTCGTTCGGGGTGCAGTAGTTTGTGGTATCGAGAAGCATGGAATCAGGAGCCTGAAGCGGACGAATTCCTGCCGGCACAGCTACGCAATATGTCTAGATGAAAGCTACAGTTCAGCTTACCACGGGAGACAAGAGGAGTTCATCGAGCATGGTGGGGATACTTTCGCTAAAGGACAACTTACGTGGCTGCTGAACAAAGGCGATCTCATTCTGTTCAACGAGCCAGCGAAGCGGTCAAAGACGGTTCACATCCGGCTCTTGAAACCGCGACAAGACATGATGACTTTGACGATTTGGCAATATTTGAGCGACGAGGAACATCGCCCTACACGTCGCGAAGACGCTACTGATGGTGAGTGCCAATGCTGGCTAAACCCCCGAAACGTCCTTTTAACTAACCCGTGAAAGAACTTCGTAACGCGGGCGACATTGGCATCGATCTGAGCAAGATACAATTCGATCGTGTGCGTCAGGGCCTTGGAAAGTCCACATACAATGCTGATTTGGAGTTGGTACTGGAACTGGAGTGGGATAAACTCTGGGCGACTCTGTGGTGGAAACAAACGAAGCTAACGAGGATATCGGTACTATACTAGCAAGAAACTCCTTACTCTCTAATATGAGCACGAGGCTGTTTTGAGATCGTGGGAAGGTATGTGAAGACCTTTGCAGCCACCACAATCAATTAAGGCTATGCTTGCTTCACTCAGTGCATTGATCAGCCACAAACTACTCAGCCTGCTCCGTGGTACAGTAGCCTCGCAGAAGGAATACATAAGGTTACACCTAGCGCGTAGAAGTCTTCAGCCTGATACTGGTTCGAGCAGCTGAAGAGCGAGAAGGCAACGAGGCAGATGCATGGCGTTCTTGGCAAGCGCCAACCCAAACTTTCAATGTGCACCCATTACGAGGCATAGCCCGCTCGAGAAGTGGGGCTTTATTGGAACGCAAAGTAGCCTATCTAAGTACAGCAAAGCCACAGCCTCGAATTCATATCAAGAAGCCGACAAGGTTCTTTTTCTCTCGCTCAACACGAAGGGCCCTTTTTTTTTTCGCAATGGCAGACATCATCAACTTATCAGCAAGATATATCATTAAAACTGATCAATTCGGGTCAGATCGCGCGCTCGCATCTACTCCAGACAACGATACTCTCGTTCTAGGGCTCATCGTAGGCGACACCACTCGCAGCCAGCTATGGTACTTTGAAGAAACCGACCTTGACGACTACTACCGCCTACATACCGAAGACAAAGGCGACGGATACTCTCTCAGCACATACAATTACGAGGGAAGCCAAACGACAGACTTGCGGTTTCGCGACACGGAAGACATAGACGCGCAATATTGGCGACTAGATGCCCAAGGCGATGGGAACGTCAAAGTCAGCAACAACCGTGCCGGCCCAGGGAGTTGTCTTGATATTGAGGATGGGAGCTTGAGGCCATTTCTCGCGCAAGGAGATTCAGGGGACCAAGAATGGACGCTCAGCAGTTTTGGCGCTCCTGCAGCCACACCTAGCCCTACCGTCTCCACCTCCTCTGACGCTACAGTCACGCCAGTGACACGGAACTCGTGTACTTCAGAGTGCACGGCAACTGACGTGGCCTCCGCTGGCAGTTCAGGGTCGACAGGTCTTAAGACTGGAGCCATCATAGGAATTGCGGTCGGCGCTGTGGCAGGAGTTTTGATTCTGGTCGCGATTTGGTTTTGTCATAGACGACACAGGCAGAACCGATCTCGTCTACAACCCTTTCGGCCTGATAGAGAGGGCTATATTACTGGATGAGATTGATGGAGAAGGCGGTTCGACAGTAACTAGGCGCTGAAAGGCTGAAGATTTCATTTTATTGCATGGGCGACATAGATTGCTTCATGTAACTTATTGTAATTCGAGGCCACACAATAATTCTTATGCCTTGAATAGCACACCATTCAAAGCATGTAGGTATCTGACGTTGATGCCGGTAGATTGCTAACACCACAACTGACATGACGT
>JAESFQ010000658.1_pt1 | contig 12651 bp, 6 predicted proteins | sample 9269431 | NCBI WGS metagenome assembly JAESFQ01 (sample SAMN14502588, study PRJNA617103) | algae metagenome | isolation source: Plectolyngbya sp. WJT66-NPBG17 and co-occurring heterotrophs from well... | place: USA: Mojave Desert, Joshua Tree National Park, California | collected 2006-08-06
ATAGATCTTACTCGAATTCCCCGTTCAAAACCCTCAAGCCAGCCCCACAATCTTTCTCCCTCCATTAGGCAACTTGACCCTCAACACCGCCCCCGGAAACGCCCTCCCATCAACCCCCTCATTCCAGTTCGGCTGATACGGCAACTGATTAACATTCACGTACAAATACCCATCCTGACCCACACTCGCGCCATCTGGCCAAATAATACGTGGATCCCTGACAAAAGGCTCCGTGCGCAGCGTCTGTGGGTTATAGGCGTAAATCGCATTGTGCTCAGGCATGCACTGGTAGATAAGCCCGTTGCTATCACCTTCAAACCCATTTGCATTGCCGCCGCGCTGACCGAGATTCGTCACGTTGTTCGCGGCCATGAGCTCGGCGAGCGGGTCTGAGGGCGGTGTGAGGAGGTTAGCCGCGGGGATGGAGTACAGGTAATCTGAGGTCAGGGGGCTGTAGTAAATGGTTGACCCGTTGGGACTGATTTGTATTCCATCGAGTCCCTCGCGTAGTGTTTTTATCGGCATGCCGAGTGTGCGTTGGTAGAAGGGAAGGCCTTGGTAGGATGGTACGTCGCGGTCTACACGTAGTGTGGATGGATGTTGCGTTAGTCGCCTCCAACTTTCGCCCGTGCCTAGATCCAGGATGATGAAACCGGGGCGGCCCTCGTCGCTGCTGTCAACGATGTAGGCGACGCCGGATCCTGAAGCCGTGGTGTTGGGCCACAGGTCGAAGCGGATGTCGTTCATGTACGAGTCGGGGAAGTGGACGCTGAGCGGGAAGGTGTAGGTCGCGTAGACACTGTCGTTTGAGAGGTTTATACCGAGGATCTTGGGACCGCCGGGCTGTGCATACGGCATTGTTGGGGCGCCGGTTGCATCCATAATGGTGGGTCGGCCGGTGTCTACTACCCAGAGTGTTTCGGGCCTGCGCTCGTTCTCTGGCGTGATGTATAGCGCTTGTACGCTGATAAGCCCTGTGCTGTTTCCGCTGCCAAAGGGAATCCCGTTCCAGCTAGTGTTTAGCTGGGAAACGGGAAGGTTGAGGTCCGCGGATGGATACGGTACTTCGGCTGTTCTGTTGACGACTTCGCCCAGTGTGTAGGCGTAGCTACCGCGTGTGTAGGTGGCGAAGAAACGGCCGGTAGATAAGATAGCGAGACCGATAGGCCATTGCGAGTAGTAGTAGTGGTACTCTTCTACTTCGGGCCCGTAGGATCCAGTGTCTGTTCGTAGGATTGTGCCGCTGCTGTTTGGAAAGGTGACTTGTGCAGCTGCATTCGCCGTCAGGGCAATGGCTGCAGGAATTGAGGATCGCATCTTGTCTGTATCGCTCTACTGATGGACTTCTTCTGTGGTGGTTGTTGTCTCAAATGGGGACGGGCGTGCTTCATATGTAAAAACCATCGTAGCCTTCTCCCGCTTCTGCATCGTGATGTCAGTCATTCGTAAACGTCATACCTTTACACATTCCTTACATGCACGTCGTGTGGTACATGCTACCAGTAACGGCAATTAGCTTCCATGACGTTGAGCATTCTCGGATTTAAGCTTCCCTGGTTGTACCTGCATGAAGCGGCTCCGTCGATCGTGTTGATCCCGCAGATAAGTTCGACTATCACTAATACTGCAGGATGACAAACGAGTTGCAGACTGTGCGATTTTCTCTAATTCTTCCGCTCCAATGAAAAGATCTAGCAAAAATTGATAAGATGGTGCAGATTTTGACATCATGCTACTGTACAAGACGACCATGATGCACGCCCACGAACGCCCTCTAAAGAAGGTCAAACCTCAGTGGCAACTCTTTAGGTCCAAAAGAAGAACAGAAAGGTGCTGAGCCGACAGGCTGACATAGCTTGCCCAGTCACACCTAAAGCAAATAGAAGATAAATCAGCAGTTGTCGAGTCAACGAGGCTCAGAATTGCAAGTGCAAGCACAAAGAACCACTCTACCGTCCACTTCTGCTGGCCCTTCTCTGGATCTGGGTCGGGCTGCCCATGAAACTACCCCGTGGACTCCGACTAATAGCCGGCATGAGCGGCACTTTCTCCATGCCCAACTTCGTCTCGAAGATGCGCCCGACAAGTGCCTGCACGCTTCTTTGTACATCAGGCGCCATCTCCGTGCCTAGAAGCCCGATGACAAGCGGCGCAAAGATGTCGATGTTCTTTTCAAAGTCGGCGGTGGGCAGGCCGGTGTAGCCGTCCAAGACGGTGACGACGACAGGGCGCCAAGTAACAATGTTGCGTTGTTGGGTTTCCTCGTCGAGATCGACATATGAGGCAATAATGTCCTCGCAAAGCGGAATCAGGGCGGCTTCGGTATCGGCGCGCGAGGCGGCGCGGTCATTCGATGTATCGTGGTACATGCGGAATAGGATACTGACATACACAGACGCAGATCCACTCTCCTGCTTTAGCAGGTTTGGTGGTTGCTTCATGAAGCCTTCCCTGAATAAGCGTGACCGCAGGTCGCGGTTCGCGTTGAAGCGCTTAGCAAAGTGGTACGACTTCTTGAGTACGGCCATGAGGCGGAGGAGTTCACCAGACGGAATCTTTTCATACACGGCTTCGTTGGTGAAGAGCTCCTGCACAGTCTCAATCATGAGCAGTTGTAGAACACACTTCGTGATGATCTGGTTGAAAAAGCGGCGGCGAGCGGCGGTTACGACAACAGGTGGCTGTTGTAGGTCCTGGTTCTCGGGACGATAGTCTTCCAACTCCTGAGTCTGACGCTTGGGTAGTGGGGATGGCATACGCTGTTCAACGCCGCCACTAATGCTCGCAGAATCTGACGTTACCAGAGACGGTCGCCTTGCGCTTGAAAGGCCGTTGATTCCAAGCGCATTATCCATTTTTGGCTCTTCAGCAGGTGTTTGAAGCGAGAGTTCGCCGGGCGGTCCTTCCCCTGTTGGCGTTGCCAGGTCTGACGTATTACTGGTGCCATTGGCCGAAGTATTTTGTGTAGATGAGCCACTGGTCGCCGCAGAGAACAGCGCTGTTGCCTCTGTCCTTTGGAAGAGATCGACGAATGCCTTGACAATCTGACTCCAATGATCAGCCTGGAACTTCTGGACGTTCTGCAAAATCAACTGCTGTAGACAGTTGCTGCCGATGCGCGCTAGAGTGTCATTCTCTTGACATATGCAAAGAGCGAGGAGATCTAAGAATCGGTCGAGCATGTACTCTAGCGAATCAAAGAAGTGAGTGAAGAGTTTGATCATGTTGCGTAGAGCCTGAATCATGGTCGTGGAGAGCCAGACTGATAGCTCTTCGTGGTTGAGAACTTTTGTCATCTCGGACTTCGACTTCAAAACCATGAAGATGGGATACAGGAGCTGTCGCCAAAGCATATCCCAGAATTCCCTTGGAAAATCGCCTCCATAGCTAATGAGGGTATCAAAAAGATAGCTCAAAGCCCTTGAACGGACTTCAAGATCCTCCCCAGTCATTAGAACGTCGTGGAAGGCGAAGAGAACTGGGAACCAGAATTGCTCTTCCTGGGTTTGTCGACTAGGTTGCTTGGGTATTGAAGAGCCCTTTTCGGAATCTTTCAAGTACCCCGCACGGGCAGATAGGGAGCACTCGGGTGTCCGGAGCATCTTTGGCACAGATGACTTGAGTAATTCTATTGCTTGTAGCGACTTCTTCTGGAACTTGAAGTTCTTCGAGAATTCAGTTAGACAGACAATGAGGTCTGCGAATGCACCCTGGGAGATGACTACACCAAAACGGGTATTGTATACTTGAGTGACGTTCTCAAAGGCAAGGTTGACGATGCCCTCTGTGATATGTTAGTGGCCGAACGACTCGATAACAAGGAAGACATACCGTAGGGTTCTCTGGCGGCCACGGTGAATACACCAAACATGGTTTTCCAGCCAGATCTGATGTTCTCGCCTCGTGCCTGTATCATCTGGATCAAGCAGCGTAGCACCATGTCCTTGACTGAGACAACGTTGGTGTTGTTGATGATGTGTTCGAAGGGTTTGAGGAAGTCCTTCTGGAACTTGAAGCCGGGCAGTTCCTCAATCTCCATGAACTTCATAGAAAGTTGTCGTAATGAGTTAAGAGCGAAGTAGACGACATTAGTGTTAGTATGGCATCCGACTTCATTGAAGTGAGCGCCAAGCACCTGCCAGATGTTGGTCCATTCAAAACGCACACGCGTCATGTTGTACCCACTGATCTCAACGAGCTTCTGCAGACTGTAGGTGCGCGGAGACTCACTTTGCCCAGACGACTGTATTTCTTGCCAGCTGACCTGAACAAGAGCTTTGACAAAGTCCACAATAGCTTCACCAGACAAGTTCGCACTGTTGGTGAAGATGCGGTCGACTCCGCGGACGATGTCGGCGGATCGACTCTCCTCGGCTACTTCAGACTGGAAGCTCATATTACTGGCTTGTGACGTTGGCCTTCGACGGTTGGCCGGAACATTGAGATTCTTACGCGATTGCATGGTGCCCGAACTTGACTTGAGCACGTCCGGTACGGCGCGTTCGTCGATACCGGCAGAGATGAGTTGGAAACGGTCCAACTGGGAAACACATGTGAGAACCTCGCGCCAAGATTCACGTAGAAGATTGCCCTCCGTCTGGGCAATCTCGATCAAAGCTTTCAATGCTTCCATATTCCTAGCCTTCATCTCGCTCACGTTGTAGAGGTTTGTGAAGCGCGAGAGGAAAGCTACAAAAGCCTGTCGTGAACTATCGAGATCAAATAGGCATGATATGCGGATTGCCAGTTTAATACCTTCGATGCATAGACGAACGATTTCGATATTGTGATCTTGAGCCTGGCCGGACAAAGCAGTCAGAATCGGCATCCAGCTGACTTCAAACATGGGTCCGACGTGCTTGGAGGATGACGCGGGGATAAACTTGGAGACTGGGAGAGTTGTGGCTGTTCTCCGCTGAGCTCGAAGGAGCTGCTTGTAGAGTTGCTCGGTCTTGTTAGCCATTGCTTCCGAAGCCTGCACAATCGCTTCCCGCTGCAAGTCGCGAGCACCTCCCGTTAGGACTTGTCCGATACTGGACAACCCTCCCGTGGGTTGTTGGTTCAACAATCCCTTGTCTGCAGCAGCCTCTTGCTCCGTGTTCAATACAATTTCGTTCTGTGAGATCTCATCAAATATGCCTTGGAGATATTCATCCGGCAGATCAGCCGAGTCGTTGATGCCACGGTTATTCTTGATAAAGTCTGCCGGCGTCATACGAGGGCCCTTCATCTTCTTGCTATGCTGATCGACGTTCAGCATGATGACCGAATATGAAAGGACATATGCAGTATCTGCATTAGCATATGCATTTGGGTTACCGGTGATGTATCGTTCAGCAAATTTGAGCATAAAACGATCAATCTTCTGGGCTTCACCAGGCAGTCGAAAACTTTGAAGGAAGCGTCGCAGGGCATCTGTAAAGCGAGTCTTGGTGAAGTCCATCAAATCCACAAAAGCGTGCATGATGGCAATGTTCTCGGGGTCCCCCTCACCAAGAAACTCTCCCAGTGCTGTCTTGTCGATCTGGTCGTTGTCGAGGAAGAACCGAGCGATATCCTCAGGCTTGTTTGAGGGGATGAACCCCTCTGCGATCAGCGTTTTCAGTCCGCGCTTCGGTTTGTAGTTGAACTGCCTCAAGGCGTTCGTGAGTGCTGTTTTCCTCTGTTTTGCCTTCTCAAGCTGGCTGTAATCATCTTCGGCAAGCGGCGTGACAGTACCGGAGTCCGCCCCCACCATGGGAGATTCTGAGGCAAATCTAGTGTCTGTTGAGACCCGGAGGTCGTCGAGGGATGCGCGCAAGTCAGGATTGTTTGCTTTGGTGTTCTCAGGCAAGGCTTGTTGGGCCCAGTTGACAAGAGATCGGAGAATTTCGACGAGGGCCTCGAGAGACTCTTGCTTCATGGCATACTCTTGGGGATAGCCATGCTCTGTGTCGTGTGATGAGTTCATGGAGACGGTCGTAAGTGATGGCGGTAATGTGCCTCGGCTCTGCCAATCCATCTGCCTTGCTTGCTTCTCTCGCTGTTCCTGGTACGCTTGCTGCTGCACAGCTGTGATGTTGACAGGGTTGCTGGAGATCCTGGATAGATGTTCAACAACACGCTGAAACATGTTGTCAAGCGCGGTGCGGTCGCAATCATAGTTGAGATAGATCTCTACCAAAGCTCGGGGGTCTGCAGCCAGCCTTCCGAAAATTGTCAAAATGTATTGCTTCTGAAATGCGGGAGCACTTCGCTTGTCTAGAGTTGCGAGGTATATCTCTTTTAGGAAGACTTCAACCTCCTTCTTGAGTGAAATACGTAAGTATTTGAGCATCTGCCAGAAGATTTCGCATGCAACTTCGAAGACTTGCTTGACTGAACTTGCGCCGTTCCGACTTAGGCTCAAGCAGAGGTACTGCTTGACTGCCTGTATGAAACTTGTTGGTTCGTCGCTGCCACTGCGGATGGTGGCATATGGCGACACAAATACAGCAATGTTATTGAACAGTATGGTGTGGATCATATGCAGAGACAGAAGCTTGGAGCGCATGCCCTGCGAGCGCACATCGTGAGCATTATCCACTGTCAGACTTTTTGTGCTTAGACGACACATAGCCCTGAATACCAGGTAAGCATCCTTGACAAATATCTCATCTTCTTCCTCTTCTTCGGTGTTGACATGCGGGGAGCTCTCCTGCCCGGAAACCTGTCGCGACCCAGCTTTTGCTTTGATGCGAGTCACAAGTGTCGGTGCGTTGTCGTGTATACGATCGTCGTTGAAGCTCATGTTGTTTTCGAAGCTTTGCAGTGTGATCTTTGGGCCCGTGTGTCGGTCAACAGCCTTGTCGCTGGGTTCGGCAGTTTCAGCATCGTGCTCGTCCTCTCCATCTTCACCGATGGTCGCGGAGCCGTTGATGTCTTCTGTGCTGCCCTCCTCGGGCTGTACACTCTCATTTGATTGCCCCTTCTCGTTCAAAGATGATCGCGACAGGTTCAAGCGAGCCTCTTTGACAGAAAGTCTGGTCTTGACCCTTTCGAAGACTGTTCCAACCATTTGAGTCAATGCGCCCTGTGCTACTTGCTGGTTTGCACTTGACTTGGAAAGGAGGAAGATGTTGTACGTAAGTCGCACAGCCTTCAATAAACCGGCTCCATGCACGACAATCTTGTCGTTCAAGATGGCTGCCAGCAGCGACTTGACGATTTGCAGCTGCACTTCGGGTGCGGTAGCTTCGCCCTGGAAGCAATCGCATATTGTGTCTATGGCTCGTTCGATCAGCGGAGGCACCTCGCTATTGTCGGCTCGCGGTTCGGCAGGTACCGAGAAGTAGGAGTAGCTGATAAGCTTGCCGATGCAATCGAGAGCTGTGATGGACACGGGGACGTTTGGAGCCTCCGAGGCGAGTTGGAGTGGTTCGAAGAGGACCTCGGGGTTGATGCGCGCCGGGTCGCCTTCATTCTTGATGGCCGACAGAGCCGCATTGGTGCTGTCACCAAGCTTCTTGTTCTTCCTAGCATCTTTCGAAGCGGCAATGGTCTCTAGCGCAGTGACGACGAAGACTAGGGAGCTTCTTGTAGATGGTCGCGTGGCTGTGGTCGCAGCCGTAGATTGCGAGTCTGTTCGCGATCGGCTCTGGATAGGCAGACGATGATCGAAGATCTGCTCGGAAGTTCGCGGCGCATCTCCGCCGTTGGGCACGTTGAGTACTGGCGTTCCGGATGCAGGTGTCGAAGTATCCGCCTCTTCGTGTGGAGCTTCCGGCGCTGGGGAAGACGTATCCTCTGCGTCGTCTGCATCGTCTGACACCTGCTCCGACTCGGCGTCCGATGAGTCGCTGTCCTCCTCTTCTCTTATCTGTGGTGCGTGTGTTTCTTGGTCTTGGTCCTGGTCTTCCTCCATGCTGTCAGGCGTCTGTACTTCCTCTCGAGGCGCTTGTGGGGGATCGGTGTCAGCCATGGTTGTTCACGTCCGGGATAGTTGTAGGAATGCCACTTCCTCTGCAATCATGGCGTAAAAAGGGCGACGGGAAAGGGAGAGTGTGAGGCAGCGATGGCTCGTACTGGCGCAATGCAATGCAGAGGACAGGCAACGAGTCTGGGCCGTAGTTCAACGAGTGGTGCTGTGCTATAAGATGACAACTTTGTGTCTTCCCTCCTTGCTAGTTACGTACCTAGGACCGGTAGCGCGGTAGGCTGACATCAGCCACACGGTTCAGCCACAGACCCTCGGATTCTGCGCCACACACACCAGGGCGGGCCTGCCGGGAAATGTCGCATGCAGCTCAGACGCCCATCGGGAGAGAACGCTAGTCGCCGGGTCTCCAACCAACTGCACTAAACTTTTCGTTGAACAGTCTTCCATCTCCTCCAGCCCTGACCGCTAAGCGCCTGAGCACCCAGCTCGCTCGACACTGTTCTGTTTGTCGCTCTCGCCCGACAAGCTCCCTCATCCCCCATTTCCGTTGCTTGGAGTAAAATCTCAGCGCCCCGGCATCCCAACACAATGCCCGCAACTACAACTCTGCTGTCCAGGGCGGGAACCCAATTGAGCTCGAGGGGGTCAATTGCCCTGCGCGGCGCCCTCCCGACCTCGAGATGCTCCGCGTAAGTTCGCTTCACCGCTGTCTGCATCACCCAAGGACGTCGCGAAGAGCACAGCTGACATGCACATATACAGACGCACACCAGCTCTGGCCGCGCTCGCACGGTACTATGCTTCCAAATGTGAGCACACCCACCGTCTTCTACGCGACCAATTACTCCGCTGGTTATCGCATTGCTGACGCATCTCTCTCACAGCCTACCCCCCGCACAGTGTCATCAGCATGCCCGCCCTCTCCCCAACCATGACCTCCGGAAACATTGGCGCATGGCAGAAGAAGGTCGGCGACTCAATAGCACCCGGTGATGTGCTCGTCGAAATCGAGACGGACAAGGCACAGATGGACTTTGAGTTCCAGGAGGAGGGCACCATTGCCAAGATCCTCCGCGATGCTGGCGAGAAGGACGTCGCTGTTGGAAGCGTGAGTTGATGCTCCCAAAGCTACAAGAACCACATGCTAACTTCCACAGCCCATTGCTGTCATGGTCGAGGAGGGCGAGGACGTCTCCGCATTCGAGGCCTTCTCCATTGAGGACGCCGGTGGTGACAAGAAGCCTGACACTCCCTCCAAGGGGGGTGAGGCTGCTGAGGCCAGCGAGCCCCCGAACACCAACTCCAAGACCGCTCCCCCCGCCAAAGAGGAGGCGCCTGCTGCCATTGAATCTGAATCCACCGGCGACCGCCTAGAGACGGCTCTCCAGCGCCAGCCCAATGTCTCCCCCGCCGCGAAGAAGCTCGCGCTTGAGAAAGGCGTCCCAATCGGCTCCATCAAGGGCACTGGAAAGGGCGGCATGGTCACCAAGGAGGACATTGAGAAGTACAAGCCTGCTGGAGGTGCTACTCCCGCTGCTGGTGCCTCCGCAGGTGCCGCTGCTTACGAGGACATCGAGGCTACCAGCATGCGCAAGGTCATTGCCAGCCGTCTCCGCGAGAGCATGCAACAGAACCCCCACTACTTCGTCGCTTCCAACATCTCTGTCTCCAAGCTCCTCAAGCTCCGCGAAGCTCTCAACGCCTCAGCTGACGGCCAGTACAAGCTTTCGGTCAACGACTTGCTTGTCAAGGCTCTCGCTGTTGCCGCCCGCAAGGTCCCCGCTGCCAACTCATCTTGGCGCGAGGAGGGTGGCAAGGTCATCATCCGCCAGCACAACGTTGTCGATGTCTCCGTCGCTGTTTCTACCCCCGTTGGTCTCATGACCCCTATTGTCAAGAACGTCAACGGACTCGGCCTCCAGTCCATCTCATCCCAAATCAAGGACCTTGGCAAGCGCGCACGCGACGGCAAGCTCAAGCCTGAGGAGTACCAGGGTGGAACCATCACCATCTCCAACATGGGAATGAACTCTGCTGTTGAGCGATTCACCGCCGTTATCAACCCCCCACAAGCTTGCATCGTCGCAATCGGTACAACCAGGAAGGTCGCAGTACCAGGCGAGGCTGAGGATGGCACAGCGAGCGTTGAGTGGGACGACCAGATTGTCATTACCGGCAGCTTCGACCACAAGGTCGTCGACGGTGCCGTTGGTGGCGAATTCATGCGCGAGCTGAAGAAGGCCATTGAGAACCCTCTGGAGCTTCTGCTATAATCTGATTCTATTTTGGGTGCATTTGGCATGAATGTGTAACTTTACTATTGGGCTAGATGAGATTGGATCTCAGGGACAGACGATCTTATGTGTAGCGGATGGCGCCTTCCTTCTATCCCCCATGATCAATTGTCCAATTGTCGTATTGCATGATAACTCGTTGTATGAAAACATATATCCCCCCTTTAAGTCGTTTTTTCTCTTCCTTGTGTTGAAGTCTGACGGTACTTCTAGACCCAGGATTCCCCCTTGCGTTTCCACCTGAGAGCCGGGACAGCGTCTACTTCTCGCTACATAACCTGACCTCCTCCTTCCCCCCTTTCTCTCTCCTTCTTCTTGCCAATGTCCAGTGAACATGGCTACCCCACCCTCTTCCTTGCTCCATAGCATTCACAGCCTCCCTTACACCCAGAGCAAACGGTCGCAGGCAGCCACGCTGCCATCGCTGGAGTAAAAGATGGAAGGTGAGATGGAGGGGTCAGACTTCCTGACTTTTCTCCAGCGCTGATTTAGTTAAGGTGGTGATTGTATTCATGGACAAGGGTACTATGGTGTTCTATCGTCTGCGGTGGATTTTTCTTTGTTGTCAGCGTAGAAAGTAATACTCTCCAAACCACCATCTACGCGCCACCGTCTACACGTGACAACAACTCCATTCACCACATCTTCTCTCGCCGCCACCTCCACATCATGGAACATTGCATATTCGGGTAGTAACCCCCATCTCCCATCATCTTCCAACACCGGCACTTCATTCAACGAGAAACCACGATCAGTGATTTTTTCAAAGTAGCTATCCTTCTCTTCAAGCTGCATAACCGTTTCCGCAATGTTGGCCGCCGTGAAAGAATCCCACGGCCCTTCTTTTAGTGGAATCACACGTAGCAACCGGAGAGCATGGAGGCGGATACGATGGTGTCGGCACTTGATAGCCGTGTAGTACAATGGCGCTATGAAGCCGAATTCACCAATGGAATCGTGCAGGTTGACATTGTCTGGTATAGATCTTGCTAGCGAGTACTCTTCGAAGATGTGTATGGCGTGTACTAGTATTGTGAGAAAGGTATGTGTGTGAGCTTCATACTGCTGCTCAGAGTGTGCACGCACACAACCGCACATTATGTTTGCCATGGCGTGGTACATGAGTAGTAGTTTTAGAACGGATGGTTCGCGAGATGTTGGAAGCTTTGTTGGGGGTGTTTTTGAGCCAAATGCCAATGGATCGTTGGGGCGCTTTCCGTAAGCTAGGGCTAGTTTCTCGATCAGGGGAAGTGTAGCTAGGTAGGTGTTATACCAAATCGTGAGATGAGTCGTGATTTCATCCTGTGCTGATTTCACTGCCGCAATATCATCTTCAGTCCCAGGACCCAACTTTCGATGTCGCTGTGTGATTAGAGCTATGCGATGCAGAACTACGTCCAAAGCATCTTTCGCTTCCTCGACGCTCGTGAAAACAGGGTACGGCATAGTGTGTTCCATCGGTCGTAGAAGTAGATTGACGTCTTCCAGACTGGTGCCGAACAAATCGCTCTGCGTGTGTAGAGTTGCGAAGCCACGCACGATGGCTTGGTCTATAGTATTTCCATGTGAAGCCGGTCTGATTACCAGGACGCCGTGATGCGAGCAGTCCTCCTTGGTGGCCACATTTTCCAAGAGTTTCAAGCCGTTGCGTAAATGAGTTTCTGCCAGTTGGTACTTTCCCCGGAGGTACTCCAGCAAAGTAAACAACTGACAGGCGACCAATATGACCGTGATGGAGGCCTTATCTCCACGTTGCAACAGCGGCTGTAGTGACTGGATAGCCTTGCTATACTGCTGGAGCATGAACTTCTCCCGCGTATCTGGGGCCTGCGATGAAGCGAAACTGCATCTGTGTGCAGCGCTCAACGCAACAACAGCATGAAGAACAGCCGGCTCAGACGAGGCTGCTGGCAGCACAATCGAGTTCCAGAACTTCGAAGCGAACCAACCAGAGGTTGTATGAACAACTCGGATCCGGTATAGCTGGAGATGTCGGAGTTCTTCTACACCTAGAACTCTGGTTGGAGGCTTCTGGATCGACGGGGATACTCCACCATATCTCTCAACGTAGGTGTTTCCTCCGCCTCCCCACATGCCGTAGCCTTCGCATATTCGACCAGTGGAGCGACAACGAGAGCACACGGGCTTACCCTCGTCGCACTTGACTCTTCGGGCTCTAGTTGACAATTGGTAAGTGTTCATAGCGACACACCCTCTAGAGTTGCTTGACAACGAAATACCAATCCGTCCATCGCCCCCTCCCTGAACAAGACAAAAGTAAACACTCACTTGCAGGTTCCACACCCTCTTTTCGACTTCCTCCGTACACCAGCGCTCTCGGGTTGGTATACCGATTTCGCAGTAGCGAGTTGGTTTGATGAGCCAAGTTCTGGCTGCATAACGAGTGCGGTGCCTAGCTAGGGTACGAACATGAAGATGTCGCTTCAATGGCTTCTAGCG
>JAESFQ010000659.1_pt1 | contig 12647 bp, 14 predicted proteins | sample 9269431 | NCBI WGS metagenome assembly JAESFQ01 (sample SAMN14502588, study PRJNA617103) | algae metagenome | isolation source: Plectolyngbya sp. WJT66-NPBG17 and co-occurring heterotrophs from well... | place: USA: Mojave Desert, Joshua Tree National Park, California | collected 2006-08-06
GTGTTGATTCTTTCCCAAAGTTTGATGACCGAAAAGGTACCGCCTTTTGCTTCATCCAACAGTTCTTTGAGCGAGTCGCACAACGCATGAGTAAAAGACTCTTGTCCTGGCCCACGCGTTAACCCGTCTGCTGAAGAAGCCGCTAACAGTTGATAGTTTCGTCGCTCTTGGTTCCTACCCTTGTGGGTAACAGCAGCTGTGCTGGCAGAACAGCAATCCAGAATGGCCAACGTATCAGCAGCTGCGTATGACTTCAGAGGCGCTTCTGCTTCGTCCCAGAATGCGGTGGGAGCATAAGATTGGCCGCTGCTCTCATTCCAATTTTGTGTCCTGCTGTGAGTTAGTAATATGATGGTAACACTCTGAAAGCTACGAACGCAGACAGTTGCAATCGACAGTAGCCCTTTCCATCTTCAATGCGAACACCATGGCCTGTGTAGTAGACAATCAGCAGATTATTGTCCCCGTCGTGTTCATGCACATGATTCAGTATGTGGCGATTCAGATCGACCTGTGGATGCCTGCTGTTCTGGATGCTCTTCACAGTACATCCGAAGCCAAAACCAGCTTTGAAAATGGTCTTCAGCTGATCGATCTGCCGTTTTCGTCAACAACGCATTTTTCAGGTAATCGAAGACTTACCTCTTGCTTGTGGCCTTCAAATTGGTCGACACTCTCATCCCAGCGGATTATGAGGACTTCAACCTTGCGATAACCATTTGGTATCTGAAGTATGCCGTTCGATATATTCTGGAACAACGTACGCCTTTCGGCCTCGTGGCTCAGCTCCTTCTTGGCCTCTTCGTCATGCGCGTCAATAAAGGTAAGATCGTCGACTGGAACTGGTGCTACGATCGAGTTTTGCCGGGACAGATTGATTGGCTTAGGGCATTGGTAAGGTTCAGAAGTCTTGGTATGTGCAGCTCGTGCGGTTGTTGTGCGTTGTACTGTCATGTCGTAGGTGATACATCAGATTCAAGGATATAGGGCGACCCATCAGGATGCTCCCTTGTTATAATGTCCTATTGCTGCGTCCACCGCCGTGATACTATTCGGAAGACCTCCAGCGGCTGTGCAAAGACAAACCGGTGTAGCTAAGCATAGCGGACTTTGGCGTTTACCGGCCCCAACACTGCGTGTTTGCCTAATAGGCGCCTCTCGGATTACCTGCTTATCTATTGGCTGCTGGGAAGCCGATCGGGTCCTCCCTTGTGCCACAATATGAATCCTCCAACCACAGTGCGTCTCTACCCCACCATACCTTTGGCCCAGCTGGAAAACATGGAGTATGAGGCTCAAGTGCCGCATATGGCCAGTGATGTGTTTGCTCAGCCTGTTGAGTTGTGTGCCTTGCTCAGGTGGGGTCAAGCCTAAGTCTAAAGGGAGCCAACTGCGCCCGGCTTCCAGCTGCTCAGCCTGACGTCCCATATTTCAGATCCGAGAAGTACGCCTGCCTATTAAATCCAAGAAGACAAGTGACCGGTCATGACAGATCAGGTAGAGCCCCATAAAGGATAGCATTCAAGCCTTTCACGCTGACCGGTGGTTTTCGCGTCCGCTTAGATTGACGTCTCCGAGAGCGAGCAGAACAAGTCAGGATCAACCCCCAGGCCGAATGCTAACCAGGTGCGCAGAGCCGTAACCTCAGAAATGGCAGTAAGCATTACTGACATATCCTACAAGGGTAACGCAAATTTCGCACTGAACGACGAAGTTTCTATAAAGATGATCAAAAGTACGGAAGTCAACGGAGAGACAGTTATACGTCATGAATGGGTTTATTTTACAGTTGTTCGTCGTAGATATCAAGCTGGTCAATGGCAGTATCAGCTCAAGGACGCGAGCGGTCAACTGTATACTGAAGCTGGATCCCCGGAGGGTTGGTTTGCGGAACGTAGGCTGGCCTGAGACGTGAAGCCTGTGACCTGCACAGAATACGCCATGAAAAGAACCTGTCTGGCGTGCATGCCTCAGCCTCAAGCGTTGTGCCCTCTGTAGTTCCATAGCCTTGTGTAGATATGCCTTATATCAAGCTAGGCACCTACCCTAATATGTCCAGCATCTTTCCTCTTTGATTGCTATATTTCACGCAATCATCTGAACGACGGACACTCTGTAAGACACAATGAGCCTACAAGGTAGTGGCGACTTTGAGAAGTCTAGTTCTCATAACGGATCGCAATCTTCCGGGGATTTCATCGTTCCTATCCACGAACCAGCAGCCGAAGGAGCAGCCGAAAGAGCAGCCGAAGAAGAAGCTGAAGACATCATCGGTAATTACCCTGTGGCACCATGTATGTAGCTGTACTGACTAAGAAAGAGCCTGATCCTTCTCTAGCTGAAGTTAAGAAGATAATTTGCAGCACGTTAACAAAACCTTGTGAGGCTTTCTAGAAGGTGGTGAAGCCTTACTTAAGTTTACTAATTCCTCTCAAGTACAGGATTACTCGCATGGATATCCTCTCCTGGCGGCTTTCCAATCGAGCGAATCTAGTTGGTCGATATATCGCGGCTTCAGCTACTTGCATGCCCGTGTCATACTTCAATTACAAGATGAACTTCGGTGTTTGGAGGACAGGCTGGTGGATCTCGACGAGACGGATTTGGAGAGTGGTAATGGAGCTCGTTTAACGTCTCGAGAGCAAGACCTCCGACAAGCCAAAAAGGAAGAGAAGGAGAGTGTACGTGTGGGACTCATAAGCACTATACGAGACAAACTCGTCAGCTATGGTACGTAATACTGCCAAGCGATGGTCTACATTTTCAACGTTCTGACTGAGTTCAAGACGAGATACTCGCCAAGGCTCGCGATCTCAATGCATTCCAAAGGCCATCGAAGCGTGACTACCGTAGCTTCCGCACCTGGTTCTGGAACGTCAAACCACTGAGCTATGAAGCTGAGACAGAGTTTATCAAGCGCCGAGAGGATCTTGTGTCGTTGCGTCATGGACGAGAGTGGTCCGGCTTCGATGGACTGGTTGAAAACTGCATACGAAAGATGCACTGTGACTTTACACAGGTATGTTCAGCTTCTGGTGCGTTACTCGCTCATTGTAACTAACCCATCATTAAGAAACTGTTCGCGACTAAAGAGCTTCGTGAGAAGACGAACGATAAATGCCTCTACTATTATTCCCAGTCTCGCATCGAGAAGCTTGTTGGGGTGATTATCACACTCGTCATCTTCATCCTCCTCGTGCTTCCGGTTGTAGCTATGTACAAGCTCACCTCGGTTGGGGATCGCAATTCCACTTTCGACGCTGTTGGCATCCTGATCGTATTCACATTGCTCTTCTCTGCAGCCATGAGCCTTCTCACAAAGGCGGAACGCCATCAGCTCTTTGCGGCCAGCTCCGCATATTGCGCCGTCTTGGTTGTTTTCATCAGCAACTTCGGTAACGGCAGTAGTAGCAAGAGTGGATGATCCGGCTTTAGATATGCGGGGGATGAGCAGCTGGAAATTTCGGATACTGTTCGTCAATGCATCTCTTTGGTTTACGCCCACTGAGGGTCTGTGTCTGGTTTTTGCACCTCACACTCTCTACGCGCTCATCATGCAAACTATTGTGTAGGGTATGGTTGTCGAAGGCATCTTCCGATGCAACGTTTTGCTATCGTCAAAAAACATAGGGGACGAATCAACCTCTTTCTGTACATCTTACGCCCAGACCGTCCTTGATACTGTTCTTTCAATCGAGGGGTAAACTGACATGTCATGTAAGCAGAGTACCGACGTACGGACTAAATGGCCGGCTAAGTTCGTGGTCGAGGATGGCCACACACATAGCAAGACTGGCGTCATGTTGCCATTGTAGGTACCTAAGTTATAACAGTCTGATCTCATCGATTAACACCCTTCGAATTTTCCACTAGCACCAGGAGCAGTCTGAAGGTCAAGGAATACTGCGATGTAAATATCAAGCCTACGTGTGGGGTGATTGTGCACGATGCGGGCGCATTAACTCCGGATGACGCTCTCCTTAAGTCCGGGCCAGACAACCCATGAGATTCTTTGGGTATAAAGAGGGGACATCGCCAACAGGCCAACGAAGTAAGCGTGACACTCTCCCCGCAAATATTAGGCTCATCTAGGTGTCATAATCAACATCATACCCGACATGGCCGAATCATCAATCGTTCTCATTACCGGCGGTAATACTGGCATCGGTTACGAAAGCGTCAAGGCTCTTTACGCTTCACAGCAACCGCATACTATCTTGATGGGCAGTCGTTCTCTCGAAAAGGCCAATGATTCCATTGCTAAGCTCAAGGGTGAAGTCTCAGAGTCCAAGTCAGAGGTTGTGCCGATCCAAATTGACATTGAAGACGATGCATCAATCGAGAATGCATTCAAAGAGGTCCAGAGCAAGTACGGACGTGTTGATTCGCTGATCAATAACGCTGGTACGTATTGCCATTTTTTTCGTCAGTACAGTAGACTGACAATCGTAGGCGGGTCGTTCGACGGCATCATGCGTAATGATCCCAGCCCCAAGGGCATCCGTGCAGCTTGGGACAAAACATATTCACTTAATGTGACTTCTACCCAAGTGGTGACCGATATCTTCGCACCCCTCTTGATTGCCTCTTCCCACCCTAGGCTTCTTTTCGTAACCTCTGGTATATCTTCCCTGGGGAACTGTTCAGGCGGTTTGGACAACAAGCTCATCAACACGCCACCACCAAAGGGTTGGCCCAAGCCCCCGTCCATGACGCAAACTGCCTACCGCTCCAGTAAGACTGCGATGAACATGATGATGCTGCACTGGGCGAAGACTCTTAGCAACGATGGGGTCAAGGTCTTCGCGGTTAGCCCTGGGTTTCTTGCTACGGGATTGGGAGGCATGGGGGCGGAAATGATGAAAAAATTCGGTGCAGGCGATCCGAGCATTGGAGGTATCTTCATCAAGGATGTCGTCGAAGGAAAGAGAGACGAACATAGCGGAAATGTCATCAACAAGGACGGAATTCAGCCTTGGTAGATACGCTGCCTATGGTATGATAGGCGACTGCTTGTTGCACAGTATCAGTGGGATCGGTTAGTTTTGTTGTCAGTCACTATACTACCACCTGTCAATAATAGAAGGCGTCTGAAGATCTCCCCCCAGCATTCGCCGTGCAGCCGTCCCGCTAGTGTTTTTGCAACGTTTTGTCGGCCTTTCGTACAATGTAATTACTTGCTTGGTCTGTACAACGTAAATTAAGTAGGCATGCGGATGATAAAGAAAGCACAAAGGCGCATGTGCATCTAGAATGCTTGCAAGATTAGGTGTAGAAGATGACGTGACGCGTGCCTCGGCTATTGTATCACACTCTTATCGATAAGTCATACAGTACCTTTCACCATCACCAAGCAGCTCTGTATATTCACTGCACGACAGCATATCCCGTTGAGTAGAGAAGATATCCCTATGCCGACAACACGAGGCCAAAAGCGCGACGCAGAAATGGAAGCAGCCCTGAAACTGTTCTTCTCAAGTCCGCGCTTTGCTGTAGCTGGCGCTTCTTCCGACCCGTCCAAGTACGGACATAAGAGTACGCTAGCATCTGCTCTACCAGTCTCACATTATTTCTGTTGTCTCTAATACGAACGTATAGTCTTTGCGTGGTATCTCCAGCACTCCCTTCCCGCGACGCCCTTGAACCCGCGGACCCCAAGTGTCACCATCTTGAACCGTGCTCATACCACCGTGTCTTCACCAACTGCGCTCCAGGATCCACCAGCATCCACCTATTCTTTGTCGGTTATCACACCGCCTGCCGTAACAAAGCAGCTACTCAAAGAGGCAAAAGAGGCAGGGATCCCTGCTGTGTGGCTGCAGCCAGGGAGTTTTGATGCAGAGGGTTTGGAGTACGCGAAAGCTAACTTTAAAGCGGCGATCGGTGGGAACGGCGGAATGGGAGGAGAAGGGTGGTGCTTGCTTGTGGATGGGGATGAAGGACTAAGGATAGCTGGACGAGAGGCTTCGAGACTCTAAAAAGAAGAAAGGTTGATGTTATGGTATGTCTGGCTTCCTACGCTGGCTCTGTATGATGTTTTAAGAACATATACGACTGACCAAGGAGATCTACAATCCACACAAGCCTCGTCAAATGTACTTGTACACCTGAAACTTGTCTTCTTCCGCCCCTATCTAGCATTTCTTCAACCCTTCCTCCACGAACTCTCTGTATCAAGCCAAGTCTCAAATCTCTTCATCTCCGGGTTCATTCTCTTGCACTCCTCAACATCTGCGCCGAACCCCACTTCGCGAAACCAATCGAACATGTACCCAAGCTCCTTCGACATCCAGCATAGCGCTGCAGCAACAAATTGATACGTCGTTGGAAGTTTTTCACTCGTCTTCTTCTCGAATATCTCTTTGAACTGCTGGAAAGACAGTACGTCGCCTGCTAAAGACACACTTTTGTTCCGGTATATCGAATCTTCGTGCTTGAGGAATGCTTGAGCGGCGAAGAACCCAATGTCGCTAGTACTGATGAGTTGTAGTGGTTGCTCCTTAGGCATCTTGATCGCCCAACTCGTCGTAAACACCTTGCCGAAGAAGTCTGGTGTCAAATTCTCGTAAAAGGCTACAGGACGCAAGACAGTATATGTCATGTTGCTTTCCCTGGCTTTGGAGAAGAGGTGCTGCTCGATGTTATGTTTCGTGATGAAGTGGGGCACAACCGTCGGGTCTGCGTCTGAGTTTGCGCCGCCCCGATCTGCAGAAGAGAAGATGAAGTGTGATACGCCGTTCTTGATGGAGGCATCTACAAGGTCTTTTCCTTGTTTCTCTTCATTCTTGCCTAGGGCCTATGTCACTATTTAGCAAAGCCCAATAGTGAATGTTTGAAGTGCGCTCACCTGAACGCTATAGACGCTCCAGATCGGTGCCTTTGTAGACAGGCTGGCTGCCCTGAACACCTCGTCCACTTTGTCGAGATTTCCAATTACGAGTTTGATCTTGGATGACTTCTGCGCAAGCTTCTTGGAGGATGAGGATTGAGCGTTTCGTGTAAGTGCTAGGATCTCGTAGGGTGCGTTCGCTTTGAGTAAGGCGTCGACAACCGAGCCGCCTTGTTTTCCAGTCGCACCCGTAATGAGGACTGTTCTGAGAGCCATTGGTGGTTGATGGAGAATAAATGGAGAAGTTAAGATGTATGAAACGAGGCTACGACTGTTCGCAATATTGAGTGTCGAGTGATTTTCTGCATCATTCAAAAACGACCTGATCTCATATATGTATTCAAAGCATGTGTGAACCAGCTTGATAAAAACTCCAAATACACATGGTGTTACGCACCGCGAGCGCGCGAGCCGGCATGTTGTTCGCCCGCTTTTGGCAGTGGCTGAGATGAATGATGCTGATTGGTCCTCGGTCTTTCGAACAACGAAAGCGAGGCGGCTGACGGATCAACCCCCCGAATAGCTACAGCCCTACTGCGTCATTCACGCAAAGAGTAAATGAAGAAGTGATTGCCCGTTGACTGGTCGCGCATTGAGGCACGAAAAAAGATATACATCTGCAAAAGGAACAGCTCTGAAAATTCCGAGATGATAAGCATTACATCACTAAACCAAAACAAAAAATTTTGTTACATATCCTTCGCAACAGCCTCGAGGGACTCCTTAAAGATGTTACAGGCTTGGCTTAGCTCCTCCTCACTGATCGTGAGTGGCGGAATGAACCTCAGCACGTCGAATACCGACGTACTTAGAAGAAGCATGTCGCGCTTGACGCACTCCTGCACAATCTTCGGTGCTATCTGTGGCTGGCTCTGACCATTTTGTGCAGCGGTGTTTGACGAGTCCCGTTGTAGTTCGGAGTTCGCGAATTGCACACCAACCATGAGACCTGATCCGCGAACATCCTCAATCAAGTTACCAGCCTTGGTGCCTGAAGCTTTGAGATCGCGGAGGAACGAGAATAACTGCTTAGAGCGCGCGGCGACGTTATCCAGGACCTTCTCTTCGTGGAATGCTTTGATGGTTGCTGTTGCAGCGGCGCATGCAACTGCGTTACCCGCATATGTTCCACCCATCGACCCAGGTTTCTGGAGATCCATGAGCTTCTTACTGCTCGCAATACCGGATAGCGGAAATCCGTTGGCAATGCCCTTTGCGAAGATGAGAATGTCTGGCCGTACACCAGACTCTTGCACGAACCACATGTGTCCGGTGCGACCCATACCCGACTGAACTTCGTCGGCGATGAGAAGGATGTTGTGCTCGTCGCAAATTTTCCTGATGCCGTGTAGGAATTCTGGAGGCGCCGGGACATAGCCTCCCTCGCCCAGAACAGGCTCCAGGATGACAGCAGCAGTGTCTGCAGGAGACGTCTGCTGCTGTAGGGTGAGCTTTAACTGAAGCAGTGCCTGGTTTACGAGTTGATCTTTCGGTGTGTCTGGAGACATGCCAAACTGGCTATAGTATGGGAACGCGGACGCAAAGATACCACCCATCAACGGTCCATGGCCCTCACCGTAGATAGTTTTTGATCTCGTCATTGAGGCTGTCGCGTTTGTACGGCCATGGTAGGAGCCCTGCATCACAATGACGTTGGGCTTCTTCGTCGCGGCACGGGCTAGTTTGACGGCTGCTTCAACTGCCTCTGCGCCCGAGTTCCACAAGAAGACGGTATCGAGAGACTCATGTGGGAGTATCGGAATCAACTCCTTGAGAAGAGCGATCTGGGCGGAGCTGAAGCCAATGTTGACTTGGGCGTGGGTGATCTTGTTGCATTGCGCCGCTGCGGCCGCGCTGACTTTGGGGTGGCAGTGACCAAGGTTTACAACACCAATGCCAGCCGTCATGTCAAGCAGCTTGACGCCCTTATCCGTGGTAATGAATGTGCCCTTACCATCTTCAAAAACATGCTTGGTGAGGCGGCCAATGCCCCTCGCAATGTGCTGTTCGCCAAATGCCGCGGTGTCCATCTCGGAGGACGCTGGTCGTGTAATAGAAAATGTTCGTCGAGGTGTTTGGACGGGTCGCGAAATAGTGAGTACAATGCTGCGTGAAGTTGACAAGCAGCCTCTGGGTATCATGGTGGTCTTCGTTATGTATCGCACGGATAATTATGCTACTCCCAATTGACGTTGTAGTTTAATGTGGAGGGGTCCGGCTTGGGGCGGCCTGACGTAGCTAGCACGTACCGCGCTCGTCGTTATCTCCGCAACTAGACGCCCCACACGCGTTCATGTGACCTTTGCAATGATTCGTAACAGTCAAACAACTCGCTCACATCGTTTCTACTAACTCACCTAGGCAATACGAAAAAAACTATTTCGCCAAGACGGTATGTAAATCTTGCCCAACGACAGTTGGTCCACACGCCTCACACGCCAGAGATCTCGAGCTGGCAAAATCACTGGTAGCTATTGCTTGGACGGAACCGTTTTGGAGTAACATCACACTGATGCTGCTATCAAAGCAGCGGGGAATACAAGGGTCATTCATAGCAATTACGCCGAGACACGCCGATTGGTGAGTCCGTAAACAGTTGTAGTTTTCATTTGAACATAGGGTATATCGTAAGGCCAAACGCTGAGTCTAGGAAACTTTTCCCAGTCTATCCTGGGACAAAACATGACGTTTGTCTGCAGCCTTCGAATGCGCACTCATGGACTGTACCGTATTGACCACTGGTAGGTGTACAAGGTACACTGTGAGCCCACCGCAATGGACGCCCAAGTGTAGTTGAAAAAGGATAATGCGCATTCGCTATCACTGTCTAGAGCTCGTGGTTCTTCAAATTCCTTCTCTTCGCAGTCATGCAGCCTCAGACATTGCTTCCCTCCTTACGATCCCAAGCCATCGCCCCGGGATCTCGAGGACCTCCAGCAATGACGGAGGTCACGGTAAACTTGGTCTCTTTGATAATGTTCTTCTGAGAATCTCCATCGCTGTTATCGGCATCGTCGTTATCGCCTAAAGTCTGGAAAGTATCCATGGCTATCCCACGCGAGCGCGAAGCGGGCTGCCGATTGTTGGTACCGGATTGAAACGCCCTGCCACTGGATGCGGCAGGAGTATTAGAGCCGGCGGATACCCTGACTCGAAGGGATAAGAGAGGGCGAAGAGGAGGTAGTGAGCCGGCAACGATGCCGATGCCTACTTCGGTCAAGGACCAGAAGCCGATTTTGCCCGTACTGTACATGAACTCGCCTGGGTCACTGTAGAGTGTGAGGTACTTGAGGCGGATAATGGTGGCACATGAAGCACTGAGCCGAGTTAGTTACTAACTACAAAGGGTGAGGAATTAAGGAAGCCTTACAAAGAAGCGAGCGCAAGCATGACAGCAACCGAAGCTTTCACCGCAGTCTTCATCTGGACATTCCAAAGGAGAATAGCTGGCATAATCGACAGGCTGAAATCTGCCATGATCTCAATTGCCGAATAGAATAGACTGACGTTCGTGTTAAGCTGCAGATTACATGTGCCATTGGATTCACCCCATAGCGTATTGATTGGATGGCCTGAAAGAGTTGTCAGTAACGGTATTTTTCACTTGCATAACAAGTAAACTCACAGATGTTTGCGATGCCTATGCAGAATACGAGGGCTGCAACCACAGTAGAACCAATCAGTGCCCAAAGACCCCACTGAAAGAAGCGACGACTGGCGGCGATACGCAGAAGCGCTACTGCAACACTGATCTTGACGAACATGGCGCTGACGGCGTAGAAGTACTCCGCGATATAGAAAAGCTGAAAACAGTGAGACCAGGCTAAAGCAGAGGTTCATGGACGTGGTGTATCTACCTTTATTCCCTTGGATATTGTCGCAGGAGGCAGTTCTCGCGCAAACTGTCCGGAGCCATAGTAACAACAGACGATACAGAGCGCTGCTGTGACTGAGAAGAGAACCTTGAATAAGCTGTTAATTGGCTGTATCCCATATTGGTGGTATTGAGCACTTACGGTTCCGACAAACATCAAGTAGTCATCCATTCCCCACGCTTTTCTCCATATCCGAACTCCGACTCGCATGGAGAAGACGACCCAACTCAATACGAGCAATATGATTGCGCAGTACAACAGCGCTACTCCGTCCCTAGCCACTGTAACCGTCGTCATTTTCTCTGCGCAATAGTAACAAACGTTTTAAAGACCGAAAATGAAGCAAGCGGAAGACAAACAAGACATCCTGGAGCAGCTCGCCGGACGAAATATATTGGACGTTTCATCTCGACCACATTATCATAGGAGGCTGCCGATTTTCAGTCGAATTATGCCCTGGATATTGAGCCGTGCGAACAAGGCTTTCGTGCTCCATCCCAAGGCCTCGGACGCTAGTCGTAAAGGGCTTCGTCTAGATTAGATCCCATGCGTCACCTAGCGGCGGAGACTGCCATCGGTAGTAGTTTAGCTTCTATCAATGCCACGCGTAGTCCTGAGACACCGTCTTGTGGACATTCAGCATCCATCGTGCATAATCCCGCTACGAATTGCGGTGTAGAGAGGACATCCGCGGATGGCAGAAGCCTTTCGTATGCTATACTTGCGATTGGTCTCAACCATGAGATTATTCATGAAGCATGGTTGACCTAGTCGCCAGGCGCACAGTACGTGGGTCGTGTGATTTTCTCTCCTTGTCGGGCCGTTGCCATTCTAAGTGGGTCTTGCAACTGGTGCGCTCACGGACCTGGTCCCAGCACTGGCCGGCGCCACGCGCAGACTACTCGGATGGAAAATGTTTGTTTTAGGATACCAGAAGAGTTAGTTATCTGCTTGGGGGTTGGCCGATTTCTACGGTGGTGCAGATATTGACTAAGAGATTCCTGCTGCGCACATGCATAGGTCAACGTTGATTCAGTGGCTTCAGGGTTCCGGTTCGCTTGCCACAAGCCGAATCCTTCCCTTGCGATGAAAAACGGGCCCCGTACGAAAGAGCTTTCCGAATTCGCTGTGTTCCCTGTATATCTCCGGTGACTCCTCAGTGCTTGTTTGAGATGATGTTTCTAGGCCCATAATCCCGGCAGCCTCACAATGCCAGTCCTTTACTGTTCCAAATCAGTTCACTCTTGCATGAGCTTGAGCTGATACGTCGTGGGCCCGATATGTCTGCATAATACCCCCTTCCTTTCTGGATTTTGCCCAATCTTCCATTTGTTCACTCTCATCATACCTAGTTTCGCCATGACATCGTTCCAAATCCAAGACACCGACCTAACAGGCTTTCAGGGCAAAGTTGCCATCATCACTGGTACTTTAGTTCCGTCCAATAGGCTTCCAGATTCGAGAACGCTGACATCGTTGTAGGTGGGTCATCAGGTATCGGCCTCGCCACAGCAGAGCTACTGGTCTCTTTGGGCGCACTAGTCGTCACTGGTGATATACAAACACCACCGGCGTCTGTGGCTGACTGTCACTTTGTCCAAACTGATGTCAGGCGCTGGGGCGACCTAACGAAACTTTTCAAGGCCGCGAAAGAGAAGCATGGTCGAGTTGACTTTGTATTTGCGAATGCCGGAATTGGACCAAGGGCCAATTACTTGGCTCTTGAAATCGACGAAAATGGCGACCCGAAGGAACCAAATGAGGACACCCTAGACATCAACCTGGACAGCGTTGTCAAGACTGTGACGCTCGCTGCGCACTATATGAAGGACCAAGCCGAGGGAGGGTCTATTGTCATTATGGGTTCCAGCACCGGGTGGTGT
>JAESFQ010000660.1_pt1 | contig 12632 bp, 12 predicted proteins | sample 9269431 | NCBI WGS metagenome assembly JAESFQ01 (sample SAMN14502588, study PRJNA617103) | algae metagenome | isolation source: Plectolyngbya sp. WJT66-NPBG17 and co-occurring heterotrophs from well... | place: USA: Mojave Desert, Joshua Tree National Park, California | collected 2006-08-06
GAAGTCATCGATATCCTGGACCAGCTGTGTGATGGCTTTACTCTGACCTGCCGACGACAAGGTACCTAATCCGTTCAAACACGGCCATCCCGCATCGTCATCCTCTTCCCGCGCGACCGGCGGCCGCAGATTGCTTGGCATGGACAGTAAACAGATTAGCTTCTCCCGCATCGTTGGCCATGGCAGGAGGTCAAGAGCTGGGTGGTGTGGTATGACGAATTGCACATGAATGGGACGCAGATTCTCAGGGAGGGAAGGATGGAGCGATATTGAGGATGGCATGACATGCATGTAAGATGGGTCCCACAGGTTTTCGCTGACATTCAGTGCTGTGGCGATGGACAGTAATGCTTGGGTCATGCCCATGACTGGTATGGTAAGTACGCCGCCATCGGCTGTCATTGGGAAGCTGAAGGTCGGTGATGTGAGCGTATGCCGAACTTCTGTGACATCTGGAGTGGATGGCAGCGGTGTTGGAAGATTTGTGAGGTCTAAGCCGTATGGTCAGTCGAGCTGCAACCGTGGTGCGCTCAGGACGTACCACTGAAGTGCTGCATCATGTCCATATTAAGGGCATCTTCATGGACCGCAAAGCCTGACAATTCATCTTCATAAGGCAAGTTGACGAGCGTATCAATATCGTCTTGATTCAAAGGTACCTGATGGACCGCATCGAGATCTTTGGAAGTCGAGCTGGCTTGCGGCGAGGAGCCGTCACTGCTCGTTGACAGCTGATCAACGAGACCTTCAAGACTCTTAGCCCGCGCCTCTAGGGCCGCGATCTTCTCTCTCCGCCGCTGACCTACACGAGATGTTATCTTCTACATCCAAGAGAGTCTAAGATGGGACTCACGGTATCGCCTTTGCGCAAAGACGCCAAGCACCCTCTTCCGATTCGGATCACCCGGATCAGGCACATCCTTTGGGCTTCGACCTTTCTGGACACGATCTGCAGGCATCTCGTTATGTTGCAACAGCTTAACGTTATGTTAGGAGTGAAGGACAGCAGCAGAGTGGACCGTGGTGTTGGCTTATAACAGGGTGCGGAGACCATAACGTTATGTTCATGACCGAGCTAGCCAGATCTGACACACCAAAGCGAGGTACGACATGCGTCAGCAGCTAACACAACCACGATTGGTTAGTACTTCGAATTTGGCGGCCTGTCTGTCGGCCACCATAACGCGCTATGGAAGACAAGATTGTTGAAGAGTAACGCCATGATTATACCTGTTGCCTGCTAATGCCAGCACAACGTTAGTACATAGGGCAATATGCAAAAGTATCTAGTAAGGCATTGCCTAACTTCTGGCCAGTATAAAGCATGCGAAGGCGCGAAGAGATATAACAGCATCAGCAAACATTGCAACTTCAATTCATTCTACATTCCATCAGATCTACCAGCAAGAACTTCATCAACATGTCTCACACCGACACCAGCCCACTTCTCAACAAGGGAAGCCGACCTACCACCGAGTCCTCAGACAAACCCGTCTCAGCAAGCACGTCGTACGCTATCAAAGCGCTCGCCTACACGCGCATCGCTGCAGGCGCAGCCTGCGTTATTGCACCACAGTTCACATGCACGCTCTTCAAGTACAACGTGCCAATCGGGTCCGCGCTGCTAGTGCGCATGTTCGGAGCTCGCGATGCCGTCATAGGCGAACTGCTACTCACAGCCCAAGACAAGAACGCTCCTGATGGAGGAAGAAGGGAGATGAGGAGGGCTCTCTGGGCAAATATTGCGGCGGATGCGTTCGATATTGGCAGCGTCGCGTATGCTGTTGCGAAGGGCCATGTGGGGAAGAGTACTGGAGGACTGTTGGGCGCCGGGGCTATGGTGTTTATCGGGCTGGGTGCATGGGGGCTAAGAGGATTGTAATTATCTTGAAGAGTCGATAGGAAGTCAACTAGAGTTTGTCGAGTAGTAATCTGATCAAATTAAATGTTTACTTGATGGCGGTGTCCTCGTGACAGGGCGCTTTTGACAAGCGTAGCGCACGGGCACTGTACGCCTCGCAAGGTTCTTTCGACCTTCCTATCGAAAACACGTTCCAACCTATTACTAACCAGCTCACCCAACGCGTTGCCCCTGCATAAGTGCATCTACCGATGCTAGATGTCTGAATCTGGTTGTTATCTGATTTAGCGCACCTTTCTCTCTGTCAACGATTGGCTATCCCGGAGAATTTCCTAAGAGACGCAGGAAGCGAGCATAAGCAACCAGACCCCTGGGCCGCGACTTGCCGACACATGCTTGTCTCTAATGCTTGAGGGCCATCTCATGGTTTGAAGTCCTGTACGAGATATTGTTTGACATTAGAATTCTCAATTTCCCGACACGGCAGAATTGGGTGTTCTGCACCGCACGTTGGGCCTCGGCTGCGCCAGAACGATTCTTCGCAATCGCCCCAGGACTGAATATAATCGAAACAAGCAATATCGAGAGATCTGCATTACCTGCATGACCTGCATCTTGGGGCGCGCAATCCGTCAGCATGGCTACGAATCAACCAACATATCAATTCGCGCTTACAGCAAAAGAATGCGAATTGATACGAGCTATACGATCTGTCGAACAAAGCATCACACCCTGCAAGCAGACGAGATTGTGGGTATAGCTCTCATCAACGATTCGAGGCAAAACTAACTTACTTAGAAATCAAACTCTAGAACTCCACGTAAAATGTGAAGATGGAGATTCACTGGGCAGCTGCGAAGTCAGCCCAGATAACATGGTGATGGATTTTGTCAGCGCTGCAGCCGCATTCTTGAAAGACTTGACGGAAGACCCTGTTCAGCAGAAGAAAGGGTCGACCGAGGTCGACGAGTGTGTTCATGTCAATGACCGCGACTCTGTTCTGGGTTCACAGAGTCAGGAAATTCCTGACGAGCGTTTTGGGCAGGATACCGGGCGCGAGACTTTGTCATGGGAAACTATTAGAAAGTTTAGTATTCCGTCTTGTGTTGAACAGGTCAGCTTCACCATTAGCGCCGAGAACCTGACGCCACGATTCCACGAACAGCTAAAAGTCGACTACCCTAGCGTTACCATCGTAACGCCCAGTACGAAAGCCGAACAGGATAAAGCTCGTGAGGCTCTTGCGAAAGAAAAGCCCATGGGAGTGAAGCAAATGATCATCGAGCTTGAAGAGACTGAAGTTACCCGAATCCCCGAATTGGAAAGCAGTCTCCGAAAGAGATACCCATGGGCACTTATTGAAGTAAAGCCCGGTCCGAATATATCAAGAAAGCGCGCTAGGCGGTTGACGGATAGCGAGGCCGCCACACCACGTAGACCAGACCCGATCAAACACATCGAGGATTTCGCCGCATACGTCATGGAGCCGCCCTCTGACGATGAATTTGGTTATAACTATCCAATAGGCGAAGGCTGGGATCGTCTAACTTACGCGCGAAAGTTTGAGGTTGCCCATGCGCGAGCGATTCAAAACTACCACGGCAAGGTGGCCGACGGCGGAGGATGCAGCCAGTGTGTAAATCACGGTGATCACTGTAAAGTTTACTTGCCCCAGCTTGGTAACCTGTCCCACTTAGCATTTGGCCCCTCTTGCCAGCACTGTCGGCTCAGACAGGTACCATGCGATTTTGCCACCTCTATAAGAGTCCCTCCGAGCACACCTACAGCGCCAGTAGCGCTCAGGCTTGATACACAGAACACCCATTACCGGGGGGAAGTCCTAGATACACCACCTCCTATTACCACCACACCGAGAACCCTGGCATCAAGGATGACGAGGGACGATAGGACCCGATTCAGCGGCGAAGAGGACGAAGGTCATACTCCAATAACCGCGTCTCCTGATTTGCCTGTCTTGGAGTTTGCTGATAGGATCAACCTCCTTCAAGATTGTCGTCATCCCAAGATCAAGTCCGTCATTTATTCGATATATGGCTTCTTAAGAAAGCACGGCAAGGTCGAGCCGTACGGCAAATACCATGTGACTATTGATCAGTATTACCAAAACCTGATTACGCTTTACATACTCACGTATCTACGCGGAGAGTTCGACTCGGCCTTTATCATTTTGCTTCGTTTCCAGAACACAAACTACCAGGAGCAGGCACATATAGTTAGCATAGACAATGCCGTCCGTGCTTTTGAGTACCTCCCAAACCAAGCTCCCCTCTGTCGCTGGATTGCGATAGTATACAGCTTCCTTTGGGACACACAAGGACAAGGTCCTTGGGATGCTCTCATGAATAGGAACCCGAACATAAAAACAAAGGTTCGCGCACTCGCCAAACTTCTTCACGGGATTTGCTTTATTCGCGATCCGTTCACTACGGGGGGCGATATCGCAGTGCGCAAGCATTGGTGTGAGGTTCATAATCATCCGACCGGGACAGATGATCAGCTACAGGCTTGTGAGAACATGAAGACTGAGTTCGGTCATTCCGCTGAAGAGGCGGAGAGAAGGTGGAATGAGCGCGAGATACAGCAGGCACAGGCGACGCTAGCACGGCTGAGAAATGGCAGTGGGGTGAGTAGTGCCGCAGGTCCTAGTGCGCCACGCATTGGCGAAAAGAGAAACGCTGAAGGGTCCCCGATGCCGAGGCCTTTCAAAGCCGGAAGGGGAGGACGGGGCAGAGGGAGAACACGTAGCCCGAGTAGGTGATGAGGCGGTTTGATGATTTCATAAACGTAGCGGAGGCTTCTTTCGGTTTTAGCTTTTCGTTTTGCATAGCGTCTTGATTGTAAAGCGTGTCAGTTTGCCGATACCCATCATGCTCATTCACGATTCCTGTTTTTACTTCCATAAACCCAGCACATTCAAACATGCACGCGTGCAGAAGAAGAGTGATCTAGAGGTATGTATATCCATGTGATTTATATCTCACACCCGCAAAGGAGTGACATTAGCTACTAAAGCTTCTCTATTTCCCATACTGGATGGCGAAGGAATGTATACAACTGTAAAGCCGAAAGACCAAAACACCAAAGTCGCTATGCAAATATATGCAAGAAGAAATGAAAGACCTCGCGATGCATCCATCCCACTCCTTTAACCCCCACCAAACCGTCCTAAGCTGCTGTCGAAACTATCGCGAATAGCGATTCAAAGGTTGCACTTGATAGTGAACTGCGTGACATCGATAGGAGCAGCAGAGTTGAAGTTGCCATCAAGATCGATGAAAGTGTTCCACGCATTGAGCGCAAACGTCTGGCCAGGGTAAGCGGGGTTCTTGACCTCGCAGCGGACGTTGTTGCCTCCAGCACCGGGTGTGACGGCTTGGAGCGAGTTGGCGATGACCTGGGGGCCGAATGCGTCACCGAAGAGCTGGCCGAGGGTCACGGCGTCGCGGTTGACGGTGACGTCGCGGTTGGCGTTCTTGCCGCTCTGGTGGTTGGCGAGCTGCACGGTGAAGACGACGGGTGTGGAGCGTGCGGTAGCGGGAGCTGCGAGAGCGGTGGTGAAGAGAGCGGCGGCGGATGCGAGGATGATTGAGGCCTTCATGTTGAGGATTGTTGAGTGTTGTGGTGAAGATTGTTCGAAAGGGTGTTATGAGGAGATGGTGAAGCGAGGATTGGAAGTAGAAGCTGGTAGGAAGTTGTTGTTGGTTGTGTGGTTGTGTGATGAGATGCTCTTCTATCCAGCGAAGATAGGTCCTGTTCTTATACTTCATCAACCTCCATCAGCCTTGCCCTTGTAGCTCGTACTTCTCGTGATGGCCGGCCTTCAGCAATGCCTCCATGTAACATCGTAAAATTGGCTCTTACGGGACCTGACGCCCGCAAGACAGTACTGCGCTCAGCCCATGTGAGTTTTTTCAGGTCATCCAAGAAGCCAACTCCACTATTCTCTCGTAAGGTCTCAGTTTGGTGGAGGCTGTTGTCTGCCGAGACGACAACGATGAGAATTGCGGTCAGGTGAGCGTTCACACGAGCACCCGATGCTACCATACATGGTAGTACACCTACACCATAGTAGACAGTGTGTGTTAGTAATACGGCTCTGCTTCCAAAGCAGTTTGCGTATAGCGGAGCTAAGCATGCATCAGCCACCACCGCTCAGCCGTCAGCCTGTTGTTGATTCGTACAAATGCCGAAGATCCGTTGCTATTTTCGTCTGGACGCTAAGGCTCTAGGAATAGGTAGTTTTTCATCTGCTGGCGACATATACGATAGCTGTAGGGGCCGCTTCTCGGGTAAGGTAAGACTATGGTGAGATGTGGGGAAGTCGGCGTGAGGCTGAGTGCTCAGCTGCCGCTTTTCGGATGCAAATTGTTCTTTACTTGATGCATTCGACACACAGAATGAGCCTGTGACAGTCTGGTGGTACTCTTTGACAAATTTGTATATGGTTGTAGTACTCGTATGATCATATGGCCTATAAAAAGCGTTTTCATGAACGAACCTTGAAAGATGTACATGCTGCCCGCTGACTTAGTGAGCAGTATGTGTGCTGCGCACGCCGGCCAATCTGCCCAACATTTTGAGCTTGTTAGGGGATGTTTGAAAGCTTCTTTGAGATCTCTATGCCTGTTGACTTTTCTGGCTGATTGTGACAAATCAGGGTGTCGAGAACTTTGTCGAGGTTGTTACGTACCCCTGAAGACCCCGAAAGCCGTATGTTTCGAGTTTAATCAAGTCGCATGAGCATGTTATTAGATAAAAAGCTTGCTGGATCGGAAAGTTGTCTACTCGTTGAGTATTTCAAGGCCTCAGCCTTGCCATGCATGCCTAGGCTTCGCTTGACCCCGCACTCCTGTCAAGATGCTGGCAGAGCCAGCCTCGTCTGTTCTTGCACCTTCAGCACTCTTGTTACCCTCCTCTATTATTGAGATCGAAAGAGACTCTCATCTCTCTTCGTACCGACCCGACCAGATGATTGACGATAATTCGGAAGAAGAAGGCCGGCGCTATTGCCAGCTTCGCTTGGGAGACGCCAGCGCCAGCCCACTGCCCCGCTTTCACTACGAACCTCTTGAACCCCGCTGCATCCGCGTACTCGAACTCCAGCCTGGTCAACGATCAGATCCATTTCAGGGTAGATTCATTGTGACCAATGTTGACAGCGACTTGGAGTATGATGCGCTTTCGTATATGTGGGGCGATGCCACTCAAGCCGATCAGGTCGTCGTTGATGGTGCCGCTATACCGACAGCCTGGAATCTCACCAGGGCGTTGGAATATCTGCGCGACTTTAGAGGAGCGGAGCCACTAAGGATATGGATCGATGCGATTTGTGTCGACCAGGATAGTCTCGATGAGCGGGCCGAACAAGTTGCTATGATGCGATCTGTCTATCGCAACGCCCACTGTGTGCGGATCTGGATCAATGAACCGTTTCTCGACGAACAGAGTGCAGCAGTGGCAGCCTTGAAAAGCTTCCGAACCAACCCAGACGCGGAAAATGATGGCCTGGGCAATGATATCCATTTTTGGGATCCTTTAATCCCAATATTCCAAAATGGCTACTGGACGCGTATATGGATGTGAGTATAGTTATGTCCAAATAGTTGGCCAGTCGAAGCCATGTGAGCTAATATGATTACTTGTATTTTGGCAGAAAACAAGAGATCCTAAATGCACAGTATTTCATGTTACACTGCATGAATGTTACCTTTGATTGTATGGCTGTTGCACACTTTCAAAGCACGATATACCACATGCTTGTTGGGTCTTCAGGGATTCACCTGGACCCGGAGCTCGACTATATCCTCTTCAAGCTGAATGGAGATCAAAACTGCCCTATCGTTACAGAAATGTTTGCTATTCGAGGCGAACACAGAAAGCAATGGGACATTGCCACACTGCTAAGAAGTTCTGTTTGGCTGCAAGCGTCCAGGGGCCACGATCGTCTGTATGCCCTTATGCACTTAGCTAAGGGTTACGAAGATGGAAGCATTATAGTCGATTACAATAAGACTGTAGAACAGGTCATGACTGATGCAGCTGCCTACTACATCAGTCAGCACCAGGACCTTGATTTTCTGATAGACAGCTTCCAAGACGATGTTTCTGCGGGAGATCAACCTGAACAGGAGGAGACTGTTTGTCTTACATGTATGCCTCAAGCTTGGATGGGACGTTCATCCAGGGGATCAAGTGTCAACCGACCAGTCGGTGATCCAGCTGCAGCTATGCACCAGGGACTAACGCGCACTAAATGTTCTCCACATTCTATCGATACGAGGAATTTGCTACTACACGTCCGGGGTGTAAAAGTTGGTCAGGTAAGGCAAACATTTTGCTTCAACGAAGGTCTTGACAACATAACAGTGGCTGAGTTCTGGGCATCTCCGTTTGGTATCCATATACAGTCATTGCTAGGCAGTACTGGCATGGGCTTACCCCTCGAACTTTCTCATACTATCTGTGGAGGATTATGGCACTCGAAATACGATCCCGAGTGCGTTCTTACTGGACTAGCATATCTTTTCGAAATCAGCAAACGCCCAGAGTATACAGGCCGGCCTTTACACCCCAAACACTGGCCATTATCTGATAGCCTAGGACCTCTCGAACACGCTAACGTTGCCGCACTTCGAGAGGTGATGTGGGTCCTAAACGGACGAGCGTGCATTATAACAAACAATGAAAACTATGGCCTGGTACCAACATGCAACATACAAGTCGGAGACGAGATCTGGCTGGTGCTTGGATCCTTCTTACCAATTGTTTTACGAAGACAACCAAGCGGAAGATACTGGCACATTTGCCTAGCATTTGTACCTGCTTTGGACGAACATCAAGATCTTGCACAGTTCTCGAGCGATATACAGCCTGGCGATAAGGTTGGTGAATGGACGGTTGAGGATGTCGAACTGGTTTGATGAGCAAGCACTTTACGATGGCGAAATGTACAAGAGGAAGGCAAGTTCAGAAGTCTTCCTCTTGTACCGACCAACAATGGAGGAAGCAATATTAATTCCAATGAGGCACCAAATCTGGTGAGAACAGAGGGCAGTGGTGCAATGATTGTGGGTAACGTGCTGAAGAGGAGAGAGATGGCAGAGGAAAGGGGAGATTTCAAAGAAGAAGACAATTAGCAAAGCAGAAGAGAAATAGCAAAGAAGACGAAAAACAGCAAAGAAGAAAACAGATAGCAGAGATGAGAAGATATCGCAAAGAAGAAGAAAGATAGTAGAGAACATAAAAGGCTTCAGAGTCGTAGAGACGAAGACAGTAACAAAGAATCTAGAAAGAGATGAGATTTCGCATACACTAGCATTGCAGAATAATCAGTGAGAATTTCCACAGCAGGTTCATGCTTGCTGTTACGCGATAATCATGTAGATCTAGCTTAGACTTAGTAGAAGTTCAAGGCAATCGATGCACTACGACTACAGCATACACACATTACCATTACTCTCTCGACTACAACTACCGATCTCATCTCTCCATTACCCAAATTCTTCAATCAGGGTATCTTCACCCCCATTGTCCTTAAACTATACAAGCCGCTACGTCTTCAAGATACTAGCAGCCACCAAAATCGCATCACTAGTCTTCGTTACCCACTCCTGCGCCAACTCGGCATCCGCATCAAACGTAATGCTCTCAGTGATACCCGGGAACGTCACAGGCGCATATCCCGTATCGCGCCCAGGAGCGAAAATAGTATGCTGGTAAAACTCCCTCGTGGGCAGACCGCCCTGCGACGTGAACCCCCGTGAGAAATCGCGCGCCTTGTGGTTCTGCACGGTGATGAGCGCCGTATCATTCGCAGCTACGGCTTGCGCTCTTAGGGCAACGAATTCCTGGGCCGATGCTTCGAATTGCGAGATTGCGGCTGTCAGGTTGGTGAGGTCGATGGTGTAGTTGCTGCTGGCTATTTCCGTCTCGAGGGCCTCGAGGTACGTGGCGAATTCTGGGACGTAGTCTGCTGGCTCGAGGGGCACGACAGGGTCGGATACCATGTGGTATAGGAGGAGGGTGAGGAACTGGCCCATGGCCTTGTGGGTATGGAAACCAGGGTCGCCGAATGTGGACATCCAGTGGTATGAGTCGTAGTTGCTATGGTAGGGGTAGACTGGGTCGTCTGGGCCGCCGCCCGCACCCATGTCGATGGCCGCGATGCCGCGGTGGAGAAAGGCGGTGTAGTCACTTCCACTACCTAGTACACCGACTTCGAGGTTTTCGTGTAACCAGACGTCGTACATGGTGAGGCCTGTGTTGTTGCGGTAGGGATATACGACCTTCTTCATGAGGCTGGTAGCGATGGCGTGTAGGTCTGGGGTTGCTGAGACTTCTGGGATTGGCCCACTGACAGCGACATCGATGTTGAGGTAGGATACTGCGGCGTTCTTTAGCCAGGGGATGTACTCCTCCATCCATTCAGTGCTGTCAATTGTCAGTATAATAGTCCACGTATAAGCGTCCTAGACTTACCTTCCAACGAGACCGTACTCTTCCGCGTCCCAACTGCAGAGAACTATGGTTCGCAGTGGCTTCCAGCCTGTCTCAGCAAGGGCGCCAAAAGCCTTAGCTAGCTCGATCAAGACAGCAGATCCAGAGTTAGGATCAGCAGCACCACCAACGATCCAAGCGTCACGGTGGTTGCCCACAATGACAACTTCGTCTTCATTCGTACCGTTGATGATGCCAACGGCATTCCAAATAGTGCCGTATGTGTCGTTCATTACATTGCTCATCGAAAGCGATGCACCAGATCCCTCACCGGTGAAGTAGTCGACTCCGGGAATAGCTCCAACCCACCGCGTCCTGTTCACTTCGGTGCCGTTGGTTCCAAAGCCATTGAGTGCCTGTAGAAGAGGTTGTGCTTCAATCCAGGAAATTGGCAGTGACGGAATTTGTGGAGTGATATCGGTGCGATCTGCGCGTGGAGAGTCGGGCTTGGAGACGTAGCCAGGGGTAGTTGGATCTCCTGGGTAAGTCGACAAGAACTGGACGGATCCACGTTGAACGGTCGAAGGGTTCCTCGCTCCGCCATGAGGGTAGGGAGCCACTCCTTTCGCTAATATGTGTGAGTAGGCAAATCCAATAGGATATCAGCCAAGCTCACCTTCAGTCATGTTGCCATCGTCGCCAGGGTCGGTGAAGATGACAGCACCAATCATACCGTGCTCTTGAGCATTTTTAACCTTGAGCCCACGGAATGGTCCACCATACTTTGCGAGGGCGATCTTGCCCTCAAGCTCAACACCAAGAGCTTCGAGGCGGTCAAAATCGACTTGCTGGCCTCTTCCGACATAAACGTATTCTGCAGATGCGTTGCCTGTGAAGCTGTAGCCATGGAAGACGGGGACGCTGTTGGGATAGCTGGTGGTCTCATCCTCCTCCAGTACATCTTCCAGAAGGGTAGGAGTGTAGGTGCTACCGTTGGGATAGGTAAGTTGCAGCGAATTCGAGACAGGATAGTTGAGGAAAACATCTACGTATCGTTAGCGGCAAGTTTCATGGCTTTCAAGAGGTAATCGTAAAGTGCTGGGTGGCGACGTACAGTACTCGTCGAGCCTTGACGTGAAGCCGTACTCGGTCCACTTGTCAGCGGTCCACTGTGCTATTTTAATGGTTAGTACTATGGCATATCAGTTGGGAACAAGTCTCCAATACCCATCGACTCGTTCTGACCGGCCAAATGTTGGCCATGAGCTACAATCTGTTAGTGTACGCTTTGTATCGAGCGTCAAGAGCAATACTGTAGTAGTATGACCATTCCGATATCGAAACGGAATCAAATGAGTTTAGCAGTATCTCTTCATCGGGTGTCAAAGCTGGAGGGAAATTGGATTGCCGCTTGACATGCTTATGCGGGTGGTGTTGGAATGTACGTTCGCGCTGGCAGGCTTGAGCGCCAATGGCAGCGAGGACTAGAAATGCTGCTCTCATATTGACTGACAAATGCACACTTTGCATAGGCAGAAGGGTAGCATGCAATTGTAGGACACATGGTAGCTTAAGTACTCGGTCGAGCTTCGGTACGATCACGTCAATGTTTCCATTCAGAGGGTAGCTGCTTCTACCAAAACTATTGGGTTTGCCGAGTTCCCTGCTCTTTCGTGCCATCGTGCCATTGCATTCCGGCATTCCGGCAGCAGTAGCTGTACGCAGGCACTGCGTAACCCCAAGATATACAGGCAATTTGCTAACTCACTCCGGAAGGTCATAGAGATATCGACGCGGGGCGGAGCATTAAGGTGCTTGGCAGAAGGGAATGACGATATAGGTGGTGGGGTAGCTTCTGGAATAAGGAGGAGAGTCGGCAGAGATGCACGTATCTTCTGCGGCCATTATCTGGCAGTCCGATAGCAGACCGGAAAACCGCGCATGCCGACGCTGCTGTTCCGTGCACGCCGCCAGAGGCTGATCCGAAAGCCGTCCGAAGGGAAGCAATGGAAGCTCGAACTGCGATCTGCTCCTGCGAAGACGGCACAGAGCGCACGATGACCGGTTAGAGTTGAATGCGGGGGAGTGCCGAAAGATGTGCCTAATTCCGCGATGCGCTTGGTAGTCTCAAGAAATACAGAATGCGAGTTTGCCAATGACTGAAGGAACTTCTTACTTATATATCACTGCAAGCCATCACGGTGCTGTCTCGATGCAATAACGCACAATGGTTGCGAGGGGCGTCCAATCTGAATGTGATCTACCGCTAGCCTGCTTTGGGCCTAGTGACATGGAAATGCGGGTGAACTCATGC
>JAESFQ010000661.1_pt1 | contig 12624 bp, 14 predicted proteins | sample 9269431 | NCBI WGS metagenome assembly JAESFQ01 (sample SAMN14502588, study PRJNA617103) | algae metagenome | isolation source: Plectolyngbya sp. WJT66-NPBG17 and co-occurring heterotrophs from well... | place: USA: Mojave Desert, Joshua Tree National Park, California | collected 2006-08-06
TAAGGTTAGAGGTAAAGCCTTACGCGTTAAGCTTCTTTATATACTAAATAATTATATACTTTTTATCTCTCTTTAGCCTTAACGTATTAGAATAGAAATTACGTTATAAGGTAGTTTTAGCGCGTTAGTTACTAAAAGTACTTTAGAAAACGTTATAAACTATAGTAGTACGTTACTAGCTTAGAGACGCGTTAGATTTTATAGCTTAAATAGTAAAGATAACTTTATCTTTATAAGAAAGTAATTTAAAATTAAGTTATTAAGATATTATAATAAGTAGTAGAAAGTAGTGTAGTCTTAGCAAAGTGTCTAACTTAGTTACCTAACTAGCTTAGTTACTACTTACGTTAATAACTTTAAAGAAGTTTAGTATACGTAGTAATAAAAAGAAAATAAAGAAAAAAATATATATTAAAGTAGGTAAATCGTCTTAAAGATACTATAGACGCTATAGTAAGATAGAATATAACTTATATATATATAAGTAGAATATAAAAGTAGATTCTAAGTAGAATAGTGTATTATAATTTTAAATTACTATTATTAATAGTACTATATAGTTATATATAGTTGTAGTTTTAGTAAGGTCTTAGTAAAAGTATATTACTTACTTAAGTACGTTACTTACTTATTAACTATATTAAAAGAAAGTAAGTTTAGATAGAATAGTCTATAATAGTAGAGAATAGCTAGCGTAGAACTACTTTATAGAAGTTTAGAACGCGTAGTAATAGAAAGAAAGTAAAGAGGTAGGTACGCGCTAAAAAGAGTAAGCTAACCTAAAGGCGCTATAGACGTTATAATAATATAGAGTATAACGCGTAAACGTATAACTATATAGTAGAAGTAGCCTCTTAACGCTATTTTTACGTCTTCTATACTATATTATACTAAAGTAGATTATACTAAGCTATAATAGAAGAGGTTTTAGTAGAGTTTTAGTAAAGTGTTATATAAAGTTAAGCTATACTTCTCTAGGCTTAGTCTATACTAAGGTAAGGTAGACTAAAGTAGTAGCCTATATAGTTTGTCTAGCAATTTGTATAGAAAAGAGTTATCGTAGATTAACTAAGTAATAAAGATAATCTAATTCTATAAGAATAGAATAACTAGTTAATAATCTATATTAGAGATAAACTATTAAGAGTTAACTATAATAAACGTAATAAGAGAATTCTCTACATATATATATCTATTGCCTTATTCGTTGCTATTACACCGTCGTTCTGCTATTACTAATAGTAGACCTTTACTATAATAGTTGCTATCACCTTTAGAGTCTGCTATTACTAATAGTTCTATCTTAGCGTGATGTTAGTTACGTGATCTAAGTGCCCCGCACCGATTATTATCCTTTGTCCCGTGCGACGGTTAGTTCCTAACCTCGCATCCTTTGTCCGAGGGATTCATTCTGTGTTTGTTCGTAACACAAAGGTGGCACGCGAAGCATGCACCTACGTTAGTTGGTGTATTAGAGTAGGTCATTAGCTAAATATAGTTATTAAGTGCACGAACACGGTAATAACGCAGAGAGGCCGATTCGTTACCGTAATTAAGAACCTAACATGTCTACTACCTAGAGGCACACAGTAGCCTTTTTGTGTGTAGTAGGTATAGTAACATTACCTAGGCATGAAAAGGCTCGGCTCTCGGCTGGAGGATCGCTTGTTCCTACTGAAGGTGGGCGCGCTATTGACGGGGTGAATTCACTCCGCCGGCACCCACCCTATGATTTCATCGTCCGGATTTCCACACCAGCAAATCATGACCTCGCTACCAAGGGCCAGCGCGATCCGAGATAAATTTGTCCGAGGCATTGTTACAGATTGGATAAGAAAAGTAAGTTGCGCATCGTGGTTATGCTGGCATGTCAGAAATGTCAGAAATGTAGAACGTCAGAACGTCAGAACGTCAGAACATCAGAAAGCCAGAACATCAGAATGTCAGAAAATCTACCATCAAAACATAGTCAGCCTAGCTCGCAGTCCGCAGCAGCTTAACTCCGCACTAATGTGCAGAACGCTAGTATCAACTGGTACCAATGCATAGCAGAAGGAGTGTTTGATAGTAGTCCCGTGCGACATCTTGATGATGAATGCTGTTTCCGTTCATCTTGGGACCGGACGAACGACCGGCATGGCTGCTACTACTTATATGTGGGCATGAGATGGAATATCCCTCACCATTTTCATTCCACAGCAACCGAACATTCATCTCATCACCATGCCTATCAGAGTAGGACTCATCGGCCTCAGCTCCGTCACTGGCGAAATCTCCGCCAGTCCAGGAGACAGCTGGGCAGCAAGGTACAATCTCGTTTAACCCTTCTCCTCGTACCAAGTTAACGTTCCTCCCCAGTGCTCATCTACCCTACCTACTCACCTCACCCCACTACGAGATAGCCGCTCTGTGCAACTCAAGCGTTGAGTCAGCTAAACATGCTATCAAACGCTACAACCTACCCCCCAGCACCAAAACCTACGGCAGCGCCGAAGACCTCGCCCTAGACCCTGATATCGACCTCGTCGTCTGCTCCGTCCGTGTAGACAGACACCACCAGCTCCTGATGCCGTCCCTCAAAGCAGGAAAAGACGTCTTCGTCGAATGGCCCCTCGCCTCCAACCTGGGCCAAGCGCAGGAAATGTACGCAGCCGCACAGAAAAGCGGTTCCAAGACCGTCGTCAGCCTCCAAGCCCGCTCCAGCCCCTTCGTCCGCAAAATGAAACAACTCGTTGCAGAAAAAGCCGTCGGCGACCTGCTGAGCTCGACGCTGAGTTTCGAAACAGGGTGGCCGGGCAACGTGGAGCCACCGACAAACGACTACTTCACCAAGAAAGAAAGTGGCGGGAACTTTCTTACTATTCCCTTTGCGCACACTGCAGATCCTGTGCTGCACGTTTTAGGTGGCTTGGAAGAAGCCTCTGCACTGCTGACGACGCGTTGGCCTGAGACGCAGTTACTCAAGGTAGATGGGAGTTTCGATCGCATGCTCAAGCGCGAAACGCCTGATCATGTTATGCTGCATGGTCTTCTCAAGAACAACAATGCGCCGATTTCGATCGCAATGAGGACTGGTAAGACGTTTGGCGATGCTCCGAATCTTGTGTGGCGCGTCTTTGGGTCGAAGGGCGAGATCAGATTGACGTCCATGGCGATGCTGAGTATGTCGGTTGGGGCCGAGAAGATTGAGGTGTTTGACCATGAGAAGGATACGGTTGAGGTCGTTGATGTGCAGTATGCGGAGGAAGTGAGGGATTTGACGCCCTTGGCGAAGAATGTGGGCATGTTGTATGAGGGGTTTGTCAAGGGGTGGGGTATGGAGGAGGGGTTTGTGGATTTTGGGCAGGCGGTTGAGTGGCATGAGGTTATTGAGAAGATGGAGAGGAGTAGTCAGGGGAGGACGTGGGAGAAAATGGCGGGTTGATGTGGAGATGGAGAGGTGAGTAAGGGAAGAGTGAGACTTGTGTGGATGCTGGCGTACGAAGTCAGTGTAAGGAGCTCGTACTGGAACGTTTACTGCGAGAACGACCCTTCTTCACGTAGAAATTCGTAGCGTCCCGTTTGAGTGGATAATGCGCATATACATTGACTTCAAGTTCTCTCTAAACATATCACACTTTCATCCTCACCACAAAGTGTATCCAAAATCCATCCCCCGCCATCATACATAAATCAATCATAAAATATCAGCCAACCTCAAAGTCAGCTGCGCTGGCTAGCGCCATGCTCAAAAAGCACCATTGCAGAAAGGGTATCCAAACCTTGCTATCATGAAAAAGCAAAACAGAAAACTCAACCCCTCCTCCCAAATAATGGTCGCACCAGAATCATGAAAAAAATCGTAAACAAACTTTAGTAAGCTTGGTAAACTCCCTGCCGCACATGGTCAGGAACGTGTTCTCTCTACTCTCGCAGCAAGCCGCCAATGCCGAGACCTACACCTTGATCGAGCCGTCCGCGCTTCGGCGGACTCGTTTGCGTGCGGAGATCCGCTGTGGAGGGCATGCGGCCTCGCTTTAGTTCGCCGGCCCGGGTCAGGCCGGAGCCTTTCTTGACTTGGCCAAAGATTTTGCTTTGAACGAGGTTGGCTGGTTGGGCTGATGATGGGGCCGACATCATGCCTTTGGTGGGTGGTGCTCTTTGCAGCAGATTTCTCGCCATCTGGCTGGCTTGGGATTCAGGTACTTCATCTTCTTCCCGGTCGGTGAAGGCTTCTTCTTCATCGACGCTGGATGCGGTGATGGTGGAGTTGCTGCTTTGACGACGCGTGTTTGATGGCTTCGCTTGGTAGTGCGCTGGTGGTGCCGATTGAGGAATGTTGGTTGGAACGAAAAGTGGCGGTGTGCGGGGTACCTCAGCGCGGGGATAGGCAGCTCTTCGATTTGGTGTCTGTGGCAGCGACGACATGGACTGCGCGCCTCGCTGGTGACTGAAGCGTGACTTGGGTGCGTGTTGCCTGATGGGCGTTGTGGGCGCAGTCGAGATCTCCTGACTCAGCATCTTGTCAGCCAGGAGCAAGGCTTCGAAGTTGTTTTGACTTCTGCTTTCCTCGGAGAGGGCAGGCGGCACTCGGTTGACGCGATTCCTAGGAGTTGGCTGATGAGGTGTTCCATAGTTTGACCGTGGTGAAGATTGCTCAATCTGTTCAAGAAGAGGTGCGATGTGATCGCGATTCTTGCGGATCCTCGTCTTCAGTCGATCGTTCTCTTCCATGAGACTAGCAAGCTCGCCTTCTCGATGCTCGGTCAGACGTTTCTGCTGCTCAAGCATGTCGCGGAGCTCCTCATTTTCGCTCTGCAACATCTGGGTCTGGCGGCCCATCTCTGATAGCAAGACTGTGTTGGCTGCATTTGCCGACTCTTGGTAGGTCTGCTCTGGAGTGACCATGTTGCTTCGGCGTTTCTCTTCAGCTTGCTGCAAAACATCGAGCTCTCTCTGGGCCATGGCTAGCTCGACAGCCATTCGGCTTGCAGACTCTTGACTCTCCATTACAGCCATGTTGTATTGAAGCTTGTAGTGGGCTGCCGAGAGTCGCATGTCGCGCAAGGCACTAGACAAGCTGTTGACCATGGATCTTAGCTCCTCAGCAGAGGCGCTGTTGACCTGATCTTGCGGGTAGAGGCCTGCACCCATGTCTGTCAAAGCAGATGGCTGGTTGGGTAGCTTGCTGGTTGGTGGGGGAGACGTAAGCTGCGGAGTCGGAGGAGTAGGCGTTCTCATTGCTGCACGGGTACCAGGAACTTGCGAAGATGGTGGAGGGGTCATGGAAGAAGTAGTTCGGGGTGCGGGGGAGGTAAACTTGACCCGGTCTGGGGACGCGAGTTTTGCCATGGCGAGTGCTGCCGACTCAGCGGGTGATGGAGAACAAAGCTTGGGCGGCGTTTCAGACTGTGCGTGCTCGGTGGTAGGCATCAATGAGTCCTGGTACTGCGTTGTGTGGGACTCCATTCTGCCTCCGGCGCAATTGGCCTAAGCAGCGTGCGACACGTCAGGAGGATATGGAGGCGGTGTATGGTCGAGAAGAATTGCGCTTTGTCCAGTCCAGCTCTGATACACGGGGAGGGTGGTGTCAAAGAGCCTGAGGACGTGGCGTAGGTGTTCGGTGACGCGGTATAGCAGTGCTAGGCGACGAGAACGACAACGGCGGTAGCAGGGGTGCGCGTCGATGCGCGTTTGCCAAAAAGAAGTCGCGGGCGGTATGCGACCGTGGTGTCGTCCAAACGCAGGCGAACAGGTGTTTGCAGAAGACGAGGCTCTTGGGACGGGTAGTGTTGGGGGTGTGTGTGGAGGGACGATGTCGTCGGTGCGGAAGGCGCGTGGAGCGAGGATGGAGGAAGGACCCGCCGGTCGTCCCTGCTCAACCAACCGGCGCTAGGCCCGACGTGTCGGTGTAGAGGAAACATGGACGCTCCCTCTGGTTTCACGGGGCAACGGTCGCCTCCCGCTCGCTCAGACGCTCCTCTGCACCCGGCACGGAGAATTGGCTCTCGAAAAACAACCTGGCGTCAAGTGGAGGACCCTTAATCCGGTTGGACATGTGTTTCGCCTGTGCAGTCTGCATGAACGACTTCCCAGCTCTTAGGCGTTGCATCGTATAGCGCGCGACACCACCTCCACCTCCACCATGGACCAGTCCTCGTCGATACCGCGCCCGTCCGGCATCCCCAGGCCGGCACCGGCATCGAGGCTGCCAGTGCTCCGGCCCTCCAACAGCCACTCGCAGCTGCGCGCACCCGCCTCGACGGAACAACTGCGCAAGAAGCCGTCGCTTTCGTCCATATCGCGCCCAACCACATCGACGCTGCAGAAGAAGACGTCAAGAGCGTCGCTTGTCTACGCCAGCAACCCCTTGCCCGCCTCGAGCCCTGCACCTGCCAACGCGGTCTCCAATCGGACGTCAATTGCGTCCTCTTCTTCCTCCCGCCGAGTGAGTGGGATCCCCAACTTTGGCCAACGACGGACCTCGACCGCCGCTCCGATTACCAACGATGCGCCCGTCTTCAAGCGACCATTCGCCCGTCCACCGTCGCGTCAGACGAATGCGTCGCGGTCAACATCCTCGTCAACTCCTGCCAAGGAAGACGATACACTGGGAAGCCTTGAGGGCTTTAGGTCAGCCTCGAGGGCTTCCTCGCGAGCGAGTTCGAGGGCAGGGTTCCGCGACAACGAGCCTGAGACGGAACATGTGGACACGGCCGTCGACGACTCGTCCAGCCCAATCAGTCCCGTGAAGCCAGAGAAGAGGAAGAGCCGGCCGTCGCTCTCAGAGAGGACAGTCGAGAGTCTGTCCCAGCTGCCATCATCGCCCGCACCGGGCAAAGGACGACGTCGATCAAGCTTCTTCAACGCAGACAACAACATGCCTCCTCCGCTGCGACCAGCGTCCGCCATGTCCAACAGCAACGGGAGCAGGCCATCCACGAGTGACGGTGCCCCGCATCCAATTCCCGCGACCCCAAAGCGATTCGGTGCCCCCTCGAACAGACTCTCTATGACTGCACCTGGAAAGAGAAGCGTTAGTGCAAATGTCACAACACCCGCCGCGACACCCAGCAGACGCACTTCAATGCTGCAACCCGTGTCAACTGTCAAGAAACTGCCATTGGCTCCGGCACAAAACCTACAGAACACACCCAAACCACGCCCACTGACGAACAGCAAGAGTCTCACTATGCGAACACCTCGACCTCGGCCGTCTCTGAACAACGTCTTTAGTCAAGCAATATCGCCTCCCGGCACCGCTGCAGCCTCACCAGTTCGAGACACGCCTGTGAAGAAGACACCCAATACCGTCCGAAGGATGCCAAGTTCCTCCGTCGCCCTCCGCGATCAGATTGCGAAAGCCAGAGCTGCTAAGAAATCAGACGTGGAAGACGCACCAGCCGAAGCTCCTCCAAAAGCCGCAAGCTCCTCCAGCGCGCTGAGAGAACAGATTGCAAAGGCAAGAGCAGCTGCGAAGCAGCAGAAGACTGAGCCAACTAGAATCAACACACCACCTACCGACATGATCATACCCGATCCTGCCGAGATTGCGACCTTTGACTTTGGCCTCGACGACGATCCCTTCAACCAGCGCTCCAAGAGTGGCAAGTCTGTGCTACGCACGCGCATCGATAGCGCTCGATCAGACGGCCGCTTGAATATTGCCGCAATGGGACTGAAGGAGATTCCTGACGACGTACTATCTATGTATATCTACGACCCCAACGATACCAAAGTAGCCTGGGGCGAGGTGGTAGACCTATCTACTATCCTAGCTGCAGATAATGAGCTGGAGATACTTCCAGATAGCATGTTCCCTGATGTATCAGTTGAAGACATGATTGATTCGGACGAAGCAGGACCTCAGTTTGGTGGGGTACAGAGCATCGATTTTCACGGCAACATGCTGCGAGAGCTGCCTATGGGTTTGAGACGACTCACGCAGCTCTCCAAGTTGAACCTTGTAAGTTTTGACAAGCGGGACAAGTCATGGTAGCTCAGAACTAATATCGCCTAGTCACGCAACAAATTGCCTATGGAAATACTGGATATTATCGCTCAAATACCGACTTTGCGGGAACTGAAGCTGGCAGAGAATGACCTCAACGGGGACCTCTCCACAGCATTATGTGACCTCACATCATTGGAAGTTCTTGAACTGCAGTCGAACAAATTGACAAGCATTCCAGCCGAGATAGAGCGCCTGACGCAGTTGCGAACACTCAATGTATCAGAGAACCAACTTCGGTCCATCCCTAGCGAAGTCTTTTCTGCAAGTCTCATTGAGCTCCAAGCATCGAAGAACCGTCTCGAGGGCACACTTCTCGGACTAGGTTCAGTATCTCAACTACAAGAGCTTAATGTTGCACAGAACTCGCTTACATCCCTATGCGATGGCTATGTAATCGAACTGCCTGCTCTCAAAACTCTCAACGTTTCGACGAACAGACTCACTTCGTTACCAGAAGTATCGACCTGGATTAGAATCACTACGCTTCTAGTTGGCGAGAACAAACTCTCGGCTTTACCAGACGGCTTTGTGACGCTCCAGCAACTACGCACCGCAGATTTTACGGGCAATGATCTTACTCAGCTTGACGAGAGGATAGCTTTGATGGAGAACCTGGAACATCTCACAGTCGCAGCGAACCCATTGCGCGACCGCAAATTTCTTACCATGGGCACTGACGACATCAAGCGTGATCTGGCATCACGCCTGCCAGCTGACGAGCTGCCAGCAGACGCAGTCGAGGAACTTGGAAATGGCATCATTGAAGAAGCTCAGCCAAAATGGCAACTCACACCTTCGGGCACATTAGACCTTGCAGACAAGAACATGTCTGAACTCGAACTGGATGAAGTCACCCTGGAGGTCCTTACCAACGGGCTGAGGCAACTACAGCTACAGCGAAACAAGTTCGATATCATCCCGTCCGTAGCAGCACAGTTCGAACATTTGACATTACTCGATCTATCCAGGAACAACATTGAGATTCCTCTGACGGCGCCAGTCGAGCTTCCCCAGCTTCGCGATCTCCGCCTTGCCAGTAACAAGATCAACTCGCTGACGCATCTGACGACATATCTCACTGCGCCTCTGCTCGTGACATTGGACGTCTCGATAAATCGTCTCGCTGGAGCCCTCCCGACGCTCCACGTAGCCTTTCCTTCACTCACGACCCTCCTCGCGTCCGACAACAGGATTTCTGAAGTATCTGCCGAAAGCTTGCACAATCTCAGGATTGTCAACTTGGGCAACAACGACATCGAGCGTCTGGAGCCGCGTATCGGGCTACTCCAAGGTACACTGACAGGCTTTGAAGTGGAAGGAAACAAGTTCAGGGTACCCAACCGGCAAGTGCTCCAAAAGGGAACTGATGCTGTTTTGACATGGCTCCGAGACAAGATTCCAAGGGAGAGTTGGAAGAGTGCGGAGAGTAGTGCATCGACTGAATTTTTCGATGCGGATGACGGGAGCATTTAGGTCTTGGTTATGTTATAGGAGGGCTTTCTTTTGGATATCCTTGTTGTGTCATTGCTGCACGGGGTTGTTTAGATTGCGCTGGTGGGGATCGACTTATTTGGATGCACTGTAGCGTTTTGTAATGTCTTCGTGTACATTATGTGCTCGACACCAAAGAGTGCAATAGGGATTTTCAATTCTTGGGTTTATTCTTGTTAAAGTGAATGCAGCGTTATTTTGGAAGAACACCAGTCGGAACGTGAACAGTATGTGTGTAACCCATGGCTCATAACAGCGGTTCTGCGAGGTGACCAAAGAGATGAAGGATTGACCATGCTGACATATGGGAAAGTGGATACAACGAACGAGGGTTATTCCAGAGTCACCAAGATATAATTCTTGGGCCTGAGCAGCTGTTGAGCAGCGAACTGTCGTCGTCGTTGGTTGGTGTTGCAACCCTGTCAACGTATTACGCTAGCGTCGGCCCAACGTTTTGCCGGAAACTCGGTTCGCGCACGCTAAGCGGCCTGTTCGAAATTGGCCTACGAACTTTGAGATTTCTTCCCCGACAGCCGTACGATAACTAACCAACAGGTCAGCCATCGAGGTACGTTGATCAACCCCAGGACACGCAATCGATCGAGCGCGATACACCCGAATTCGTCGTCGAGACTGCGCGCTCTCACACAAAACCACACGAGCGAAGGACCAAGGCTGATTAGGGCAGACAATCCGATACAATGGCGATCAAGCACAACCAGCAGCTCCAGAAGAACCATTTCCACAAGGACTGGTGAGTCCGCGCATCGGAATCCTGGCATGTGGTGGCATTGTGCTAACATTTCTTCAGGCAACGCTATGTCCGCTGCCACTTCGACCAGGTAATTCCCCTCTCACGTCGCTGAGAGTAGTGGCGCCTGTGTGCAGATTTCTGACAGTGCAATAGCCTGGCAAGAAGACTTCCAGACGCAATGCTCGCGTTGCCAAGGCTGCGAAGGTAGCCCCCAGGCCCGTCGACAAGCTCAGGCCCATCGTCCGCTGCCCCAGTAGGTTTTTCACGTCTACTTCATATCGCACATTCGCTGACTGTCGTAGCCGTCAAGTACAACCGCCGTGTCCGCCCCGGCCGTGGTTTCTCTCTCGTTGAGCTGAAGGGTATGTCGTCCTCTCGAATTGCGCAAAACGCTCCTAACACATAGCAGCCGCCGGTATCCCCCGCAAGTTCGCTCGCACCATCGGTATCTCGGTCGACCCCCGCCGCCAGAACCTCTCCGAGGAGGGCCTCAAGGCCAACGTCGAGCGCCTCCAGGAATACAGGAAGCGCCTCATCCTCTTCCCCCGCCGCAACGGCAAGACCAAGCAGGGTGACGCCTCCGCCGAGGACGTCAAGGCTGCCAAGGGCGCTGACAACCTCGTCCAATCCACCGCCGCCGCTCTGCCCATCAAGAACGTCGTTCAGTTCGAGGAGGGCCCCATCAAGAACTACGAGGCCACCGAGAACGCCTACAGGAAGCTCCGTGACGCCCGTTCCGAGGCCCGCTTCGTCGGTGTCCGTGAGAAGCGCGCGAAGGCGAAGGCCGAGGAGGCCGACTCCAAGAAGAAATAAGCTACGTGCTGAAGTAGCTGTTTGGTTCTTTGCTATGGCTTATGACAATACAAAAGTCAGGATTACGATTCGGCAATGGGTATACCCAGCGTGGGCTCTCCCAGCATGGGCGGCGTCATGGTTAGGTCTGTCAAAATAAATGACAGCATGTGAATGATACCTAGTTTTGCAAATGCAAGCCGTGCCTCCCATTCATGCATATCATCATCGTCTGCTCTGTTATCTTACCAAGACGTTGTTTTTACTATCACTCGAATTCTCGAATTATTGGCAATGTGATTCGAGTGAGCAATGGTTTCCAGGAGTCTCAGTAAGTTACCACTTTTCAATGCCCACAATGCGACCGCGGTGAGTTGCAGTAGAAAATCACAACCTCAGTATCTGAACTCGATCAAGCTGAAGTGATGAACCCATGCTCGCAAATCTTGTGAGACCTTATATCGGGATCTGACATACGTCTGTTTGGTAATACTTGTGATGCCTGTCCCCTAACTCGATCACTCTTCACCATCACCAAAGACCAGATCAAATCACCGGTCACCTCGTATGTTGCTATCATTCATCACTTTTGGACAAACGGACGTTGCTACTTAGCGGGGTTATTGTTGTCATAACAGAACACCCCACCTCAAGTCGTCTCTACCACGACACACCTCACCTCACGACAACTGGCCAGCAACAATTGCAAGGTATGAGCTGCTGATTGAAATTCTGTGTCATGGGTCCTTGATCAATCGTCTACTATAGCGTTCAGCAAAGGTAGGTTTCGCGCGCGCTACCCTTACGTATTGTATCTACCTAGGTACATCGTCGTTGTTGCACCAATCGTCACATTGTTTCTGAGAAACTCCTGGCTCTTCGTCGCATTTCTGAGCATTTGACATCATCTATTCACGTTCTACAGTCACTCATTCATTCTTCAGGTCCTATTGTCTCTTTCAGCTCTAAGCTCTCACACCTAGCCAGCAGTTGCAAGACCCTCACGGTAGCTGTCAGTCTCTCAATTCTCCCTTTCGAAGAAACTAAGACTCAAATTCATAATGGTGGTCAAAAAGAAGGACCAGCTCGCCGCGGCACAGGCTAATACTAGCGAAGCACCCTTCACAATCGAAGTGTCGGCTGATCTTGACGATCGATCAAGCTCCAGTTCCGGCGATATCATCTACACACCTCCAGAGTTAGCGACCGATATCATGGCTCCGAAAGCTGGCAATGAGGGTACTTCACCTTCCTCCCAAGCGAACAAAGCACCGGAAGCGGCCGACACTTCCTTCACGGTCACCGCAACCCACGGCCCCATCCCCACCCTCCAGGACCCCAGTTCGGCCAACATCAGCAAGCGCGAGTACATCTACTTCCTCCCTTACCCGCTGCCCCCGAATACTGAGATCCCGTACTCCATTCACCTCCCCCACAAGAACCCGCTGAACCTACCATCTCACCAATTCGAGCCTACATCGACCTTGGTACTAACAAGCCCCAACCGTACCTTTGTCGACATACGCATCTACAAGTCATTCTCCAACAGCACAACCAACAGCAGCAATTGGTGGGGGGGGGGGGGGGCGGGGGC
>JAESFQ010000662.1_pt1 | contig 12614 bp, 6 predicted proteins | sample 9269431 | NCBI WGS metagenome assembly JAESFQ01 (sample SAMN14502588, study PRJNA617103) | algae metagenome | isolation source: Plectolyngbya sp. WJT66-NPBG17 and co-occurring heterotrophs from well... | place: USA: Mojave Desert, Joshua Tree National Park, California | collected 2006-08-06
AAGGACAAGGTGGTGCTGATAACGGGAGGAGCAAGTGGCTTTGGCGCAGGCTTCGTGCGGAAATGGGTAGCTGAAGGCGCAACCGTCGTCGTGGGGGATATCAACGTCCAGAAGGGAGACGCGCTTTGTCGTGACATCAACCAGCACAGCACCAAGGGCGGCAAGGCTCACTTTGTTCACTGCGACGTGACGGACTGGCAATCGCAGGTCAACCTCTTCAGAGAAGCCGTCAAGCTGAGCCCGCATGGCGGTGTGGACACGGTCGTTGCCAATGCGGGGATAGCAGGTCGCGACATTCTCCAGGAAGGCGCCAACCTCGATGCGGCCGAGCCACCCCCGCCCGCCTTCAAGATCATGGACGTAAACCTCACGGGCGTGCTCTACACGACTCACCTCGCCTGCTTCTGGCTGCCTAGGAACCCAGGCTCCTCGGCGTGTAGCGTGAACTCGAATCCTTCCACGAAATCACCACGCGACCGCCACATACTCCTGCTTGGCTCCATCGCCTCTCTCGCGCCCATCGCGATACAGCCCCAATACTGTGCCGCCAAGCACGCAGTACTTGGTCTGTTCAGAAGCCTGAGGGTGTCGAGCGGCCTTCAAGGCATCCGTGTGAACCTCTTGTGCCCGTATTTCATCGACACGCCTATTGTGACAGTAGGCGCACGTTTCGTACTTGCAGGAGGCGGAATTGGCAAGGTGGAGGATGTGGTCGATGCAGGTACGCGCTTCGTGGCCGATTCACGCATACTTGGACGCGCGCTTTGCGTAGGCCCCAGGATTCACGTTCGACAAAAGGACAATGGCGAGTGGCAGCTCGTCACTCCCGGCGCACCTGGCAGTATCGAGACGGCAGTTTTCGAGCCTTATGCCGATGATTGGGAAGACCAGGACCAGTGGAACCGCACTATCGTGAAAATACTCAACATGGTGCAGGCTGGACGAGGCTGGGTTGGATGGGCGCAGGACATCGTCAAAGCGTCGCTGTACAGTCTGGGCTTCGGCCGATGAGCTACTTCCAACACAAGTTAGAACCCGAATCGAAATCATGGAGCTAGAAGCTGAGGGTCCGTCCTGTAATCGAATTTTCTCCCCCCCCAAAAGTACCTTGATGCGCTGGCTTGCTGCGACGGCTCTTACAAGCATCGTCCGACGGACGCAACACCGTGGCCGCCAACGGACTCTAGAAGCGGTAACTGCCTAGCTGCATTTGACCGAACTCCCTTCAAAAGCGTCTGCGGATCGACAACCGGTTGCTTCTAGAGGACAACCATGGCGTATTCGGAGCGTTTGCTTGAGCGATTCGGATAAGTCGGAACGCGACACGCTTAGGGCTGCATCATAGGGTCCCCATGGCTGTGCTGTACCGATTAGATGTGTCGTAGACGGAAGGCCGTTGACACGCATACGTGCCATATCGTCAGGAAGAGCTGTGCGATTCGTTCATCTGCAGCCGTTGGTATTCAGTGGCATACGATGTTCCAGGACATGGAATTATGATAATCCCTGGCGCGCAACCTCGGCAAAAGATTTGCCCAAGGAACGCCCAGGCACAGATTCAAGGTTATCGAATTAACCCGACCAAGTTAACTTCCGCATTGGCGCCTTCCGCAAAACCCGCAATTTACCCATGATGTCATGCCGCCTTTTCCTGTTGTCCACCGGCGGCCCTGATCGTCCGCTACGACAGTCCGACGCCATTCGCACGCGTGTCCTTTCGCATTTCCGCGCGCCCGTTGTCCGCATCCAGTCAATTGTACGGAGAGCCTTTGTTGGCGCATGCATGTAAAGCCAGGTCGCGCTATTCCTCCTGGTTAGACTTTGCTCTATCTGCCCTGTCACCATCATCGCTCCGTCACTACCGGCAACGCGGACCCTTCTACGATTCAGATCTTCTGACCCACCCGGACGCCGACCCTCTTCGCATAGGCAACCATGGCAAACTCTACTCTTAGTCCCAAGGACGAGGGTGTCGTTTCCCCCATTGGTATGGTCATCGAAGAGCCGACCTTTCCGAATTTCCCTGGCCAAGAGCCCACCGCGCCCACGCCCACCGAAAAGACCTCGACCGCAGACATGGCTCAGCAAGCAGCTGCATCTTCACTAGACCAAACGAACGGAACATTAAGAGATACTCCAGATTCTTCCTACAATGATCGCAATACATTCGAGTCAACACCACGTCCCGCGCGGCAAAGATGGGCAACAGAGCGGCCGAAGCCCTCTGTGAGACACTCATTACTAGGCAGGATGCACAAGCCCCGCGAAGCAAGACCAGCAGCGCCCGAAAGAGCAGCGACAATCACCTTTGATCCCGAGTCCGAATCGTCAGACTCCTCAGACGATGAGAGAGAGTACCCCCGCAAGAGCCTCGGTCATGCCGACGACCTCACCCAGCAAGCAACACGCCGGCCTCGCGAAAGCCGATCCGGGCCCTTTTCCCGCCTCAAGATCGCCAACGAGCATTTCAAGACAAAGGGCAGAGTTTCCAAGGCGGACGGACGACTAAAGCTTAGTATATTAGAGGAGAACCTCGGCAGTGGATATCTCGCAAAGGCTCTAGGCACAGCCTTCAAGAAGCATGGCAATGATGAGAACCAGGGGCCCACGAATTACGACAATGTCGGAGCCACCAAGATCAGGCCAGAAGATGACGAGATGGAACACGACCCATCCAGAAGAATTAAACTCAATATTGTCATCATCATAATCGGATCGCGTGGAGACATTCAGCCTTTCATTCGGATAGGCAAGATTTTGAAAGAAGACTATGGACATCGCGTTCGTTTGGCTACCCATCCAGCCTTCAAAGACTTCGTCGAGAAGGATTCGGGGTTGGAGTTCTTCTCCGTTGGCGGCAACCCAGCAGAGCTGATGGCGTTCATGGTCAAGAACCCTGGTCTCATTCCGAATATTGACACAATCAAGGAGGGTGAGATTGGCCGGCGACGGGGACAAATGTACGAAATGTTTCAGGGCATGTGGCGGGCTTGCATCAATGCGACCGATGACGAGACTGACAAGACGAACGCAAAAATGAGTAAGTCCTTTAGATTCATTCGTGCTGTGTAGAGCTAATAGTTAGCAGTGGGTGATAGAGCACCATTCGTTGCAGACGCCATCATCGCGAATCCACCAAGTTTTGCCCCAACACACATCGCCGAAAAGCTCGGTATTCCGTTGCACATGATGTTCACGTAAGTACCTAGCACCTCGATTTCAGCACCACTTCTAACACGCCATAGCTTCCCTTACACACCCACAAGCCGGTTCCCGCACCCACTGGCAAACATCAAGGCCAGTAACGTCGAAGCGACCTACAGTAATTTCATGTCCTATCCACTCGTTGAGATGATGATGTGGCAAGGGCTCGGCGATCTCATCAATCGGTTCCGTACTCAGGTGTTGCATCTTGAGGAAGTTAGCAGAATATGGGCACCAGGCCAACTCTATCGGCTGAAAGTACCTTATACCTACATGTGGTCACCAGGGCTCATTCCAAAGCCAAAGGATTGGGGCCCAGAGATCGACATATCCGGTTTCGTCTTCCTTGATCTTGCCTCATCGTTCACGCCACCAGATGAGTTGAAGAATTTCCTGGATGCGGGACCTCCGCCAGTCTACATTGGCTTTGGTTCCATTGTTGTAGACGATCCAGATCAGTTCACGAAACTTATCTTCGAGGCTGTTAAATCTGTCGGCTGTCGCGCTCTTGTTTCGAAAGGTTGGGGCGGCTTTGGGTCAAACGCCGATTGTCCGGAAAACGTCTTCATGCTTGAGAACACACCTCACGATTGGTTGTTCCCCAAGTGTAGTGCAGTCATTCATCACGGAGGAGCTGGCACAACTGCCATCGGTCTCAAGTGCGCAATACCGACCATGATCGTACCCTTCTTTGGCGACCAGCCATTTTGGGGTGCAATGGTGAGCAAAGCAAAAGCCGGAGCACACGATTGCATACCTTACAAAAAGCTTAATGCGGAACGATTAGCAGAGGGCATCAAACAATGTCTCACCGATGAGGCCAAAGAGAACGTGAAGAAGATTGCAGACAGCATTGCGAAGGAAGGCGATGGAGCGCTCAATGCCGTGCGCTCCTTTCACAGGTCGTTACCCCTTACGGGACAAGGCAGCATGCGTTGCGACTTCCTCGATAATCGTGCTGCGGCGTGGAAGATCAAGAACACCGACGTCAAGCTATCTGCACTCGCTGCTGAGATTCTTGTGGAGAAAAAGAAGTTGAAATGGAGTGAGTTGCGACTCATTCGTCATTACGAGTGGAACGACTTTGGTGGACCGGGCGAGCCTATCACTGGTGTCTGGGGTAGTCTGATGTCGTCATTTTCCGATGCGGCTGCTGGGGTAGGAGGTATGCCTGTTGAGATGGGGAGGAGCATCAGGAAAAGAGAACAACTGAAAGAGAAGAAGCGCAAGTTGCGTCAACGCAATGAGCACAAGAAGGCTACACTAGCGAAAGCGAACGCAAATGCGCCAAATGGAGCCGAGAGTACGATGCAGAATCAGGGCGGACAGAGTGGAAATAGGCCACAAGCAAACCGCAACGAATCATCCATTTCGAAGATCACGGAACCGGATGAAGAGCTGGCTCAGGAGCTTGGTCGTGAAGCTGCGTTCGGCTTCAGGAAGACAGGCCATGCGATCGCTCGATTCCCGATGAACCTGACGCTTGCAGTCACTCAAGGCTTTCACAACGTTCCACGCCTCTATGGAGACGAAACAGTACGCCGACCGCCCCGAGTCACTGGTTTTCATTCAGGCACACGCGCCGGTCGCGATGAGTTTCTTTATGGCGTCATGGATGGCGTTTCGGGTCTCATCACTCAGCCTTATAACGGCGCGAAGAATAACGGGGTCATAGGTGCAGTCCGAGGTGTGGGTTTCGGCATTGGCGGCTTTGTGCTCAAGGACATCGCAGCTCTCTTTGGCCCTCTGGCATATACGATGAAGGGTCTGGACGCGGAATACATGAAGCGTTATCAACCTACGAATTATTTACGCCGGGCACGCATTGCTGAAGGACAAAAAGAGCTTCTGATGTTGGAGTCGAAAGCTGACATCTCAGCTAGTCAGGAAGCTCAACGAGGAGCCAAGAGAACTTCGGAGACGAAGGCGTCCGTGGAAGAGAACGTAACTATTCGATGGAAGGCGCTACAGAAGACGATTGCAGACGAGAAGAAACAGCACAAGAGCGGCATCATTGGCTCTCTCACAGGTCGAGGTGAACACAAAGAGGGCCAAAGCATCGGACGCAAGAGCACCGAGGTCGCCAAGAGGGACGGGAGACGATCGTATTCCAAAGGAAGACCTAACACGCAAACACCAAATGATAAGCCGGGTAGAGTTGAGCCGGAAGAGCAGAGCAAGGTCATGGATCCCGGCAAAGCGCGAAGGAGTGTTGATGGAAACGCAAGAGGTGGAAGGATGCACCGGATGAGCACTGCTCCCATCACCACACTCGAGCATGGCGAACACCTTGAAAGAGAGGAGCTGCAGCTTCCGCCTAGACACCAAGCAACTGGTGATTCTGCACTGAAGAAGCATGACACCCACTCGCTTCGCTCTGCACATCTAGGTGATGATGTAACGAACAAGTCGGACCCCGAGCTGGCTAGCCCCATCAACGAGGCTAACAACTTGGGACCTACAGATACAAAGGGTGGACTCGATGTTCCGGCTCGTCCTTCCGCAGACGGCTCCGACAGCACGAGGGTTGGCAGTGATCAAACCGACTGGGCTGCTATGAGGCAGAAGACTGATGCTTTGACACTAGGAGATGAGCCGCTTCGGGTTACTGGTGTCTGACGACTTGTCGCCTTTGCATCACATTACACATAGCTTGGCGTTGTCGGTCCTTGTTGAGTACAACTGGTTCGTTGACTATTCTTTTCTTTATCCTATTAGATGGTTTTACATTAGACGTTGTAATGACTGAGATACCCATGTCTATATACTAGAAGTCTGGTTCTATTGTACTCCTCCCTACTTGCACTAATTCATTCTATGTCACTTTTCGTCCTCTTCTTCAAACGCTGCATACTCTGGCAGTTTGAATCCATCGTCCCTACTCTCTGCATCTCCACTCCACCGACCCACCCACTCCCACCTCACGACCCTCGATACCAGTCTTAAGACGCTATGTAGTATCGCCCTTTTCCACGCCGGGCCTGGATGTATGACGCCCGGCACAAAAGGCGGGATGACCTGACTCTGCTCCACAAACGGTCGGAATCCGTCTTCGTAACTGGTGAGTGCGGCAGCAAGTGCGTCGATGGACATAGTCGGGGAGGGAGAAGCCAGACGACTCAATTCCCCCGCCAAAACATATGCTCCCAACACAGCGAGCGACGTCCCCATACCCGTCAACGGACTCGGACAAAACGCCGCATCGCCCAAGCAAACCACATGATTGCGACTCCAGCGCTTCATCCTAACTTGGTTGATGGCATGCATGTACAAGTCTGACGCCGAGCTCATATCGTCAACGAGTCTCTCCGCAATCCAGCCTGCGTCTGCAAACTCGCTACGCACAAGTTCCTCTTGTTCATTTCTGCTTGATCTACTCGCTTTCTCCCACGCGAGTGTCTGGGAAGGCGTACACGGCATACACGTAAACATGGCGCGAAGTGTACCGTGAGGATCAGGACGCGTGGAAACAGTACGTGAACCCTCTGCCACGAAGATATTCCACCATTTTGTATCGGTTGGTAATCTTGGCACGGTGAAGTATACAGCGTACATGCCTTGATGTTTTATCGCGACGTCGTGGGGTGGGAAGACCAGACTGCGTGTTTTGGACCATTGGCCGTCGGCTGCGATGAGCAGGCCGTAGGTGCATGTTGTGCTGTTGCTAAGCTGGACTCGTACGCATGTAGAGTCATTTTGCAGGATTTGCGTGATGGTTGTGTTGAATAGATAGGTTATGTTTCGATGAGGTTGTGTTGCTTGGTATAGAATCTTTGCTAGGTCGCCACGTAGGATCTCGTACTCTGATGTTAGACTTGCTGAACTTCCTTCCTTGACGGGGAAAGACGCCAAAGGTTTTCCGTGTGAGTCGATGAATTGCGTACCGAGCTCTTGGGTATTGTGTTGCTGGATTTGGGGCATCAGACCCATCTTTTTGATGCAGGTCACGGCGCTGCCTTGGATGTCGACGTTTTGGCCGTGTGGCTGGATGGAGGGTGACTTTTCCAGGATGGTGATGGTGTGGTTGGCGTTGAGGGAGAGCCAATAGGCTAATGTTGGACCGGCAATGCCTGAGCCGACGATTAAGATGTTCATAGTGGATGTTGCGGTAACTGTTTAGCTGAGATACGGTTTAGGGGCCGTACAGACAAGCTTAGAGAGTGATATTCTGCCATGATGGTGGGATCGATGGTGGCTATATACTACAAGTTGAAAGATGTGAGATAGTTGGACACGCGGGTTTGGGCGCACTGGAGACAAGGTGATGAGGTTTCGGGGTTGATGTGCTTCGGGTTTCGTGCACTCGGGCAACGGCTCGGGCGTCCAGCATGAGATCGCGGGGCGACCACACTATTCCCGGTGTGGCGCATCTACCTTCTTACAGCATCACACCTTGTCAAACTCCTGCCATCTTCCTTCGTCTCTTGTGCTAACTCCAATGGCTTGCGACGAAACAAGTCAACGCTTGCCATCGCTCTCTCGCTAGGTCGCCAGACCCAATAATGGCAACTACAACCCCTTCTCCGAGCACGCACAAAAGACCAAGCTTCTCCTGCATCCGATGCGCTGAACGAAAAGTAAAATGTAATCGACAGAAGCCGTGTAGTGCTTGTGTTAAGCATAGCGTGGATTGCGTTTTCAACCCAGTGCCACCGTCGACGAAGAGGAACAAGCGCGTCAAAGTCAATGTACTGACTGAGCGGCTAAGACAGTATGAGGCTCTCCTCGAAGAACAGGGAGTTGATCCTAGAAGACTTCTGGATCAAGCAATTAACAGATCGCAACCCGTCACGTATGCTGTGCCCGATCGACAAGAGCAGCATGACCATCAACTACAGACGCCTTCGTTTCTCAAGTCTGAACTGTCTCCGCACGGCGTTCAGACGTTCACTGTCCCTGGTCAGCTGTCCTTCAATTTTGTCGAAAACAGCCTCTGGAATAGAGTGGTCGAAGAGGTAAGTAGAATTCCAAACCACATGTTGTCCTGGCGTTCTTACCATCGTGTAGATGCTAATGAGTATCTAGTCTCTTGATCCGGAGAACGATTTAGGAGACTCAAGCAGTACAAGCGAGGAGGAATCGATGATGATCAACAGTTCAGGCCTTCCTCTCATTAGTCTTAACCGTCCCAGCGACAAACCCCGCCATCCATCTTTCGAGCGCCTCCACCAACTTTGGGAGATCTTTGTCGCTAACGTAGATCCCTTGACAAAAGTGGTGCATGTACCTAGTCTACGACCAAGCATTGAGAAAGCTGCTAAAAATCTGAAAGCCGTGCCGCGACCGCTCGAAGCTCTCATGTTCGCTATATATAGCTCTGCAGTAATGTCACTAAGCCAAGGCGAGTGTGTGGAACGATTCGCTGAGTCGCGCGACCGTCTGCTTTTTCGGTACATCTCCAGGACGGAAGCGGCTCTGTCGCGGGCGAGAGTGATGGAGACTTCCAATATCCTCGTTCTTCAGGCTTTGACAATACACTTGATCGCGGTCCGCGACATCTATACACCACGCGCAAACTGGACCCTCACTGGCGTAGCTGTTCGCATCGCTCAAGGCATGGGTCTCGAGCGGGACGGAAAGTACCTGGGACTATATCCGTTCGAAACTGAGATCCGCCGACGTATATGGTTTCAGTTAAAATCTCACGACTCCAGGGCTGCGGAGTTGTGTGGTCTTGCGAAATACCGAGATCCTGACGTCGTTTTTCAACGAGCCGAATGGCCTACCAACCTCAACGATGATCAATTGTACCCTGGCATGTCTGAGATGCCCTTGGAGTCTGATAGACTGACAGACGCCGTTTTCATTGTCACAAGATGTGAAATGGGAAAATTTGCTGCAACTCGCGTTGCGGCTCTTCGACAAGAAGGGAAGCACCTCAATGAGATGAACCTTGACTATTCGGGAAAGAGCAAAACTGATCGTGAAAGCATGATTCAAGCGCTCGAGGATGCTATCGAAACAAAACATCTTCGATACTGCGATCCATCTCAGCCTTTGCATCTTGCCTCAATGCTGGTAGCTCGGTATGGTCTGAATGTAGCTCGCTTTCTGATGCATCATCCGCGAAATTGGGGTAGCATCGAGCAGACACCGCTTGACGAGCGCCAAAAGATCTGGGAGGTTTGTCTCAAGCTTCTTGAGCAACAAATCATGTTGCAAACGAATCCCGTTATCAAATGCTTTGCATGGAATGCGCCTTACTTCCGACAATGGCACGCCTTCATCCATGTACTAGATACCCTCCGCGCCGAACCTCGAGCAACCGATGCTGATCGAGCTTGGCGAATTATCGGTGAAACTTACGAAAACGATCCGGAGATGATTGAAGACATGAGGAAACCCATTCATGCCGCCGTCGGCAACCTGTGTCTCAAGGCATACAATGATCGCGAAGCTTTCCTTCGTTCAAAAAATATGAACCTATCACCGTCACCTAGTTTCATAGCACGTCTACGCTGCCAACGTGATAGCGCCAGAGCGAGACGCCAGAAACGCACCAGAAATAGTCGTCAGGTCGCTACCACTACCGGCCAAGTCGAGACTGATACACGTCAACCTCGTGAGGATGTTGTAGCTGATCATTTTGATGACTTAGCACGGTCAGCGCAAAGCCTGGCCCAAACTCCATTCAGACTTGCTCAAGACAATGTGTCGGATAGTGCTAGCCCTTTCACTTTTGAGGACAACCTCGATGGTCCGGCCTTCGACAGCATGGTTATAGATGGTTCGGACAATTTCTTGGCTGCCGACTTTTTCACAGACGATATGTCATTAGAGCCGGTAGACTGGAGCAAATTGGACGAGTGGCTTGCTCATGCTACGTGAGGGATGCTCGCAGCTGATCTAGCTATCAGACTGTAGCTCATCGCGTAGTGTGATCGACATATCAGCAGGCATCATTGGCCTGTATCAGTAATCCTATAGCTTGCAGCGTTTTGGGGACGGAGAACAGCTGCGCCCGGTGCCGGAAGACGCTCGCTTCGTGGCACATTGAAGAATGTTGCAGCATGGGGGAAGAGCGAGAAACCTCCGATCGGAAGATATTTCCGAGTCTAAGCTTATTTACCCGTTTTGCCTGGGTAGCGGAGAACAAATCGCTAATGTTAGCATGCTGGCATGTCAGAATGTCAGAATGTCAAAATGTCAAAGAGTCAGAATGTCAGAATGTCAGAATGTCAGAATGTCAGAATGTCAGAATGTCAGAATGTCAGAAAGCATACTAGTAAATTACAGTTAGCCTGATTTGCAGAGTCCGTAGCAGCTCAACTCTACACTAATACGCAGAATGCGAGTATAAACTAATACTACCGTGTCCGTGCACTTAATAACTATGTTTACTATGTTATCTAACAAGCAGAGTTCTACGTTATCTATGTGTTAATTACAACTAGCAGAGAGATATTATTAAACGCTAGAAGGTAAAGTTAACGCGCGTAGTAGCTAATGCGATGTTCTAGACTACCACAAACTAGATAACTTTATATTCTATAGAATTTCTAACAATAGACGTAGAGTCTAAGAGTATAAACAGCCTAAAGATATACTTAGTGTTAAGCTTACAACCTACGAAGGTGCGCGTGTTAGAAACGCGTTCTTAGATCTGCTAATAGTTAGTGTAAGCAACTCTATGCAAGAGCTATTATCTTACGTTATTAGAGAATATAGTTAAGATAATATACTCTACTTCTTTTACATTATTAGCCGTTATCTATTACTTATAGAACTCGTGCTAGAGGCGCTAGATGTAAGAGACTACGCTCGGGGAGCTATCGTATAGGTATACTAGAGGTTGTATTTAAAAGAAGAAAAGAACTATAAGTAGCTAGTGCTCTAAAGGTTCTTTAGAAGGCGGTAGCTTAGAATAACCTTAGGCTAAAGCCGCTAGTACAAACGCTAGGTACTCTCTAGAGTACACTAGTAAATAGGTTAGAGTTAGGTTAGAGTTAGATTAGCTTATGTCAGACTCTAATCCAACTCTAACTCTAACCTAACTTTAGTATACTCTATTTAGGTTAGAGTTAGGTTAGAGTTACACGAACGTATAGTTAGAGTTAGATTAGGTATACCTAACTAAATGTCTACAAATAAATAACAAAAAAGTTATTTCTATCGAAAGGTGTACTTTAGAGCGATTATCTACATATAGTATATTATAACAAGTTATTACAGAATATATAGAGTAGAAGAGAGCACTATTTGTATTAGATTTTACATAGTTTAAATATACTTTAAAAGCTATTTCTATAGATACCTAGTACGTAAAATTATTATATCTAAACTTCTTATAGTACTAAATCGCTAGCCTTAAATTCTTAGCCTAAATAGTAACTATTATAGTAACTACCGTAGTTTCTCTAACATCTAAACACGCCTACAGAATCTAGGTTACTAATTAAGTACCTAGATTCTGCTAATTAGCTAGCTAGAGCTTAAGCGCTACGCGCACGAACTCTACCTATATTTTCTTACTACCTAAGTATTCTACTTCTGTTTTCTTACGTAACGTCTTGTATTATACTAGATATTGTACGTAGTTATAATTAACGTTTCTAAGTAAGCTGTTAAAACATACACTCGTAGTATCTCGTAATAGTAACTCTCTCTATATAAATTATATTAATATTAACGTCTATAGTAGTTAGTTTATAGTTAATATATTATAAGACTTATTACTATACCTTTAAAGTAGCTAACTAAGAAAGCCTCTACTAACTCTTACAAAGCCTTTATTATAGTAGCTTAGTAGCGTATACTAGCGAGTTCTATATTTGCAATCTCGTAAACAAGATAACTAAATAGAAGTTTACGAATAAGTATCTTAAATCTCTTCTAGTACCTCTAGATCTCTCTTAGAGTAATAGCTAAGTAATATTAAACTCTATATATAATAAATAGATATAATAACGTACTACTAGGCTTATAGTAACGTTTTACTCTTAGTATAACTATTAGTTAATTTCTTAAAACTACTATAGTTATTTTACGCAACGTTTTTATAGTAATAGGCCTACGCGTAGTTTTAGTAGTAAGAGGCTTCTTAGAAATCTTACTACTAGTTATAGCTCTTAGAGAGAGTAGCCTAGTACGCGCTATTATAGTAGAAGTAAAGTAGTTATTAATTTAATATTACGGTTAAAGAGTAGCGTAGAAAGCTGTTATAATAAACTGTAATTATATATTGTAGTAGGTGTAGTAATTAATTAGGTAGGTAGTAGAAAAAGATTAGAGATACTGCGATTTTCGGTTAACGTTCGTAGGTTTTTAGTTAGCGCTAGCGTTGCGCACGAGCTCTATTAGCTAAAATAGCTAAATCTCTAATCTTTTTCTACTACCTACCTAATTAATTACTACACCTAACGTAAGCGGTAACTAAGCTAGTTAGATAACTAAGTCGAACACTTTATGCA
>JAESFQ010000663.1_pt1 | contig 12601 bp, 12 predicted proteins | sample 9269431 | NCBI WGS metagenome assembly JAESFQ01 (sample SAMN14502588, study PRJNA617103) | algae metagenome | isolation source: Plectolyngbya sp. WJT66-NPBG17 and co-occurring heterotrophs from well... | place: USA: Mojave Desert, Joshua Tree National Park, California | collected 2006-08-06
GGAAGTTGCCACGACAAGCATTCCTACCCTATGAACAAACAGCGCACCCAGCTTTGATGCCGACTTCGGCAGCACAATGCCTGACAGACACGCGTTCTGTTTCATTGCTTGATGCTGAGCTCGGCGTTGTATCTTGCTCGTCTGTCCAATAAAGTCCAACGGTTGGGCTTTGATGTCCGTGATTCGTCCAGGACAGGGTTCGTACAGGGTTCGTACGAGTCTAAGCGCAGGGATTGGACCGTGATTGCCAATCGGCCCTACTTGACAATGATCGGACGGAAAGTTCCAGGGCTCGTAGGCATTTGCATCTTGATCTGTGTCGATGTGCGCCCCAGGTGGACAATGCTTCACTCTTGGCTTTCTGTGTAGCGAATCCGACACGGTAAAATAATCAACAACACTTTCCAGCGCAGATGCAATTCATTCTTTCAAATATGGCTTTTGCGAACGTAAAAGCATTTCCTGCTCTTCCAGAGCATTAGAAGCATCCACTCACTACTTCGTCATTGTCCGTTTGCAACTGTTCGGGGGCTTAGCGCTAGGCAACCCCACCTGCTAGCGTTGCGGTGTAGATCGACAACACAAGTGCGCTGTAGTCAGCTGCAACAGCTCATGACCCTTCCGCACACTTCACTGACCGGCCGATCCTGCTTGCGAATTATGACGTGCACCAGCGTTCCACCAGGTGGGCCAACTGAAGCGTGACAAGTGCCACGAAGGAAAACGGCAGGTTCTTCGCCAACCACCCGCTGAATACTGTAGAGAACAGCAGTCGATGTTCTTACACGTCTACCTCCCCCCTTTGCAGACGTCTTCTGCTTATTCTGGGACGACCTGGGCGGCTTCGGATCGCACAGCGTTTGGCCTTGTGGTTAGATCAGGGCCGCTTATCGACCCCACCAAAGACCACGCTTCCAAGCGTAGCGATAGTGACCAGCAAACTCCCTCCCAGAGCGGAGCTTAGGTAGTGGTGGAGTCTGTGGTCAACCGTCCTACATGTTTTCTCCCCGCCCGGGATATGGATGGTCGTTGTCCTGTGGATTTGTGTCTTGTATTCTTCGAACGCATCCATACCTTTGTGCTGGTGCGTATGCAGTGCGCAGGGACACCGTACGTCAAGATCTGCACTGTGGTTATGTTCCCAATCCAGTGAGCCTAGTCGTCTGCGAATTGTCTCCGCGCCTCATCTTCACCGCTGGTGGCTCTCTTGATGCTCAGATCTCCACTCTTAAGCTAGTTAGAAGAAACGATGTTCACGTTTGCTATGTTTTCGTTACCACTTTGGTTCAATGGCTCGCTCCACAAGGACTTTCAGATTGTATGGGTTCATCGCCTACAGGTTCTGCATTATAAGTGGGTCTCTGATATTCCTGATGACCTCGTGCTGTGTCTACACAGATGGTGCTTTGAAACTCTGTGCATCATATGTACCTGCTAATGGAATGCTTCTGGCTGCCACTGCAGCGTAGCCCATTTGCCTGCTTGTGTGGTCTCTTTTTCTTGGTCTCCCTTGACATCTCCAGCGTTGCCTTGCCTAATTCTGTTGCCTCCTTGGCTGCGGCCCTCGCCTCTACTCCTGTAATTATGATCCGTTGCATGTTCGCGGCAGAATGCTCAAGGGACTCGGTAACGTTCTTGAGCTGGTACTTGATGTTGCCGAGGGCCTGCGCCGTGCTTTCTGCGGTGGTTCGAGCTTTGGTCTGTGCTATCCTAAGGGTGTTGCACACGGTGCTGAGATCGGGCGTGCTGCATTCTCAGGACGAATGTTAGCGCATCGCGGACAATGTCGCTGACGAGGTCTGCTGGCGCAGACTCGCTGCTGGTTTGCTCAATGCAGCGCAGCACTTCGTGAAAATAAGTGCTGAAGCAAGTAGCATGCTCATGAAATAGGGCTGGCTATGTCGACCTTTGAGGCCCCAGTGTCGCCATGGCCTCTCAGTGGCATTGGGCGCTGCGCCTAAGTGCGAGCTAGTTGTTAGCCATCTAGAACGACCTTTGCGTGCGATAAATTGTGTTGATTCAAAAAGTCGGATTTCTCGCTGTAGTCGTGTTTTGGTCGCGGTGCGTTGACGGTGCACAGACGAGTCACGAAATCACGCGGGGTTGCCCTGTTGCCTGCGAAGAACATCAACAAAGCAACGGGGGACCGCTCTCCCGTGGATGACATTACCTAGAAAGGTACGATCGTTCTTGTCCAACATTATGGAGACTTGTAATACGACATCGCCGTATGCACTGTACAGCAAAAAAATTTGCCGGGTTCGAGAATTCATGAGTGGAGGACCTGGGGGTCCTACCGGACCAATGCGGCGGACGCGGAGGTGACGGGGTCGAGGCTTGCACATTACAGTGTTAGCGCAGCAGCAACTCCAGAGAGCTCGCGATAGAGACCTTAAAGCTGCAGCAAGCTTATACAAAAAGCAGCAACAAGAGGCTGCAAAGGTGGCTCGACAACAAGCCGCTGAGGAGCGTCGTGAGCTTAAGAAAGCGCGGGCTGCAGAGCTGGCTGCCGAAAGGGCTCTTAAAAAGCAGCAACGCGACGCTGCAACCGCAGAAAGATCTCGCGATAGAGCTAATACTAGCAAGCGCAAAGCCTCACGCAGCTCTGCAAAAAATCCGATAAAGCGTCGTCGTGTTGTGGGTGCAGCAAGTCGGGTGGACGCTGCACCTGAGGCTCCTCCTCCGCCCACCCAGAAGACGCGTACACGGTCAATACGGCCACCCAAAAAATTAGCTGAGTAGCTAGGAAGTTTCACATACATCTATATACCAATACACCAAGAAATCTCGCGATAATAGCTTTTGTGGGTGGCTCTACAGCCTCGTTTCTGAAATCGCAGCTTCGTGTTGTTGTGGCTCGGATGTCGGCATGGCTCGGATGCTGCGCTAACACTGTAGAGTTTAAGGACGCCGACAAGAAAACAATGAATGATGACTGAGGAAGGCATTACTTCACAAACTGTCCGCTTACCACCATGCTAGGATGGACCCTTATTGTCTTTTCTCCATGTGTTCCACTCCAGCAGCCGGCCATGCCACCAGAGCCGTCTAGCTCTCGCCCTCAGCTTGTGGGTGTTGCCACGAGCGCGATGTACGATTCCACTGCTGAAGGCCTCATCCACCCCGGAGGTGGACTATAACAGCGCCCGCACACTTGTGGTCCACGTCCCCCGCACGATCGCACCCGAATACTGCTCAGGCGAAAGAGCTGCCATTGCACCTGATACAGCTCATCCTTACCTACGTACGTCTTGCTGCAGCCTTTCGCTGTGGATTGATGTTCAATGACCTCATTGCGAGCTGCTGACGGCCGTTGCAGCTCGACGATACTGGCGACCTTGCGCGCATCACGCGAACGTCGCACCTCTTATACTGTATGACCACGCCACACCTGTACGAGAGCATCACACTGCACTCATACTCGGAGATACGCTATGACGACGGCAGGGCTGAACGGTACAGCAGCGGCAGCCCCTTCGCCATGGGGCTCAACACGCTGGTGACGCGCACCTTCGCCGATTACGTGCAGCGGTTCCGCGTGACAGGGTACTGGCGTGAACACGACGAGGACGACTACAGGCAGGGTCGCGTGCCGGACAACAACATGGTGCTGCAGATTGCCATGCGCGCGGCTCTGGACAAGATGAAGAACCTCACAGCGTGCGCGTAGGTATGCAATTTGAGGCTATCGAGACTCTGTCGATGAGCGCCAGCTGGGAATTGGGCACGAAACCGCTGAACACAGTGTATCAGGGCCTCATGCACAAACCATCGTTAACCTCGCTCACCCCCCGTTGCCAGACAAAGCGAATACTGCGGCCCACGACCATAATACCTCCCTTGCCCAACAACTGCAATTCGGCGCGATTCTGTTCACCATCAACGTTATTGTCTCCTGCTCCAACGCCCCACTTATGCCAAACATGACAGCTGGCAATGCGTTTGGTAGAAACCTGATCATTGCGGAGCTCGTCGGAATGGCGGTTGCCACCGGCGTGTCACTAGTTATCATGCCGGTCTCGTGCCGTACGTTAGTGGTCAAGTTATTCACGGATTATCTAAGCGCGATCCGGGTATGTTTACAGGCACAAAAGTGGCTGTTACACAGCCTCGAGTCGCATGACGCTATGGCCGACTTGTTGACTGTGGATTGTACCCCGCGGCAGGAAGCATTGGCTGTGAAAAGGGCGATTGATGGCATCTTTGCCGTTCATGCCGAGCTGCAGGCCAATCTCCCATTCGCGAAGCAGGAAATAAGCTGGGGAAAGCTTGGCTCGGGAGAGTTTACAGAGTTGAATAAGCTGCTGCGATTCATCATGCTCCCAGTAACCGGGATGGGCAGTGTTATGGATATCTTGCAGCAGATCGCCAAGGTCAAGGGCTGGACAAAAGAACATGTAAACAGTCTAAGCGAAGAAGACAAGAGCGACCGAGAGCAGGGCATTGTCGATTGGAACAACAACATGAAGCTTATCCATGATTCCATCGGAGAGGTTATGAACGCTATGGACGAAGGTATCGAGCATATACTGCTCCGCTTGGAGCTGAAGACCCGGCCAAAGCAGAAGAAATCGGCTCTGGAGCCGGGGGATGTCGAGTCAAAGGCTCAATCAACCACCCCCGGCGAAGGGGGATTCGCAGCGTATCTAGGCGCGAAGATTACCACGTTCTATACGGGCAAACAGTTGAACTTGACCAAATGGGGGAAGCTTCATGGGATCGAACTACCACCGGACTTCTTCGATCACCCGTATGATGTGACATCGAATCTTTTGCATGAAACCGGAACCCAAGGGCAACAGAGGCGACTCCAGAACCAGCGACAGCTATATCTGCTGCTATATGTAAGTCAATTCTATGGTTGACTGTTAATATGCCTAGCTAATGTGCAAAGCTGGAATTCTTGTTGCACTCCATTGGCAAAAACTTGCTAGCCTTGGTTGAATACGTCGATGGCCTTTACGAGAGTGGGAAGATAGCAAAAGGGCGCATGATTCTGCCGAAGATGAAGCAGCTAGGAAAGATCCTGCAGAGAACTATGCAATACCACAACATTGCTGCGGAATCGACGCTGCAAGATGTTGGCGACACTGGATACCAAGTGTACATGGGGGAGGCGTACAGCACTCGCAAAGACCCAGAGCACTTACCACCGACGAACTGGTTCCAAAAGTCAGGCAACAGATTACGTGCCATCGCCAACTTCCTCCGGTCGCCTGAAGCCGCCTTTGGATTGCGGGTTGCCGTTGCGACGCTCTCTCTCTCTCTGCCACTCTGGATTCGCCAAACCCAGAATTTCTCGAACTCGAATCGTGCATTTTGGGCAGTGATCATGACTGCAGTCAGCATGAATCCAACCTCGGGTCAGTCAGTTTCCAGCTTTCTTGCCAAGACAGTTGGAACAGTTGTCGCTATGTTTCTTGCTTGGCTGGTTTGGTACATCCCGGGCAACGGCAAGACCCCTGGCGTGATAGTCCTCTATTGGGCATTCACGGCACCGCTCTACTACTTTCCCTTGGTAAAGCCCCAATATGCAACAGCGGCTGTTATTGGTGTCATCACCACGACCCTGATTATCGGTTACGAACTGGAGGCGAACAAGCTGGGACGCGCAGCCATTGAAGACAGCGGCCAGGATTACCTCAGCACTCTCAGATTCGGCCCGGTACGGTTAGCCACCGTGCTGGCAGGCCTTTTCGTCGGCTTTTTCTGGACGATATTCCCTTATCCCGTGTCAGAGCACTCGGTGCTTCGTAACGACATGGGCGGCGCCCTGCATTATTTGGCCAACTACTACTCGATAGTCCATGAGACCGTGGCGCTAAGGATGCAGCGCACAGAAGGCAATATGGATGATACTAACAGCCCGGGTCGAACGCTACACAAGATGCGGTCTAAGGTGTTTAACAAGCAGACTCGGATCATTGAGAGTCTGAAGGATTACAGCAAATTGGTCAGATGGGAAATTCCGGTCGGCGGAAGGTTTCCGAAGGCCCAGTATGATTCCATTATTGAATGCATCCAAAGGTAAGTACCCTCGATAATGCGAACGACGCTTGACTGACGGAAGGTAGCATCACAAACTACATATCCCTCGTCTCGGTTGCATCCTCGGCATATGTAGACGAGGACCCTGAAGGCACGGGCAAATGGTCCAGCGATTTCAGACGGCTAATGGGCGCCATTGAACCTACCAGCCATGAAATCACTATGATCTTGACGCTTCTTTCGGCGTCAGTCCGTAACGGTCAACCACTGCCTCCGTTCCTCCCCAGGCCCCAGCCATCTCAACTCACAGCCAGACTTGAAGAGCTTGACGAGGACATTCTTTCCGTTCGTCACATCAACGAGCCAGGATATGCGGTGTTTGCCGTCTTGCATCTAAGTGCGAATTGCATTGAAATGGACGTTAATAGACTGATTGACATAGTCAAGGAGCTGGTTGGAGAATTAGACTTTTCGTTCCGCGTTGTCTGGAATGGACAGAGTAGCAGTGATGTTGCCGGTCTCATCACCAGGGGAGGCGACAAACCAAAGGAAGAGTGAAGGATAGCGTTTAAACCAGGTCCTTAATAAATGATGCTTAGCTCTAGGTCCCGTCTGATATAACAACGCTTATCGCCGCCGCGCGATCACTAGTTATCCCTTCAGCTTGAAAGTACGGTCATGGATGCTTCAATGGGTCAAATAAATGTTGCTTTCATTGCAGGGATGTCACAAACTAGGACAACTGCAACAGATCTAAGGTAGTTTGTGAAGAGACTGTGTAGAGGTAGATTAATGAACAGTCGAAACAGTGGTACTGTTAAAGGTGACGGGTGACAAGGTGTCGGGTGAAGTACCAGTAAAGATCTGCAGCTAGGTCGCGCGCAGAGACTTTGTATGCACGAAAGGCCGGGAGGTAACACAACACGCCACTTGCAAGACAAGTGAGCTCACACATCCGTGCGCCACATGTTTCCACTTTGGAGCTCTCAATGGGTTCCTGGCCTGGTGTAACATCTCACATAGAAGGCTAGAGACGTAACCAGTTGATCAGCGTACTCAACGGCATAATTCTACTGTCAAGGACAACCACTGATAGTGATTGATGATTTGCATTCCACTCCATACAGCTGTGAATTCACATCCCTTCATAGACAGAATCACTATCCGCCACAAGCTTCGCGATGCTCTTCTTTTACTGTGTATAGACTGCTTCATTGACAGAAACCGTAGACTAATCCATACTTCTAGTGATTGCACGAAACCCATATCTAACCCTCCTAGTTCTTTGTCGAAAGAATTCTGCGATACAACCCTGTTACGCTTTACACCACATAAGTGCTCGGCTCTCAAATGTCCTAGAGATTCTGATCGTCGGTGCAATCAAACCAACACCCAGCCTTACTCGTATATGTAGTGTTGATTCCCAAGGTGATGTATCCAATCATTCCGTTAGCGATGTCACAACCATCAAGTGGCTCCACTTGAATAGTCGGATTCCAGCCAGTAACTGTCTCGCCGCTAAAGATGCTATCCACATCATTCGTCGTGCGAGTAATCTCAGTATGTCTGGAGTACGGCTCCATGGCCATAATCTTCTGGGTTGTTTCTTCGTCAAAAAAGAGCTGTCCGGTGGAGGCAACGTTGCTAGCTGCGATCGTGCCGTTGTCGCGGATAGTCCAGTTGGTGTGCGCTCGCAGGTGGATGTGGATTGTTCGCTCGACGTAGAAGCCGGGGAAAATAGTCGCCATTTCCATAACGCCGTTGCTGTCAGTTGGCCACATACCGCGCAGCCATGTAGTGTTTCCGGTGTGCAAATCACTCGTCAGGGTCGCGTTAAGCTGGGTAAGAAGGTCCTGGAAGCGGGTGTTGGGCGAAAGTTGCTCAAAAGAGGAGTAGCTTCCCGTCGCATTGCCTAGCAAAGATCAGCCTTCTAAAGTAGTAGAGACGCAAAATGGAACTCGTACAGTGCCAAAGATCAACCAGGACTTCGGGCGCTGGCTCGCACGTATCGACATCTAAGATGCCAATATCGAGAAACAGCGGAACGCCCACCTGATCCTCCCGCATGTCTTGCCTGAGTGTGTCTGACCGTGGCCAGACGTACGGCCCTGCCATAGTCTCAGGCACGAGGACACAAGTATCATTCTGGACTGTCGAAAAATGGGGAGATTCGGTATAGATGGTAACGTTGGTGTCCCGAGGCAAGAGAGTATGGCGCTTGGCCAAGGAACGCTTCTTGCGCTCCTGGGTGAAAGCACCTGCAGCAGCAGCACACCGCTTCGAGACGGCTTGATGTTCGGCTATCTGGCGCGTAGAAAGGTCATGGCCAGGATGCGCAACAGCGGTAAAGGCTAAAGCAAGAGTGATGAAAGCTCTGCTGGTACGCATCTTGAACAGGGAGGAAGACACAGGGGATGAATGTGTTGGAGCGAACGTTGTTGTAGGGCGGATAGAGATATCGAGGGGAGCGCAGACCCAGCTCTTATATACCCTCCGGTGATCTTGCATCGTGCAGCCAGCAAGGATATTGCCATCATGTTCCCACTAATCGCACCAGGGCCTTAGGGGTCTCCAGACGCGCAAGTCCAGCCTGACCGTTCTCTACTGTAAGCAGAAAACCAATCACGGCGCAAATGTTCACAACGCCTCGTTCGGATGCGAGGCGGTGAAGCGAGCCAGTTTCTGAGGCTTACGTCTTGGATCAGTTCCGATATGATTGACTTCCTAGCCGGAAACACTAGAGACGGACGAACTTCGGTATGTTCCGTGCCCAAGCTGCGGAAAGGACCGTGTAGTCGCACTGCCTCATAGAGCAAGCCAGGAAACCAGGGTAAACGATGCTCGGCCGAGCGCCCTAACAATTCCAGAACTACGTCTTGGCGACATCGTCAGAGCTGAAGCTATCGAACCGGATGCGGATCAATCACGAAGCCGGAATTAGGCCGGAATTAGTGAGTCGAGGTGCGGATGGTGTCCGCAGTCTGCCCTTGCTTTTCGTTGATCGGTATCTTTCGTACGTTCACAGGCTTGTCAAGTCCACTATCGTTGCCTTAAAGAGTACACTTTACTATTTGTTCTCTGAGCGCTTGTCGTCATATCCTCAACACAAGGGGCAAAAGACAGAGGAAGGACTTGCGAATTAGTCCACTTGAAGTTTTTCTACTTCGATGGGATATCCCGCCACCCAAACGTACAAAACGCTGCAGAGAGTTACTACACTGCTATAGAACGTTAACGGAACGACGTGGCGAGGTTAGCCCGTCCGTGGAGCATCGTTGTACGATTCCGAAGACTAGTTGAGGGGTAATCTTCGCAGCCGATCCGCCTCCGGTTCGATATAATGATTTGCGAAACACCTGCCCCAGCCAACTAGGGTGCAGGAGAAGAGCCTCAACGCCTCTACGCCTTCACTAACACTACTACAGCTGTTGCACACGCCTAATAATAAGGCTATACATGCAGTTCTACGCATAGAATCTAAATCTGCAAGCAGAATTACCTTGTCTCCTCTCTATAGGGATGCAGAGAGGTGTATAGCTATTCTTGAAGATTGCGTTACTCTAGCTTCTCCGCTCCTTAGCGCCCTCATCAACTCTGTCTTTTTGCACCCTCCTCTGCAGCTCTATAGAGAGGAGATAGGGTAATTCTACTTGCAGAATTAGATTCTACGCATAAAACTGCTCCTCTTTGCCGATGCGCATCTACATGCGACAGCATGGTTGCAGAGGTGCTAGTGAAGGTGCAGATCTTAGGGCACCTGCCTGACCTATCAGGGTAGGCAGGTATTTCACAAAACACCCATAGCTTCAGCTATGGTAACATCGTTGTAAGTGCTGATGCCTGGTAACATAGTTGGATTCAGGATGGAGCTATGTAACCCCGTGAGAAAGTTCGGAAGGCTTTTCTCCGCCAAGGCCCTAGTCTTAACTAGGTGTAGACGTGACCTTACCCGAATCTCGGGTTCTTGGGCCTGGCCCATATGAAGTATGCGGCCCGCTGCGCGTCATAGCTTGGATCGGGTGAAAGAGGCAACTTCCGCACCTTTGTAGGATGAGAGACTTACACTCCTGATCACCATATCCCTATCTACGACAGGGCACCATAGACTTTAGCGAAACAAGCCTTCTCACAAGTATCCAGCAAGTATTTTAGCGGACATCTTGCACGCGCTTGAACAAGCGTAGCGCTGGGGCAACTCGTAGTGGATAGACAGTCATGTAGGTTCAACGCTGTCACAGTAATCACTCTGATCCACACTGATCTACTTCCGAAATCGGTTCAAACGGTCATACCAGTTAGAGAACAACAAGTCTTGCTTAGCAACTCTTGACCAGGAACACCGCGCTAGCGCACGGGCCGCCCCCTTGCAATATTCCGCCGATCTCGACCCTCTACCTCTTCTCTTTATGCAACATCTTCTATTGTACCTGATATCGTACGTAGCTCAGAGCTCAACGCTTCGCTAAAAGCTCTTAACGCGGGCTTGAAGCATCTCGTCACAAATGTTGGTCATGGTAGGGTTCGGACTCAGAGGTTTAGGATCATCCTGAGCTCACGCTTCTAATCAATTACATAGAACTGCATTCAAGTTTGTGCAGCCATTAAGGATCATACCTAACTCTAGTGGCGGCACAGCGGCAGTAGTAATTTACCAACCTAGTTGACCCATCTACAAATATATTTGACAAGGCTATCGTTCTGTACCAAGGCCATCAAATCTACTCCGGCCTAGCTGATGCTACAAACGACTCCTCAGGCGACAGCGATGGTACTACCTCCCTTGGCAAGCACATCTATAATCGGTCTCCCTGGACGAACCCATCTGAATACGTTCTTCTCTAAACCTGGCCCAGGCACTTCCAAAAATGCAGGCCGCCTAACCCGTTATTCCATTCCCTATAGGTCTACGACACAACACTATGCCCCTTCAGGATCTGCTTACCAAGTTCCGTCGGTTCTGGAGAAGAGCCGAGCAGCCGGGCATACGCGCGTTTGCATAATTGGCTTCCGCACTACCCGGACTACAGTTGCGTGTCCTGCGCACTTCTCCAGTTATCTACTAAAGGTGCGCAATCCCCTCGAGCAGAAGATCCACACCTCAACGGGCCCTGACGGTGTGTTGCATACGAAACATCTTCCCTTCCACTATGAAAACCCAGACACAGACTCGAGGCCATGCGGGCCACTCGCATGGTGGTCACCACCACCCCCATGATAATACCTTCTTACTATCCAAAAACAAGAACGACGCTGGTGTCCGCATTACAAGAATTGGCTTATATGTCAATCTGGGCCTGGCCGTGAGTAAGGGCATCGGAGGATGGGTCTTTAACAGCCAAGGTGAGAGTCCAATTGCGCGTCTATGCTAGGGTTCAACGTCGACTAATTGGAATACAGCACTCACAGCCGATGCAATACACAGTCTTACAGACCTTGTCAGTGACGTCATGACGCTTGTGACTGTCAGATGGTCTCTCAAGCCGCCCTCGGATCGCTTTCCAAGCGGCTACGGAAAGATAGAGAGCTTGGGCTCTCTGGGAGTCAGTGGAATGTTGCTTGCGGGAGGGTTTATGATGGGCTGGTCGGCCCTGATCGTACTCTGCCAGCAATTCTTCCCTCAAGCCACAGCAATAGTAGCACATTGGGGCCTACTGCCACACAGTCACGGACATCACCACGACGTTGAAAGTCTAGGACTAAATACAAACGCGATATGGCTTGCCGCAGCCTCTATTGTAATCAAGGAGTGGCTATATCAAGCAAGTACGTACACTGACTTCAAATTTAAATCATCATCCGTTGACCGCATTTCAACTCAGCTCTCAAAGTTGCCAGGGAACGAAAGTCAACTGTCCTCGCTTCAAATGCCTACCATCATCGACTCGACTCTCTCACAGCCTTTGTCGCCCTCCTTCTGATTACTGGTTCAAGTGTACTGAACAGTGCTTTCTGGTTAGACCCGGTAGGCGGTCTGGTCATCTCCCTTTTCATCATTCAGGCTGGCTGGGGCAATACTAAATCTGCGTTGTTAGAGTTGGCAGATGTTGGCGTAGATAATGATATTAAGGACAATGTCTTGCAAGTAGCAACAAAGGCATTAGAGAGTATCGACGCAGCGTCCGGGCAGGTACACATAAGATATGTACAGGGTATGAAGGCTGGTCAGTACTATCTTATGGACGTTGAGCTAGGTGTGCCGGGCTCTTGGACAGTCGAGCAAACACGAGGTGCCGAGGACTTGGTACGCGCATATGTTAAGGCGAGGGTCCGGGGAGTGAAAAAGCTCTGTGTACGATTCGTGACCAATTCTGCGAGCAAATCAACCTTCTTGGACGAACTCAGCAGCGATGATCCGTCTGGAATAGCCAGCCCAAAGGTGGAGTCACAGCACGATCATGATCATGACCATGACCACAACCACAGCCAGAGTACCGACGATAGCGCATGGGGGCGGAAGTGATCTTGTACTATAATCTAGATAGAAGTATAGTACATTAGCGCTATGGAGTTGGGAAAAAATACTCAACGACATGTAAGATCGCTGTCGTATTTGGATATTGATTAGAGCAAAATACATGTCCTTTCGGGACACAACCGGCATCTGTTCATCACG
>JAESFQ010000664.1_pt1 | contig 12592 bp, 10 predicted proteins | sample 9269431 | NCBI WGS metagenome assembly JAESFQ01 (sample SAMN14502588, study PRJNA617103) | algae metagenome | isolation source: Plectolyngbya sp. WJT66-NPBG17 and co-occurring heterotrophs from well... | place: USA: Mojave Desert, Joshua Tree National Park, California | collected 2006-08-06
CCTAGTCCGCGAGAACGTGAGAATGGTTAGTTACTTCGATACGCTTCCATTCTAACCGGCACTGACGCATTTAGGCCAAGCCATCACTTCCATGTCGGATGGTAAGCTCATTCATCAGACCTCTCAGGACGAATGAACTAACAGAATGATTACAGATGAAGATCAAGATCGTATCAAGCCCATCGCAGAGTCAAGCAATCCACTGCGCCGCATAAGATCAGAGACCAGAAGTATGAACACACGAACCATGAGCAAGGCCACCTCCGTAGATCGCGCCGTATCATCTATATTCGTTCTTGGAAGTACCGCAAGCGCTCGTCGTAGCGAAGATAAGCCACGCAGGGAACCTGCCATTGACTTGGCTTCCATGAGTCGAGAAGAACTGGGTGGTGTTGAGTACCGCGCACTGCGCGTCTTGCTCAAGGTCGCCATTGGTATGTCGCAAAGGCAAATCCGATGGATCACACATGCTGATTATGACTTCAGGGTACTTCGTCGGTCTACATGTCTTCGGAGTCATTTGCCTACTCCCATGGATCCATACCGCGCCCGCAAAGTATCAAGATTACCTCACCTCACAGGGTCAAGACAAGACGTGGTGGTATGTGGAAACCCTTTCTGTGTTGTGCCATCGTCAATTCTCACTATTCATAGGGCCATCTACTCTGCACAAACCATGGTCGACAACCTCGGCCTCACACTCACCCCAGACAGCATGATAACCTTCCGCGACGCAACCTGGCCCATGCTCGTAATGTCCTTCCTCGCGTTCGCCGGTAACACCTTCTACCCCTGCTTCCTCCGCCTCCTCATCTGGACAATCTACAAGATCGCGCCCGCCAACTCTTCGCTCAAAGAATCATCGCAGTTCCTGCTCGACCACCCGAGAAGATGTTACACGCTTCTCTTCCCCAGCACCGCAACCTGGATCCTTGCTGCCATACTCTTCATCTTGAATTTCATCGATACCCTTCTCATCGTCGTCCTTGATCTGGATAACCCAGAAGTAAACATCCTGCCCGTCGGTCCCCGCATCCTCGCCGCCATCTTCCAATCTGCATCTTCCCGCCACACGGGTACTGCGTCGTTCAACCTTGCCGCTGTGAACCCAGCTGTACAGTTCAGTCTGCTTGTCATGATGTACATCTCCATCTACCCGATCGCAATCAGTATTCGTATGAGCGAAAGCTACGAGGAGAAATCCGTCGGCATCTACGGCGCAGAAGAGAATCTCGATGAGCAACAGGGAAGCAAGATGTATCTGCTCAGCCATATGCGGAACCAGTTGAGTTTCGACTTGTGGTATATTTTCCTGGGCGTATTTTGCATTTGTATTGCTGAGAGTGACCGGATCATGAGTCGAGAGGACTATGTGAGTTTACTCTAGTTACGTCTGCCAGGAATGACATGCTAACACATCACCAGGCTTTCAATGTCTTTGCTATCTTCTTCGAAGTCGTCTCCGCCTACGGAAACGTCGGTCTTTCGCTGGGCCACCCGTCTAATCTCACTTCACTATCGGGTCACTTTAATACTTTTGGTAAAGTCGTCATCTGCGCTATGATGCTGCGTGGTAGACACAGAGGCCTGCCTTATGCGCTCGATCGCGCGATTAACCTGCCCCACGATCTGGTTACGGATGATGCTGAGGGCGACAGGTATAGAGATGGAGATGCCGCGACGTCGGTGGGCGTGGACGAAAGCGAGCGGGAGAGTCGGGGCAGGAGGTTGATGAAGAGTTTAACGCAGTAACCTTGAAGCTTTGCATATAGACTGTTTAGAGGGTTTCGGTTGTATATGTTAGGGTAGATGGTGTTACATCAAGAAAATCATGCTCAAGCAGTGTGGATACGTATTGTGGTGTAGTAGCAAGTCATGTGACCTAATCGGCTGGTTATAAGCCTCGAAGACCTCTCGATAGGAGAGGCAGCTTCCTTCGACAATACCAACCAAGCGATTGCCTTCGGCGTTCTCTCTTAAGCCTACTACCTCACCGATTGCGGGTCGAATACCTCCTGCTAACGCTCGACATCCTGTTGTGCTACAGTATCAAAATGAGTGGTTTCTCTTCATTATTCACTTACGATCGTCATTCATCTATCGTCCATCGACATTCCATCATCGATCATCATAGCACCAAAGAGCTCATACAAACCCAACGCACATAACGTCTATCCATCACAAAAGAAAAAGCAAAGGACAACGCCCGCAAACAGAGGATTCATGACTCATACGAGCTCAAAAGTCCGCCCAGTTGAACCAGCCACCGCGGAAATTCGAACCAATGTTAGGGCGACGCTCCCTACCCAGGTGTGGACCGTACTCACCATCGTCTCCCATGCGACGTGGAGCAGTATCCCCACGAACTGCGCTGCTACGAAAGAGGCCACCGGAAGTTGACGGGCGTTCGTAGGCACCATAGCCATGGTTGTATGCGCTCGAGCCGCGGGAATCATGAGTGCTCGACGCATAAGGATCTCGTGCCTCGCGATTCGATGATGAACGGCTTACCCCACCCATACCAAAGAGACGAGAAGGTTGAGACGGTTGCTCGAACCGGGATGCGCCAAGAGGGCTTACTGACCGATGGTCATCATACGTATGTTTGTTAGTGTAAGCACGAGGCCGCTCCACTGTGCGCATTGGGCTCAGGTCACGGTAGTTGTACCGGCTGTCATGTGGTTCGCGCTGGGAAGCAGCGCGGCGAAGGGATGAGCTGGCGGATTGCTCGCGACGGGGCTGTGTGGTATACTCACCGTAGGGCATGTCAAAGGGCCCAGTCAGCCTACTTGAGCTGTACCCACCGTAGTTATCGCGGGCAGAGGAATCATGGCCTTAGCCGCGCTGTGTGGTTTGGCGGGAAGACCGGTTAGAAGCGAAACTATCGCCGAAGAGGTTGCTGAAAGGTGCCATGTCGTTTGGGGTTTCTTGTAGTAACGGTTTTAGTTGATCCTGTAGCTCTTTAGGGGTTGTGTGGTGATATTCAGCTATCGAGATGTGGTAGGAAATGCTTTATAGTCGCAAACAAATTGCATGCTGTTGCAGAACAGCGCAGGTGAGACCATGGTGTTGATGAACTATATGTTGAGTGACCGTGTCAGGTGGGTGAACGCACAGCATGGTTGGCAATTAAGGTAGGATGTGAATGTATGTATGTGCATTGTGAAGAGATGTTTATAGTGAATTGATGTTGCTGGTGAAACACTGTATTGAGGATCCGACTATATAGTAGAGGGAGAGATACCGTCTCATCCAAATACTAGGCACCCATGTTTATCGTCGAGTAAGTCGTTCGGTGCTTCTCAAGGAGTCCAGGGAGTTCTTCGTGTAGCCACGATGTTGGTGTAATGGCGATGTTGTTGGGTGAGGAGATTGATGCGCGTTCGGATGGATGGTGGAGTGAGAGACCTTACTGTGGTCTGCGAGGGTGCGGTACGATCGACGTACGCCTTCAGGCACGCCTTTCGCTAACGCCTGGCTGGCTCTATCCATGTTAGCTGACGAGGAGTATGGGCTTCTACAAGATCGCAGAATCGACGGGTGGAGCTGCCTGAGCGACCGTCTTGTTGCTGCGCTAAGTTGGCCAACAAAGGTCATGCACTAAAAACAATAAAAGACGTATTAGTAGAACCTTTTAGAAACTTGTGATTAGCAAAAGCCCCAGCACATAGGAATGATCGGATCGCAACAGCATTGCATTTATCTCATCATGAACATGACACTCTTGCTGCTACAAAAGCGTTTTGGGTCTATAAAGCCGGCACCCTGCATGCAGGTTGCCTTTGTACGACCGACCACGTAGTCTCATGCACGTCCGGGGTTCAGCTCGCAGCCTTCCACATGCGTCTGACACTACCCCGCACTCGCTAGAAACACTGCTTTCTTCATATTCTACCAATTACCGGGAAATTCACGCCGGTCTCTATCTCAAGTCCTGAAACAATCGTTTTACAGATCTTGGTGCATTAATGGATTTTCTTAGCATCTGAGCAACGATTGCGACTGTCCCCCAGGTCCTCAACATCGAATGTTTTGTCCGTGACTTGCCCCACTCGCCTTCTTCGAGCGGCAGCTTGAGCCACTTTAGATCTCACTAGCACCCATAATTGCAGATTTTGTATTGCATATGGCAAACGACATGGAGTAAGACCCGGTGCGATCCGAGTTTCTGTTCTGCGTAACTAACAAGGCTAGGCCGAGCGACACGATTATCAAGTTAAGGGTCACGGGACCAGCCGGTGATACGGCAACCCTCAATATCCATTGGGGTGTCCTTTGCAAGAGCTCGGGCTTTTTCCAAAGAGCTATGAAGCCAGAGTGGACCAAGTTAAGAGAACAACCAGACATCATCGATCTTCCAGATGACTCTGTGCAAACGGTCAGCGACTATATCAGATGGCTTTACTCTGGCAACATGCCAATCAAGCTATACGACGCTGGCGAGGATACACACGAAAGGGCGGCAGAAGAAGTACAGAAAGTCTACCTCTTGCTTGCAGAAGCATATGTCTTCGGAGAGAAGATCGTCGACATGGAGTATAAAAATGCAGTGATGAGAACCGTGCTAGCGGCAATAAAGAGTTCTGGATGGTTCCCAGGATTCAACAGCATTCACATCATCTACAAGGGCACCCCTTCCACATCGCCACTCAGACGCTTGGTTGCTGATAACGTCGCATGTTATTCTTACGACGACTCGGAGAAAGAAAATGGCTGGATGAACGAGTTTGATGAATATCCCAGGGAAGCCTTGGTGGATGCAATGAAGGCCACAGTGAAGGCACGCTCAGGACCTAAAGGCGATATCTATCTTTGTATTGATTCGTACCTTGAGAAAGAACAAGAGAAAAGAGAAGAATGATAAGATAACCACGTAGCGTTTTATTGAAACGTGTCCACGGTCGAGTTTACAGCCTCTTCCACGTGCGTATGGCAATTTCCCTGGACTTATTGGGGAACGCTGGCAAGCCAACGTTCCTTCTCATTCGCTACTAGCAATCTCACACCCATGGCCACTATTCTGGACACCATGTTGTAGAGAAACTTTTATTGACTGCGCATTCCTTAAGCTTGCATCTGACTTTGAAGCAGAGCGCCGCTCTCTTCGGTGTGGTACTGCCGCCCCATCAGGTCGATGCCGCCTTGCACGTAGGCTCTACAGCACTCTAGCGTGTAGCTGGCCAGGCTCGTGGAGATTACAGGTAGTAGCTAGCCTCCGCTAGAATTTCCTTTTATATATAACAGCGATGTAGAGACTAGAAAGTGGGCGCGTTGTGCAAATAATGTTTGCACGGTCAGCGGCGGTGTCAAGGAGCCTCGACGTGCGAACATTTAGAGTAAGGAGATCGGCTTTATTGGTTGCAATTCTACGACTAGTTAGCAAATTCTACTCAGCGAAAGGGAAGAAGAAACCTGCATTACTATGTTTTGTGTACGTGGTTATAACAATAGACCAAATAGTGCTTAGGGAGATACCAACGCCAGCATCCTTATAGTATGGGGTAATAACCTTCGCTACAACTAGTGTAACAGGCTTCTCGTTACTACGGTGATGTAAGCTTGCTTATACATAACTTGGCTCGCTTTAGCAGCTCTGCGGCGCTAGGAACTTCTCCTAACTCCGTGTTTGTTCGGAGAAGCTCTCGGAGCGGTATACTCTCGAAGTAGTTGTAGAATTCTAAGCTCGGACTACATCTTTCTTGCATTTGGTATTCTTTTTATCTGTCTAAGGTCTTATAATAGTGTCATGATCGTACATAGACAGGGTTGGCTTTCCGTGTGAGCAATCGACGGCGTCAGCGAATCGGCCGATAGCCGCATCATTACTGTACATCACTCGCCACGGATTTGTGGACAGGTAAAGAAGTACTTATTCGAGATCGACATATAGTGGTGCTAGCGATAAACCGGGGCAGAGGAGTCGTGGCCGTAGCCGCGCTGTGTGGTTTGGCGAGAAGACCGGTGTGCAGACGCCGAGTCGCAACCCGGCAGCTTATTTCCGGCTGGGAGGGCGGCGATTGGCGGCCGTTGCGCCGTAACAGCAGCACCAAACACCATCAATAACCTGCGCAAGCGCCATGGAGTGTGCCGACGTCCGTTCCTCGCGCATGGCCACGTCACGTCTAGTCCCGATAAGGGTGTGTAGCGGGGCCATTCCATTTGCCTGAGGACTAACGAAGCGAACGCTACTAGCTGCCGGACTGCGAATCGAAACTCGAGACGTTCATGTCCCGTTCGCAGACCATACAAAGATCCACTTTTGTAATGTTGTTGATCTGCAATCCAGGGTTCACGAACCAATGTTCGTGCACCACGTTTAAATACTCAGCCTTGCCACAGAGGCCGAAGACGCTTCAAGTGCTCTCCACAGTTGCCAGTGTCATGCCGGCTACTGCCATAGGTAGGAGAGCAAGCAGAAGAACCGCATTTTCAGCCTGATGTGTTGCTACGCGCAAGTCCAGTGACGTTGTGGCGATATGGTGCCTATGGTAACGGGCTCACCGGTCTGACCTGTCTACGTGGCATAGCCTGCTATACATGATGAAGGATTAGAGTCTCTACTTGATCTAATAGTAGCCAATGATGTGATGGCCCGCACGTACTGGGGAAATGAGTTGCATACGCGTCCGGGGAAGGCGCACGATTTCCCTCCCTAGCGTGGATTCCTTGGGTTCTCGATGCTTGCAAGATAAGAAGGCCTCGGGCTAATCCGACTCACCTTGTTCTACACCAATACTCATCTACAACATGGCTGCACAAACAGCCTTGGGTCACAAGAGAGCAGATTCGGGTGTGAATGGCGTTGAGCCAGTTCACGATACTCTAGCCACCGCGCAAAGCTTTTGTGCAGCTGTGGCCTCTCTTGCATCTGAGCATGGATTCCAAGCGATCAACGAGCTCGTCAAATCAGCACCGCAACGCGAACTCGAAATCAAGATCAGAGACGGAACTATACGAGATTTGAGAGATGAGTTGAACGCCCTTCAGAAGGAGCGTGATGTCTTCAACGATCAGCAACTATCGAACTTCGAACGCAAATACGAAAATTGGAAAAAGGAGAGTACTGCGCTACAGAATGAGATAGATGAGTTGGAAGCAGCATTAGAAGAAAAAGACTCCACGTTGGTTACACTGCAAGGTCAGCTGGGAGATCTCGAGGCACGGGTTGATGATCTCGAAAAAGAGAACGCTCAAATGACTTTAAAAGTTAAGGAAAGAGGCCAAAAAATTGGATCACTCGAAGCCAGATTGCAACGTGCACAGGTTGACTTGGATGAACGAGCTGAGGAGATCGAGGAAGCACGGAACCGTACGACTGCACTTCAGGACTCTTTCGACAATGAGTCGAACCAACACAGAGTCTTAAGGGAGGAGGCCAACAAGATACGAGTGAGACTCAAAAATTTTGTTCAGCTCTCGGTCAAGATCGTAGAACTTGACTTAGCAGATGTGTAAGTCACAAAAGCATCACGCCACAGTGTACACGGGTTAATAGCAAGTCTGCAGCACTGTTCGGATGAAGCAACTATGGACGGTTGCCACGGAGCTGGTGGATAATTTTTTCGGTCGAGACATGCCAGATGACATCCTCAAGGTAATCACATGGTCGATCAATAGGATCGAACCAGCTAACAATTTGACAGAGTGATTGGACTGGACTCCGGGAAAACGGCATCTTTAAGCAACAAATCCCGCTCCCTCAATCCAATACAGATGCTGCGAGGAGAATGCGAACTGCAATCATTCTTGGCGCCCTCACACGACTTATACACAAGTTCGTCTTCCAGCCGACTTATCTGTTGGACGAAGAAAGCGGGTTGCGGGAAATTCTGCGCAATGAAGCAGCCATCGACCCAGTAAAGGAGAGATATACCCGAGGAATTCTTCTTTCCATGTCACCCAAAGAACAAGAGGCTAACAGCGAGGGCATTGTACTTGATGTCGCCAACCAGCTCCTTGACATCGTGAACGTGAGAGCACTGCTCGCCCCAGAAACTTTCACTACTTTCCTAGAGGCACTGAACGCTTTTGTACGCCAGTGTCAAGAAGAATGGAAGATCGTTCAACACGGAAAACAAAAATTGGAACCTAGCTTCGCTTATTCAGCGTCCCCCAAATACCCCTGGCAACTCTTCGGCGATAGAAACTCTGATGCAAGCAACGGAAGACATTCTGGGGAGTTTCCCGATACCACTGCTATCGAGAACAACATCGTTCTGATTCCTCGCATCTACCTTGTGGTGCCCAATGCAGATCCGGATCCAATTACACCTGGATGCGTCCTACGCCAGACGCACCTTGATGCTGCAGCAGAAGAATTAAGGAACAGCCTTCCCAGTGCTCCATTCACGCAAGTGTCTTCGAGTCGGCACCGAAACCGTCCCGGCCGGACCATGTCAGTAAGTGGCAATAATAAGCCTTTTTTCGTCTAGGACCGCAGCTCAGAACGTGGAAGGCTAGAATGAGAGCTGCCTTGATCTCTTTGTTTCTTGGCAGATTATTGGCTAGCACTGGCAATTGGGTCGGTCAAAGATGAATGTTAGAGAAGTTGTAGTAAAATACAGCTAAAGACTTTTTTTTAAAAAAAGAAAAAAAGAAATAGCATCTTATATACTTCTACAACCACGTTTATATGAAGGCGTAGAATTTAGAGAGATAACCTAGGCGTAGAATTTAGAGAGATAACCTAAGCAATCACTGTAAGACTACTTATAATAAAGTTTTTTCTTGTTTATTACTTATTAACCAAAACACAACGTAGTAAAAAATAAGGTTACGTTGCGAAGTAGGGCTATAAGGCAAGGTATTTTCTTAGAGACGCTTCTAGATAACGTACTTTATAGGTGGATCTACTAGCGTAAGGACCATCTTCAAATCTACCTTACATTAACAATACGCCTACGCTCGAACCTAGTAACGACGACTAAACATTATTTTAACCATGTGCCAAACGTCTACCTACCACCCACCCAAACCCCACAACCATCTAACCATCATCTAAGAACCCCGCCGCCGTTCCTCGCCACCCCGCTCCGTCAACCCAGCCTTCTGATTATCCAGATCAAACTGCAACCTCGTCCTATTCAGCATAAGCTCCGCGACCCGCTCTCGCTGCACATACATAGCAATCGCTAGATTGAAAAGCACAAGATGCTGTTCAAGCGTGTATCCGTCTCGGTCAACGCCGAGACTTTCATGAGGGTCGGGCGGTGGATCTGCACCGAGGAATGAGGGTGAGGGTCTAGCGTCAATGTGAGGTCTCTCTACAGTACGGCTCCGGTTTCTACTTCGTGGGTTTGCGCGTTTTTCTTCACGCCGAGGTGGTGGCTGGGGTTTCTTTGGGGACTGGAGTGAGGCAGCGCGATAGACTTCTCGCTCGTGATCTAAGGAGATTTCATCGCGCTGCCGCGATGCGTGCGGATGAGGTCTCTCCTCACGATCTCCTCTATATCTATCGTCCTTCTTCTCCCGTGAATCTGATCGACTTCGGCTTCTCGAGCGTTCCCACGCTCTCATTTCGCTCGGAGATATGTCGCAACTGTCTACTGAGTTGCTGCGCACAGTAGCCTTCTTCCCATTCTCACCCTCCCCGCGCCTATTTCCACGAAGCCTCTCTTCTGATCGTGAAGAACGACGTCGCGGTTGATATCCCGTCACCGAGCCATCCCGTCCCCTCGACTGACGCCTACCCCGAAATGGTGGATGCTCGCTCCGAGACGACAAAGACATTTGATCTTCGTGAGTGTTATACCCCGAGCCTTCACGAAACTCGTGATCAAGTTCCTCTAGCGCAGAGTTAAAGATGATGGGGTTTGTCTTACTCCCAAGCGGACCTTGACGCGGTTTGGGGGCCAGGTTTTCAGGCAGCGGAGATGCGTCTCTCAAGGAGTTTGGCGCCATGGGTTTCCCCGCTACTGACAGCTTTGTAGGCTCTTCACGCTGTAGAGGGCGAGGCTTGTTGCCAGCGGTGTTCGATGGAGTCGCCAACGCCATTCGTGCTTTGATCTCCTCCAACTCTGCTTTCTCGGCCTTGACGAAGTACTTGTTCATCATCGCTGCGTCTAGAGCCATTGGTTTTCGTTGTTGAGAGTGACTTTCTTCGTCATCATGGTCTGCACGGGAACGTTTTATGAGGGGCTCCCCAGGTGTTTCGGCGCCTCCAAACGGCCTTTTCACAGTCCTCGGTAGGAGTGGTAAGCTGGGTGGCGGCGCTTTGTTTGGCGTGGAAGCAACGCGTAGAATGTCGTTCTTTTCTTGGCACGGCGGCTCTGGGGCTGGCGACTGTTCATCTGCCATGATGGGTTCACAGCGGCGGTTCCGAAATTCACTATATGAAGCGGGGTATGTGATTACTACGATGAAATTGCTATTAGGCCGAAAAGTAATGCTCACTCACTTGCTATGTATGATGCAGTCTTTGTTCACGTCACGCCTTTGGCGGACAATCGCTCACCCTCTTTGACCCTTTCTCTCGGCGGCTACAACACAAGCAACAAAGACTCGGCCAAATTGAAAGTGGACAAATAATCCAGGTCCAACACAAAGCCCTCCTCTAGTGCCATCGCGGCAGCTAAACCTGCTATGAATTTGAGACATTGAGAATCCATTTCATCATCAAAAGCTATGCCTCTGAAAGTGTTCGTATCATATTGCTGCGATAATCCAGCGGTTTACAACGCTGCGTATACATATTAACAGGCTGTGCAACACATGTTCTCTGGCCTCGTGTGCAGTCTCTGAGATTCGATTAGTACCTCTCTTATTCTTGTCCGTGTGCAGCGAGCAGTCTTACTCATTCTTTGGGGTTAGTGAAACTAGTAGCAGCCTCGAAACTGGTGTTGTGGGATGTCTCTCTCCAGTAGACGACTCCCAAAAGTAGGAAAGGTTGGCTTGAAGACGTACATGGTTGCTGCATAGAGTTGTGGCATGCAACGATGTACTGCAACGTATTGACCACGCCTCTGCGTCTCTAACGTACTCTGGCTCTTCAATCGCAGGATCTCAATACACTACCGGTCTTCTGGATCTCCGTTGGTAGAAATTGATAATGTTGTTGTCGTGGCGGCCTACCCATCTCGACGCGCGGGTTTATGGGTATTGGAGAAAGGGGATGCGGACCACACATGACCTAGGTGAGCAATGCAGAAAGCTAAAAGAACTGCTAACCCCGTGTATTAGCAATGGTCTGTTGACCGACTAATGAGGGCCTTCTCACCTGCTAGGACCAAGATAGTGGAGATGCCAATGACTTGACCAGGATGGCTTCTGATGTCTTCAAGCTTCCTCGAAAGGACGTTGGACAAAGCCTCGATGAGTTTGGTCGAACGATTAACGTCTTGGAGCTGGTCAGTTTTCGCACCTGCACCTGATGTGTAACTTCCAGGGCTGTGCCGAGATTCAAAGAGCAACCCGCGAGTCTTTCTCATCGCCCATGACATTTCCCGGAACTCTTCGCATTTCGTTCGTTGGCGTACTGGGCTTGTACGTAGTTTGATCCTATTCTTTACGCACGAGCGTCTGATCAGGTCGTGAATTTCTATCCGGTTTTCCAGGTTCCAGAACTCTACCAGCTCTGCTAATGATACGTAGTTTGGCCGCTCCAGAAGCATATAGAAAGTAGGCGAGAGGTCAGAAATAGATCGAGAATATATATCCACTGTGCTACTGCCACCCATGCAAATATGTATTTTCGCAAGATCTTTCCACCACATCGCTAGCTGTGCCCTTCCCCAACCTAACGTTTTGTCGTTCTGCAGAAATAAGGCGACAAGTTGGCCAATAGTACGAGCCCATAATGGGTCAGTATGTCGCCTGGTACTGACGCAACAGATGAGAAATTCGACCCACAGATAATCTGACAAGAGGGATGTGCGCTCGCTCAAGAGTTTCTTGAAGCAAGTAGCTATCTTTTCGAGATCTTGTGTCTTCTCAAACTTTGTCAACCAGTGACTTAGACAGTATAGAATAATGTCGGCTGTAATAGTGGACAGCGACGGACCGTAAGGCCTTGTTACTCTCCAGTGGACGTATGCAACGTTGCCTAGCCAGGCGGATATGCAAAACGGACTGTCAAGGTCTGCTCTAACAAACACGCCTTCCTTACAGTCGGGATTACGTCTAAAAATCACCTCGTAGTGATTCGGCCTGACGTCCCAAAGTACACGATCATCTTGGTATCCGTCCATTGAAAATATTTTCGGGATCATAGACGACAACCGCTCCAAGAACTCAAAACGTACTTCATCTTTACCGACAAGGAACCGGAGACCGAGGATGTTGCCATATACGGAGTTCCAGTAGCGCCAATTGATGAGACAATGAGGCATGGCTTGAAACTCAGCCAGATGTAACTGAGAGATTCCTTCAATCACATCAAACCCCTTCAACTGGCTCGTCATGGTTTTGACAATATCTGAGCGTTGCAGAAACCCACCAATAGTTTGATGTACGAATAAGACACACCTCGAACCGGCGGGCTTGGAAATCTCAAGAATTCGGTGATCGACGTAAGGGCTCTGTCGATCCTCGACTACTCCCTTGCAATAACCCTGTAACAATCTTCGAGCTCTATCAACTTTCGCCTGGTGCCATA
>JAESFQ010000665.1_pt1 | contig 12591 bp, 11 predicted proteins | sample 9269431 | NCBI WGS metagenome assembly JAESFQ01 (sample SAMN14502588, study PRJNA617103) | algae metagenome | isolation source: Plectolyngbya sp. WJT66-NPBG17 and co-occurring heterotrophs from well... | place: USA: Mojave Desert, Joshua Tree National Park, California | collected 2006-08-06
GAGGAGGGATACTGCTAGAGAAACCAAGTGCACCAGGGGGTGGTGGTGGCGGTGGAGGAATGGCAGCTTTAGGTGCCTCAGTATCGGCAGGTGTCTTTGGCGAGTCGGATTCGAGGCTGGGGTGGGATGGTCCTGTAGTAACGCCATCACCTTCAGCATCCGAGTCTTCGTATCGCTTGACGTTGGCCGTGATATCTGCCATGAGGGCATTGGCCGTCGAAGTGCTGAGCTTTGGCTTGTGCATCTGCACAAGACGGGGTTTCTCAATGATGACATCGTCGTCGTCCAACTCTGACATCTCGATATCCTCACCAATCTGGCCGGGAAGGCCAGGGAGGGGCTTCCTGCGCGGGACTCCACTCTTGGCGCGGACCGATCCGAATGAGCTCGATTCGAGGCCACCATAGCCTTGTTCGGTCATACCAGGCATGTCGCCCTCCATCTTTTCTCTCAATTCCCTGAGCTTCTCGCTGGGCTGCATTTGTAGGGTCTTGCCCTCCAGTGTCGCTTGTGTTCTGGCTCGTTGCAGTTGGATCTCCAGTCTGTTCATGAGACGTTCGCGGTCCATGATGCCCTGCATTTGAGCTGGATCCGTGGTAGCGAGTCCGTCTTTACCAGACTTCTTCGCCGCTGAGGCCGCAACGTCTTGAGCATCCCTAAGCATCAAGTACAGTTCACGCGTCTCAAGCTCGTTACGTTGCAGCTCTTGTGCTCGTATCCTCTGCATTTCTGCAAGTTCCGACTTCATCGATTCTACTTGCCTTCCACGAAGCTCGATGATGCGTTCTTGCTCCGCTAGCTGTTTCTGCAGCTTCGAGACCAAGCCATCTGCCCCAAGCTCCAGCTGCGCTTTCATCTCATCGCGTTCTGCAATAGCCGAGTCTGCGATTTGTCGTGCTTCGACCGCTTCATCGCGTACCTGTCGGGCTTCGGAATCGGTGTAGAGCTTGTCCAGTAGAGACTGTACGGTAAAGTTCAGACTTTGCTTGAGGTCCATGTCTGGCAGTCGGCGGTCCATAGCCACGTAGCTCAGCATCTGGTCCACCAATTGAAACATGCGCAATCGATCCTCACTTTCAGTGTCGCGCATCAACAACAAGTGTTGCATGGCCGACGTAAAGTAGTCTTGCGCGCGAGTGCCACTGAGCTTGCTCATAATGGCATCTGTTATCTGAATAGGATCGTTGAGATCCCTGGTCTCGCCTTCGACGCCTTCGACCATGGAGCTGTTCTCCTTCTGGAGGAAGTCCTCATAGTCGACAGCTTCATTGTCCAAGTAGTGCTCGATCTGCTTGTCGATGACGTCGTATTGGAAGCCTTCCATCTTGTTGAAGATGCGCTTGATGCCACATGCTGTGAATTGGGCTCGCACATGCATCCTGAGTTGTAAGTCGCGTTCCGGGGCATCCACGACCATATTGATCAGGAAGAGTGTCGCGATGGCGTATTCCATGAGGAGGTTCTCTACGCCGATACCTCCGCTACGCACTTCGTCTGAAGCGCCTACCATGGAACCCATCTTACCACGGCCATCGACCGTGACTTCAACGATGCGCATCCATGCATCGAAGCGACTGCTTTCGCCATATTGTGATTTGAGGTTGTCGAGTGCCTGTAGTACTTTCTCATGTCCACTTCCGTTGCCCCAGTGGCACAAAAAGGTCAAGACATCTGAGACAAGTTTTCGTGTGTTGAGCCGCGAGGAGATCAAAGAGCCGCACAGCGCCTGGATGATGGAGGGGTGGTTGAGGGCGTTGTCGGCACCGTACTTGTTGTTCATCAGAGCCTTCAAACATTTAATGATCTCGTATTCGCGTTCCACGTCGTTTTCCGCCTTTTGCGCCATAACACTGGGAGGCGGCGCAGGCCCAGTTCCTTTCCTGCGGTTGATCTTGGCCAGGACATTTGTGAGCGCGATTTGACCCTGCGCTTCGATGAAGCCCCTGACCCAGGCGATTGGTTGTGTTCGTAGACTGATCTCCAAACTTGACATTTGTTTTATAGAGATGGAGTTGTCCATGACCCTCTTGACGTACCATTCGGGCGAACCCTCCTCTTCCGCACGCATGAGGATGTCTGGGCCACCAGCACCGGGGCCGCCATATGTTATCCGCTGCGTCTGGCGCTTCTTCTCTTCGTGCTTGAACTCGGCCAGCTTGTCCTGGTAGACGAGCGTCCACTTCTTGTCAATCTTGTAGGCCTCCATCTGCCGCCGCGCCTGCTCTGGTAAGCTCTTCCATCCTCGCTTCACCATGAGGTTCATAAACTCCTTCTCTACCACATGATCTGGCGGTCGTTGTATGCTGAGTGTGTTATGGTTGAACGAGGCGGTCGACGAGGACGGCGAGGAGGAGTTGTAGTGCAGCAGGTGGCGGTGCGAGTCGCGTGGCGTGGATACGGCGGTGGGTAGGAGGCTGCCGGCATCGAGGCCTATGGAGGACATGGTGGTCTGTGATGGGTTCGGCGGGTAGAAGACGTTGCTTCCACGCGACTTAGAGTCATTACTGTAGATGCTCGCCTGGTCAGACGAGGTGCGCGTGTTGTTGGAAGAGTCAGTGCCGGCATAGTATGAGTAGTTGCCGTCCCTGCTGCTCCCGCGCGCGCCCCATTGCTGCATCGAGACACCGCGGTCGCCAGGATTGCTCGAGGCGATGGTGGTGCCGAGAGAATGGGGTGGTGGGCGCGGTGGCCCGGGGTTCGAGTAGCCGTTCTGGGGCATTGTGGTGGCGTTGAAGACGGGGTACTGGTGGAAGTCGCCGCCGCCCTTGTTCAGGTGGTGTGGCAGCGGTTCGCCGGTCTTGGAGGCGTCGTCTCGCGGGGGGTCGATGGACGATACGGGGCCAGCTCGCGCGAAGATGCCCTCGGGGGTCATGGACACAGGCCGCTGGTCTATCGAAGCGCCGCCGATGGAGTGTCTGTGTGAATGACGTGACGAGAGCGAGCCATGGGAGCTCCCGGGTGGGCTGTCGATGGACGAGGCGGTGGTGTGTTTGGCGTCGCCGTGGTGCTGTTGCTTGTCCTTGTCTTTGTGTAGGCGTCGTCCGAAGAACTTGCCGGCGGAAGATTGCCGACCCTTGCTGTCCATGCCTATAACGAGAGCCTATGCCCAATGCTGCCGGCCTGGGAGCGCGCCGCCCGACGTGACTTTGTTCCCCTCGTTTGCTGCAGCAATGCCGTCCCGCTCAGCTGCAACGGCGCAGTATGACGATGCCGCCTTCTCCAACGGACGTGTGTAATGCTGAAACGAGAGTGCGGGGCGGGGTGCGGTGAGTCGTGCGTGAGAAGCAATTCCTAGGGGGGGCAAGGCGCCGTGGTGTGCAATGCGACTGCAAGTGAGTTGCGCGAAGTTGCTGAATAACTAGCGCCGGCCGTGTGACTGCCACATGCCACTATGCCACGAGTCTTGCAGAGGAAAGACGGGACATGGCCATTCTCCAGCCAGCCGTCGCCAAAGATGTCTCGACGTTACAGCGCGACAGGGCTGCTCCGCGTGGATATGCGAGCACGCGAACCCTCGGCCAGCCATGTCCAGGTCCGCATTGGCTCCGACGTTCTCCTGAGACGTGCGCACGTCCGTGTTGTGGCGCCATCTGCCAGCCTACGCGACGTCGCGACATCATCCGCCTCTTCACATCTCCATCCCACGCAGCCATTCCCGGCGCCTCTCGTTCTGTGGCGCAGCAGCTAGACTTCTGCATCCTCGCCCGTCGCACCTTGCTCACACCTGGCGCATTACGTCTCAACACCACATAGGAGCCCCATCCTCGCGTCAGCCTCGGCCCTGGGCCATCAAAAGGACGCGCTCCCGCCAGTTCACGCACCCTCACTAGCACATGCATCCACAGCCATGGCCGGCTTTACCCATTTCCTCAAGGTGAGTGACAGCTGTCACGTACATGAAGCTTGTGGGCCATGAGGGTACCAGTGGGTCTTCATGCAACCCCTGGAGCACACCAACATGCCAATGTAGAGGCTGACGATGCGCCCTCAGACAATCCTCGTACCCTTGTTCCTCGCTGCCATTCTCTATGTCGTGCTAGCCTTCGTCCTCCTGCCCTTTGTGCGCCGGCACCGAAGTCGCTATAGCCAGTATCTACCTATGCCGGCGAGCGTGACCGACTTCCCTACATCTTGGCGGACCAATCTCTCCGATGCGCTCTACAACCTCTTCGCGCCTTCCACTTGGGTCAGACAAAGAGCGGTTGTGGACGGAAGCGGACAACATGATGACGATTTGTTCGACGATGAGGAGGGCGAAGGCATGGTGGGCTTTGACCCCATCGACGAGAGGCGGAGAGAGGCTCTGGAACAACGCAGGAGTATCATGGAGGAAGAGAGGCGCCTGGGGCGGGATCTCGAGGAAGGCTTCAAGGACGACAGCGAGGATGAGCACGACGATGAGAGGCGGCGGTCCCTATCGCGGCACTCCTGACAGTCATACTACCCTTTACATCATTTTCCCTACAATTTGAACACTTGATCATGCATCACATCATACAGTCCCCGTCGAGGTGCATAACATCCTCGAGTTTTTCTCTTTTTCTCTTGTAAAAGATCATTGTAGGGCCCTTGCAGGCCTTAGACGCTACGCATCTCGACGGGGGAGGGCATTGTAGGCAACAACTGGAGTTCAAGTGGATATATGGATATATTCATGTACAGAGGTAGGCGGAAATACCCATCCGACGCCCAAAACTAACAGGGAAATTCGTGCCAAATCGCTCAAAAAGGACAGGAAGCCGTGGAAGAAGGCTGCTTCTTCTACTTGCGCTGACCGTACGCCTTGGTAGCGTAGTCGCCCTTGTGGACTGGATTTACGAAGTCAGTGTATGTCTCACATGCAGTTCGTTCAGGGACACTATACCGATCAAATCTTCAGGTCTGTAATTCTCGCGGCCGGAGAAGTACTCGTCGAGGATAGCCTTGGTGCCGTTGGCGTATCGCTACAATCACTATTAGTACACGGTCTCGAAAAATCCATCATCTCGACTGTAAACTCACCTCTTGGGCATCGATCGAGGTACCGGACATGTGAGGAACCATGGCGTTGCCGCCGCCCCATGGGTTCTGGGCGTAGCGGAGCGGGTGGTCCTTGGGTGCGGGCTGGGGGAACCAGACGTCACCACCGTATCCACGGAGGTGGCCGTCTTTGAGCGCCTGTGCAACATCCTCCTTGACGACGATGGCACCACGGGCCGTGTTGACCAACCATGAGCCCTTCTTCATCTTGGAGATGAGGTCCTTGTTGAACAGACCGCGGGTCTTCTCGTGGAGCGGGCAGTTGATGGTGACAACATCGCACTGAGCCAACATCTCCTCGAGGTTCTCGACACGGCGGCAGCCAATTTCCTTCTCCTTCTCAGGAGACAGGGGCTGGTAGTCGAAGTAGAGGAGCTCCTTGCAGTCAAAGGGCTTGAGACGGCGGAGCACACGCTCACCGATACGGCCAACAGCGACGGTACCAACAACCTTGTTCTCGAGGTCGTACTCGTTCTTGGCTACCTCAGCAACGTTCCATTCACCCTTGACGATCTGCTCGTGCGCGGGGACGAAGTTGCGGACAAGGGTCAGGATGGTCATGACCACGTGCTCGGCGACGGAGACGACGTTGGAGCCAGTAACTTCAGCGACGGTGATACCACCGTTGGTCTTGTTCGCGGCATTGAGGTCGACGTGGTCGGATCCGATACCAGCAGTGACGGCGAGCTTCAGGTTCTTAGCCTTGGCCAGGCGCTCTGCGGTGAGGTAACCGGGGTGGAAACTGTTGATGGCAATCTGTTAGCTCATGTTCGCTCCCATGGTGTTTAGCGCGTCCGGCTGAAGCTTGACGCGTCCATGTGGAGCGCTTAGCGGCGTTGCGGGGTAGCTCTGACGTACGGAGTAGTAATGATAACCTCTGCGTCGACGAGATGCTTGTCAAACTCGGAGTCTTCTCCCTCCTTGTTGGAGGTGGTGACGAGCTCGTGGCCTTGCTCCTCAATCCACTTCCTAATGCCTAGCTCGTTCTCGGTAGTTCCGAGCATACGAGGCTCCTGCTCGGCGTGGACGCCACCCTAGTGCTGCTGTTAGATGTGTCGCATGCGCAATTCGAGTCCCATGGCCACTTACATCGTAAAGAACAAGAAGAACTTTGCCCTGTTGTGAAGCCGTCGCGGTCAGCGTTCTGAAAGCATTGGGTTGACGGAGCGACGAAGTCAATCGGGGTCCAGCGCGTGCACTGAGGAGGGAAGAGGCAGGGCGCGCAAGGCGAGAAGCAGAGCGGAGAAATACCATTTTGAATTATTGAACTGACGAGAGAACAATTGAGGTTCTGAAGGAGAGATATATAGTAGAAGCCGGTAAAGGTACAACGAATGGTACGTATACCTGATGCACGATCTGTCAGTCTATCGTTCCGGCAGGGGAGAAAGAGGGGGTGCGTGGGTCGGTATACCTTTTGCGGATCAAAGTGACGTCGGTTTCTAGTGAATAAGTCTAGGAAGACCGGATGCGCAAACGGATGTTGATGTTGTGAGAGCAATTGAGGGGTTCGTGAGGGGGCTTTTATATACCACCGAGCACCCGCAAGATCTTCTCACACTACTTTCAGCCTCTGGTCCCTTGGCCATAAGACTGACGACGTCGGCCGTCCCCACTTGATGATGCGACATTTCCACTCAGACAAGTGGTTCGTGGCAGCCTGTGGGTGTGACGGTCGTGTTTGGAATTACTTCGCATCGCTGATAGTGCGGGGTCGCATCCAATGGCGCGAATCAGCTTCCATACGCGCCAGGCGAGCTCTACCAGCTGCTTACCCGTTTGATACTCACAAAGCTTCGCCGAGAAGCCCGTAGCGTAGTCCGTGGACGTCGGCCAACACGGTGGCTCCACTAGGGCGTTGTTGTTTGACCCGATGGAGCAACAATGTACGTAAATCTAGGCCTGGGGCTGGCAGCTCCCCAGCGCGTACGCTAGAGCTCTATCTGGAGAGCCTCCGAATAGCTTCAATTCGGCATTGCGGAAGGATCAATATGTTCCGCGAGGCTGGCACTGTGACATCCAGGTGTTCAGATGTCGCGGTAGAACATTGCTTTCATTGTCTGTTTGTCCATAGAGCTCTTACTGAGTGTCAGCTTCCAGTTGGACCACAGGAAAATGCATCTCGGGGTAAACGTCCGCGTTCACAAGACACACGCACAGTACGTCTCGAGAGTCGTGCTAGCGATGGCAAAATCATGGGAAAGTGGGCTTGCATCCGAGCAATCTAGATGCCGCTTTGTACTTTGTCCGCGGCGGTACAAGAGATGCGGAGCTGCAGCGGTTCAAGCTCGCAGGCTGCGGATGCGAGTTGTCGCCGTAAGGCCTACGAAACTCGCAGGAAAGCAGGACGACGGTCGGCCCAGGGGATTTCTTTCGGCATATGCGGCGACAGGTTGGAGATTGTTCTTATCTCTCGGCGGAAACTCGCTCGGATGAGCGCGCACCAAGTTCGCATTTCGGTAGTTGCACCAAGAACCCCACCATATCCACAGACCACCACCACGCATCCCTTCTCCCGATGTAGCTGAGGGTCCCGATGGTGTCAAGGTGTCATCTCGCATATATCTCAAGAAGGTATATCCTGCCAGTGTCGTGGAATGAATAACTCTGGCCAGCCATACTGCGGGCTCTCCTTTTGCCACCCCCTCATCGACTTCCAACAGCGTCCATCGTGGGCAGAACCCCCCGATGAGTGGCTTAATCATGAATTTTTAACGTTAACAGGCCAGATGTTGAGATTTCGTTTGACTCCAAATCAGCGAAGTCTTCATTCTCTGCCTACGGATGCAAACGTGCTTAGATACGTTGCGTAGGTGCGTGTTGACAAGTCGTGCAATATCCGCCATGGTATACAAACCCCACATTGGAAGCAGCTGTGCTTGGTGCGATCCTCTCCTAGTACTCATCATAGTAACAGCATGTACTTGTGCGCATTCTGGTGAGTTTTTTGGATCCGAAAACAGTGTGACAATGATTGTGAGACGTCGAGGTTCAGCAGGAAGAAAAATTGCGGTCGCATGTGAAGGAACAACACAGACCCTACAGTACAACCCGATTTAATCCCAATAGAGAGAACATTGTGCATTCAGTGTTGTGTTGGTTCATCAAAGAGCAATTGCAGCGTTGCAAACGCACATTGGGACGCGGATATCCTCACTTGCACCCTCACCCTCACCCCTCACCCTTAACGCGCAAACGAAGCAGGCGCGCCACTTTGAAAAATCAGCGCTGTTAAAAATGTTTGAGTTCTCTCGCAATTTCCGCCTTCCATCTTCTCACGCCTGGACATTCCCGACACCCAAATACAACCGAACAAAGATCGAAAGTGAGTCAATGGAACAACTCAACATCAAGACTTCATCAGCTCATGCGCAAAACAGACTAATGGCCGGCCCGGCCAAGAAGCGCCAACGGGAGGACGCGTCCTACTTGGTTAAGGAGAATGTAGCATCCGGTGCAATCCTGGCCAAACATGGGGACGTCATACTTGAACTCACCAAAGATGGCACATCAGCGGGTACTCTCCTCGTTTCCTCTCATGTTCTCAGTCTCGCGTCGCCAGTCTTTGGGGCAATGTTCAGCGGCAACTTCGCCGAGGGAAATGACCTTTCCGCTGCTGCGCCCAAGAGGATCGCACTTCCCGATGACGACGCAGAGTCAATGACTGTATTCTGCAAGCTCATTCATATGCAGACCGCCAACCTGAACCGTGAACCTTCTTTCGATGAATTGGCCGATATTGCTATCCTCTGCGACAAGTACCGCTGCACGGAGAGCATACGGTCATGGCTCCAACTCTGGATTAGCCAAAAGCTCAAGTATCCGAAAGAGCCCAAGTTCGAGAAGCTGATCTTCATTACCTACGTATGCGACCTTCCTCGTGACTTTGAGCAGGTCACTTTGGTGTTGTTGCGCGATACAACCAAGTTCCTTAACAACACCTATGTGACCCACGGGATGAACTTAGTTCCCATGGAGGTCATCGGTAAGCCAATTTCGCTTGCGTTTAATGCGAAAGTGCGTTTTCTAACCATCGCTAGACCAGCTCCAGTCTCAGTTAGCGGCCCTCCAAACCAACGTTCGATCCAAGCTCTTTGGCAAGAAGTACCAGGACCTCATAACTGGCACTTGTTCCAATGGATCTTTTTTTCTGAACGTCTATCTTCAAGCTCTCGCTACGTCTGGGATCACAGCAAATGTTTGTATGACAATGGCCGAGTATGTGCAGGCGGGAGCGAAACTCGTGGCTTTGCCTATCGATCCGACATGCACACGACATACCACGTGTGCCGTCCGAGACGCCAAAGACATCAAAGTAGAATCCACAGAGGCCTTGCTCAAGGCGTGTGATACCGTCAAGGGGCTCTGTTTGGACTGCATCCGTAAGAAACTCTTCGACAACGGATCCATTGTATGTCGGTTGGGTCATACCACCGCTCCCGTACGCGTGGCATCAGATGCCACTACTACCACCTGAGTCTATGGGTGGAGTCAAAATGCCTTTTGTGGCTTGAGCGACAAAAGCAGCTGCATGGGTTAATCTCGACCTATGAGCAATGCTGGAGCTTCGTGTGGGGACTTTTACTTCATAAATCGAGTTCTTACTCAATCTCGGTTACAGTTACTCATGATAATTGTGTTATTGTCTATCTGTCTAGAGTGACTCAAGACATAATTGCCCATCTGCGTGACTACTAGCTTCCCCCTTTGTCACGATCACCTTTAGCCAAGCTCGCCGAGCACACATGGTAGATTGAACGTTCATGACCATCGAACTCGGTATTCGGTTGCCCGTCTTATCGCAAAATCAATATCACGGAACTTACACTCGATCAGCGGGACCGTTGCGCCACCCGGGTGTTCATCTTTTCCCACTTATCCAAATCCGCAACCGTACATTCCACATGTATAAAACCTTCGCTTATGTACATTCCGGTCTGATGCTCCTCAAATTGACGCCGCCAACTCCCTTTTTGCCTGTACCACTAGTGTACATATAAACCACAATATTTCTCACATCAGGCAGAAGGCGCAGAAATAGTGGCGCATCAACGTATTGTTGAGGTGGGCGTCAATCCGGCAACATCTCCAAAAGACGTTGGATTGGCTGGTAAAATCTCTTCAGGCACATGTACCATGACATATGTGGCAGCGGAGACGCGTAACGAAGAATTTCGCATCTTTGATGGTTGCATGGTGGCGCACCGGAGTAGAAGGATACTTTGCCAGTAACTATTCAGGCGCGAAATGAATCATCTTCGCTGCTTCGAAGATATTCTAACTGATACCATAGAAAGATAGAACAGTCCGGTTACTTGTAATGATCTGATCCCGGCTGCCAGGGACTAGCTCTACTTGTTTCCCGGAATATGGCGCTATTCCGGACTTCGTGAGTGAGGGTAATGGTGTCGGAAGCGCTAAGCTGGGTTCCGTGCAGGTGGCGTGCGGGCTTGTGTGTATATCGCGGGAGATCGACAGGAGTGGCCAGTGTTCGCGTTCACGATCTCGGACTTTGGTGTCGTGATGTAAGGAAGGGTTGTTTCAAGATCTGGAGGATTTCGGAGGGGTTGGAGGCTTGCGGCTTGCCTAGGGTGGCAGACGTGTCACCCCTTGTCTTCCGACTAGGTCTACTTACAGAAATATCTTGCACATGCCATTGCACCTTCTTCATACGTACGCTTAGGAAACAAGGCTATTGTGTTTATCAAGATGATGAAGAGAGCAAGATACGAGCTTCCGTGACCCACAGCAGTTGGAAGCGATGTCCTGGTCCGAGCTCCCGTTGGCGCCTCGGTAAATCTCGCCGCTTCCCAATGTCCATTCGCTCCCATATTCGAAAGCTCCGCTCCATAACACCATCCGCTTACAGAGGTCTGACATACCCACTCCGGCACTTCTGGGTAAACGAAACAAGCTTCAAGTCCGTCCAACGCATGATCGCTTAATCTCTCATATCTTTACCGGTTCCTGATTCGCCATGTTTCTTGTGATTATTCGGCACGCGGCGCATCTGCCCTGGTAAACCCGTGCATGTCTGTACCATGCCTCAGCTCTTAGCAGGATTCTGCTTTCGCATGCTGTTAAGGCCTAACATGCGATATTAAGGACAAGGTTACGCCGTGTGCTGATGGAGAGATTTCTTCCAGCCTATTCGCCAGCGTTGCGTGTTTGAACACCATTTCCCTCAGATTGGGAAGCGAGCTGGTTTTCGTCATCACGAGGAGGGGATCCGAAATTGATTTTCTGGGGAAATTAATCTATCCTGCAGCGTACTTGGGGTAGGTTTCGCAAGGGCGTATCTCTTCCCCACCAAGAAGCCCAGGTCCTGATCCTAGAGAGACAGCGCGTAGGATTTCCAAGGCACGCTCTTTGTTGGATAGCGCGGCATGGTGCGCATGGGTTGTGCGACGGCCGATCAATATAAAGAGCCTGGCTACTTACTCTCTCCAAAGTAGAGTTGCTTTCGCTACGACCCTGTCGACAGAAACCTTGCATCCTCGTCTCTCTTCTCTCGGAACGCAAAGCAACGTCTTCGCATCATGTTTGTCAACATCGCCATCACGCTTCTCCTTCTTGTCGCCTCTCTCGCCCTTCCTACATACGCCGGTATTCAAGAAAAGGACTTCAGTGGTATTGGTCACATCTACGTCTTAGCCTCTGACGGCTGGAGTACCGCAACTCCGGAGTCTACTGTAGGATGTCTAGATGCGCGCGGCAGATTCGTACACGATAGCGGAAGTAGCCAAGAATGCGGAATATACGAGCGCCGTGAAGACTACCCTTGGACTCTTAGCACTCAAAACGGAAACTGCACGTTCCAAGATGAGAGCCAAGAAGAGAACGTCGACAGTCACTACGGACACGGAGATTATGCGTGGACATGTACAGAGCGCAATGTCGACATCTATGACGAACTGTACACCATAGTACGTATCATTACATCTCAAATCACAATTCACTCCTGACGCATATGTAGAATGGATTCCCATACGTATTTCTCTGCTTCGGCGATATAGCATGCTTCTACGATGCCAAGCGCATCCCTGCTGCCAACGAAGCCCTCCCACTATGGCAGTTCCGCTGGGGCTCACAACAGTTGGGCATCACACCGGGACATATTCAGTTGCAGCTCATGTGGAAGAAGCTTGGCGATCTCCCGAAGAGAGAGAAAGCGAGCGAGATACCAGGCCCGAGAGTCCAGATTATTGAGGGTGTGCAGATGCCGTTGTTGGGCAAAATGTCAAAGGCATAGAGGCGCTGAGACCACAGGGTTGCCAGGAGCCGCAACGCGTTGGAGTATTGAACTATGATATCCAATTTCCACTTGTATGCGGCGACGTCTTGCGTCAATTACGTTGCATGTTGTGCGACACAGTACTTACACCTGGCAGCAGGTGCAGTCGTACCGCATATGCAACCAACGCGATAACCGATAGTAGTTTGCATGCACACGCTGTGATTTCGCAAGGGTGGTGTTTCAGATCAACACATCATGTGGCTAAAGCCAAAGCCTTTAAGGCAACTGCTAAGCCGTCAAGCAAGTTTCGCAGGTCGAGTATGTCAATGTATATT
>JAESFQ010000666.1_pt1 | contig 12564 bp, 9 predicted proteins | sample 9269431 | NCBI WGS metagenome assembly JAESFQ01 (sample SAMN14502588, study PRJNA617103) | algae metagenome | isolation source: Plectolyngbya sp. WJT66-NPBG17 and co-occurring heterotrophs from well... | place: USA: Mojave Desert, Joshua Tree National Park, California | collected 2006-08-06
TTAACTACCCCATCTTCAAACCGTTGTCTTTTCCATATTTCTCTGCCAATGTCCCACAATGCTCCTCAGTACTATCTACCGCGATCTCATGCCATCTACTGTCCTCCATCTAATTCCTTTAAACGTTGCATTCTCAGTCCTGCCTTGTTACCCCGTCCCTCATCTCCTCCTGCACCCTGGTGGAAACTCTGCGAGACATGCCCGGTTGACACGATCTCTCTGCTCTCGTTGTCCATCGTCATGAATGACTGAGACCAGAAGAGTCTATGGCGATAGGCGCCTGTGCTGGCGTGTCGTCTCGACCGTCGGTATGTACATATTTCGCGCGTTTTGTTGAGCATTTCAGCTGGCCTGGAAGCAAGATCGTTTGCCTGCTTCCGGACCGATATAGAGCGTCTTGGTGTTTTAGTTAGCATCTTCGCAATGTTCTGCAACAGGATGATAGCTTGAGGAAGAGGAGGTGCGATGTCATGACGAAGAAGTGCCATCTTCACCGTCGCAATCCTCCGGTACCTGGGATGTCCTTATTATTGATGAGGCAGCTTGATAATCCCGTGCGGGCATTTCGGTAGCGCTCGGCACATTGTACGGACGAGCCTAGCCCTTGGGACGTCGTAAACCTGAACGTTTGTCGGTTCCGCAATGGCACGAAGCCTGAAGGAACTGTGAAGAACAGGCACCGCCGCGGTGGTAAGGGCGGCACCAAGAACAAGCGCAAGACGATGGACGATGCAGGCGATAGAGACGAGTCCGGCAACGCCCTTAACGCGCCACGGTAGATGCCAGATGTAGCACGTCATTGGAGACTACGACATCACCAAGCCCGTCCTAGAGATCGTCCCTGATACCTTGTATCTGGCATATACTTAGTATCTGTCGATACCCGGTATCTATCGTATACCTTGTGTCTGTCACATACGCTGGAGTCGACCGCGAAACCTTCGAACGACGCCCCATGTATTCTCAAACACGACGCATCCTGAATCCCATCGACATCACAATGCCCTTTGTATTCCTCAAGTATCTACACGTGAAGCCACAACAACGGTCGCCAAGAACGAGAGGATGGGATACAAGCGCATCCTTCATCTGCGTAGCCAACGCCAATGGCAAGTCTCTCGCTGTATCCGATGCCCCGGGCGATCCACCGCCGCGGACGCCGACAGCATGGAGACAGAGCTTGCCTTTATTACTGCTGAGCAGGAGGCTCTCGATGAGGAAGATCGCCAGCTCGCTACACGGGATAATCTTGTGAGAATCTTGGACAACGAGACAACAATCGAGCTCTTTTTCACGTGCAAGTCGTCCCCGGGGCAGGTATACATCTATACACACCCCGAGGCTTCTTAATATGAAAAGAAAAGAAAGTGTGGCATGGATGCGTCACGCCGCGTCGAGAAATGCTGGAGTCGTTGGCTGAGGATATCAATAATGACTTGGATGACGAGAGCGGTCATTGTCCATCCTTGTGATCCTGAATGCAAAGGTCATCCGCTCAGATTACAATACGTTTCTCAGCAACGTGCATCATTTACGTCTCACGCTCGCGCACCCATACCTACAACGCCGTTCCGACATCCTGGCTTCAATAGTCGCAGGCTCCGATCGCAACACCTTTCTCAGCGGTCCGCAGCATCCTCACGATTACCCATTCCTCTCTTCTACGGTGCCTCGCAGTCGATACACATATCGAATCCATCTACAACGTCTTTGATAGAGTCGGGCAACGCTGCTTCTCTGACAGTGCGCATATCGCCGACTTACACACCTGCAGTTCTCCAACCATGCTACGGTCGAAGAACGAAACCTACCAACCTTCCGTTTCATCGCCATCATCCGACGATTTCACAGTACGGCTTGCCGTTTACCTGGGCCACGAAAGCACCCTTGACAAACAACCCCCCGATATCAACAACGCGAACTTTCAACACAGGAGCTATGATCTTTCGGCCCAAGTGCCGATCAGAAAGTTTAGGGAACATATGTGCATCCAGTGCTCACAGCCGTCTCATCATCATGAGACCCAGCAAACTCTCAGACTGCGAGGTTGAGACATGGACGCCAGTATCGGAACAGACGACATTACATTCCGAATGCCCCCTGTACAGCTTGACAAGACCTGCATCGCGCAGCAGTACCCAAGAATGCCAGCGTCACCTCATGCTTGCAGCGAAGAGTTAATATCACGGGCAAAAATCGAAAGTCCAACGGCATCCTCTCCAATGACTTCCAAAGCTTGCTGCGCCTTTGCTCAATCGATCCCCTCTGGTTCGGTAGTATCCATCGTCATGACGAACGCGATCATACGAGCGTACTGATCACCAGCACCATTGTAATTTGACGCCTGCATCTTCTAAATATTTAGCTTACCCATACTAGACGGTGTCGGTCACATAGCTTGATGGCTCCCAGACGGCGCTAGGAGACGCAACCGGCTGTTCAATAAGGTTCTAGCTACTGTACGTATGTCCAACGGGAGACAGTACAGTTCATACACGCCCTGAGGCTTTTTAATACGGGAAGAAAAGAAGGTGTGGCATAGATGCGTCAAAGAAGTGGTGGTGGGTGGGTTGGGAAGGCTTGGGTGGAGAGTTAGGTGCGCTGCTAGTTGTGGCATGGAAAGGACTATCGCTTGGACAAGGTTTACCATCGACTGGCATGATACAACGTAAGTCACAGCATTTTTACTACTACCACTGACACCCCCGTCTTCACAGCGCACTGCTACCTTCAGTGTCACTACTATGACATACCAAATGGACGAAGACGAGCTATTGACACCTGGTGTTATCCACGCGAGTCTCGGACTATCGCAGATGCGAGGACAAGAAATCTACACTTCAATGCCCAGGATGAAGTCACTGGCAGTCAGTTGGACCACACACATTGTTCAAACCACCGTACCCTGCCCCTTTGCCGAATCTATCAAACAACGTGGCCCTCGGAAACGGGGTCTACCTACGACGCTATCAAGGAAGCCACAGCCTATGCGTACACCAAGGGCGAACAAATGGCGGATGGCAGCTTCATTCTCAACCTGCTCAAGGAGATGACGATTTTCTCTACGACACCAAGGGCACAGTCAGAAGCATGCCAGAAGCACACATCTCCCACCTATTTCATGCCGTACTTTCAGCTCTAACACCAGGACACTATCAAGTCAAGCTTTCTCCAAACCTCAGTCAACATCCCAGCGTCCGTGGACCGTACGCAACGCCAGCTATCGTTCCGCTCTTCTCGTACAAGAGTGCCGGGTCGCCACAAAACCGCCGATTCACCCAAGAGTAGTGCCTCGCAGCAAGGCTGTACTGGTCTGAGACACGATCGTACGTATCCCATCCCTCCTTATGAAGCATCACTAACCCTATCGCTATTATAGTACGCACTTGGGTTTTGAATGGGTATCGAAGGCACACGTAGCTGGCATACACCTACTGGGTGAGATATTCAAAATTGAAGTTCGTTACAGGATCCGGCGGGGAAGACAAGTGGGAGGGCAGTGGCCAGATAGCTGGCTGGAAGACTTAACAATAAGAACATGCGTCCCGTCTAGGAAGAAGTTCGGCTGTTACGAGTCGTAACCCGATCGTCTGCAAAGAGCTCTTTATTTATCGAGACTTAAAGCATAACTGCAGTGCATCCTTCAGGGTGTGCTTCAGCTTTTCGTGCGACTCATCGGGGAGGAGCGTCTTCGTATGTTCTACTAGCCGCCGGCACGACACTGTGATGGGCGATCTCTAAGCTCAGCCTTTTTAGCATCGCGAACTGACTTCACGCAGAAAACAAGGAGCTTGCTGACTTTGGTATTAATGTTGCTTCGTAGATTGTGGCGCGATGCGAGTTGGTGAGGTCGAGGACCGCTCCTTCCTCGTCGCTCTTTCCGCTTCGAAAAATGACGCGACGCGCGCACGTGCCCACACGTCAACATAATCCAAGGCCTTGCGCCATCTTCTCTTCTTTATCTTTCTATAGCGGTTGCAGTCCGTTATACAACGAAGACGCTATGGACGGCGCCGACCAGTCTAGGGAGGAGAAAATCTACGTAAAGACCACTGATCTCGACGAAACACAGCGCGCGCTCGTTATGGGAATGCACTCCTCGCACTACCCATCTGATATCTGCAGGCGATCAGACGACACTGCGGACGAAGACACTCTCAAGACAGAGGCCATCTTCGCTCTGCGCGGGAAGGACCACGCAGGTGGCATCTTACCAGAGAAGATGGTACAAGGATACAAGATAAGAACCCTTGTCATGGGAGGGGAGCTGTACGCTGGTATTCACATGGAGACATCGGCCATACTCGCCAAACAGCGAGACGATGCCGCAGACAAAGCTCCCGCGCCGACAACGACCACAGCGGTTAAGCCCCCGGCCCCAGTTGTATCCAGCGAACCTCCAGCGCAGGAGTGTGTGAAGGCCTTCTTCCACCTTGACACACAGACCGCGAACATCGAGCTTGTCACCCAGGACCCGAAGACAGGGAATACCATGTCATGCAGACTATGGCCTCAAGATCTGGCCAGAGTGGACCGCCGCGTTGGGTTCACAGCCGCCAAATACCAGCCTGACGAGAGCGTAGATCGAAGCAAGCCTGGCGACGAGCAAGAGCACAAAGGATTACGCACCCTCGAGACCATGTCGCAGACGTTTATACAGACATGTGTCATCCAGGTCACGATCAATCTCGCGGAGGCTAAAGAGCGCCACTGGGTGGGAATCTCGCCTTCCGACCTAGCCATCGTCCGAGAACGGAACAAAGCCTTTGATACCCGCAAACAAAACGCCGCCTGGAACGCCGACAAGATGGAAGTAGAGGTTGCTTTCAGCGCTACTAAAGAAGAGGCTCTCGACGAGAAGGATCGCCAGCTTACTACCCGGGATAACCTTGTGAGAATCCTGGACGAGGAGACGACTATCAAGCTCTTCTTCACGTGCAAGTTTTCCCCGGGGCATGTAAGGCAATGGGAGAACAAGGTGGCCACGTGCGTGCGAGACCTGCTTTCTGTGTGTGCGGAATATGGCAACTTCTGGTGGTACAGAAAGCAGCTCGCTCTGTATGACGACAGACTGGACATTCGCTCACCGACGCTCGCAAAGATCGACTGGATAGTGCCTCGCTGGCTGGTAACACAGTGGGCGTTTACCAAGACGACTGGGCCGACAGGTATTGTGACAATCTCCGAACCCAAGCCCGAGAGGTGGGCACCCCTCGACTTCCCTGTTGACGGCTACCCTGATCCTCACGAGGCCGCTTTTCTCCTCAAGCTCGGCGTCCGAGATGAGCAGCGCCGCCAGACTCACAACCTCAAGCAGCTGGTGCAGAGTGACGGCAACACTTGGTTCAAAGGTCGCTTCCGGAGCCTTGACAAGAAGGGGCGCATATACGCCGTGGAAGTCTATCTGGGTCTGGAACCCGAGATGTCCGACGCTGCTATACAGCTTCCCCAGCCCGGAGCTCGGGTTCGCTTGGAGGTCGACCGCGATACGACACGGAAACCTTGCAGAAAGAACACGGCAACTCTCGACGGTGTGATCGTCTACGACGCCCTGGATACGAGCGCGTCCTTCATCTGCGTGGTCAACGTCCAGGGCCAGTCTCTCGCTGTACCCGATGCCTCGAGCGAGTACAAGTTATTCATCAGCTACATCGTGGACGAGACCTCACATGTACGCATGATGGAAGGCATCGCCCTCCTGCAGATGGCCATAGACAAGAAACACGAAGAGGGTGTTCAGTTTGGCCCCGACTCTCGAAGCGTAATACTGGACTGCAGGATGACGGCTCCCAACACCGACATCCTGAAGAAGGCGATGACCGATAAGCACATCCGCGAATTCCAGGTCGCCATTGCCGAGTTCCAGCCAAAGTGCAACAAGCCACAACAAACAGCTGCGATACGGACCTGTAGTTCGGACAGTGGAAACATGGTCATCGTCGGGCCGCCTGGTACCGGGAAAACCGCTATCATCGAGAAGATCGGCCATGGACACGCAACACTCGGTGGACGGGTCATGTTCTGCGCACCTATGAATTCAAACGTACACACGCTAGTCGATGAGTTCCTCAGCCAAAATGCTCGACTCCCAGTCGCGAGGCAGTACAAGGACAACGAATGGGTATATGTTACTGGAGGCTACACATCCATCACCAAGGCCACGCGACTACGTGACGATCAAATTCAGGGTGATGCTCTTCTGAATAAAGCCAACGAGAAACTGTTCGCCTACCTCAACGACGCAAGGAACCGCGCCCACATTCCTCACTACGAGCGCACCCTTGGCTACAAGGTTGGCCAGCAGATCGATGTTTGGGCCAAAGACCCCACGTACGACACGGAAGATGGCGTAGGGCTTCACACTGATGCCAAATCGTACCTCAAGACGAAGGCGGACTTGCCCTACCTCCGAGATGCCGAGGAGAAGGCTCGTGGGAAGACTCACATCCGAGCTCTGGAATACAACTTTACGGTGGAGTTCCTCCAGAAGGTGAAGTTCCTGTTCTGCACCCTGTCGACCTCGGGCCATGCTCTCGTCCAAGAGAGCGGTACCTGGGATGTCCTCATCATCGATGAGGCAGCTCAGGAATCCCGTGCGGGCATTGCGGTAGCTCTCGGTACTTTATACGGACGGGTAAAGGCCATTGTCTGGGCCGGTGATCACAAGCAAAGTGTAGGCATCATTGGAGGTAAAGACTCTAATGTGGGCTACAACTTACTCTCGCGCAATGTTTTCGAGAGTCTGGCCGAGAGCAAGAAGAGGGACCAAGCTAGCCCTTGTGACGTCGTAATCCTGAACGTCTGTTACCGCATGGAGCAAACTCTCATCAACTGGTCGTCCTTGCACCTCTACGATGGCAAGATCCTATCTGACCCTCACGCCGGTCGAACGGACATGCCGCTTCGTAACATGCTCGCAGTCTACTGGAAGACGCGTCTACCTAATGACTTCGGTAGACGTTGCATGCAGATTGGCATTGATGTCACAGATGACGGGATCGCGTCAGAGTTCATGACTGGTACTACGACGCGGCTCAATCGCCATGAGGCTCAACAAATCGCCTGTACTGTTATCGACATGCTCAGAGCGAAGATTCCGGATGGCGCTGGTGTCCAGCCCTTCCGTCCAATACTCGCAGAGGACATCTGTATCATCGCCAACTTCACTGGCCAAGTTCTCGAGATCAAGAAGGCAATGGGAGCTCGCGCTGTAGAGCTCAAATTCGACCAGACACTCCTTGGAGACCTCTGGTATAGGACCACTGCAGATGTGCGGGGCAAGGAGAGGGCAATCACCATGTACAGCACTGTACTCGCTTCTGGAACCACTCGGTTAGGTAAGAACGACAAGCTGGCCATCGGATTCGTTTCGGATGTGTACAATCTCAACGTTTCGATCACACGTTGTCGGATCGCACGCTACACATTTGGAGCTTTGCGTCTCTTTGTGCAGGCGAGGCGGGACGGTCATCACATATCCAAAGTCAGGCACAACCGGGGGTTCTTCGACTTTATCGAAGAATTGAATAGTCGAGATTGCATCGTTGCATATGAGGATAGCGAGCGTTGGTTCCGTAACGGCACGAAGCCCGCCAAGTCGGACAACTTCAGGAAGAAAATATCCAATACTGGTAGATGCCATACCGGTTTTAGATGATCTCGCGATGTTGGAGAGGTGGTTATACAGTGCCTCTAGCTAAATTATATAGTCTAGAGACTTTCCCACGTCGCACTGATTGACAGCTTTACTTAAGATGTTTCTGCCCCTTTGATATACGATGGTACGTTCCTGGAGACTACAAGACAACTGAGCCCTTCCTAGATATCGTCCCTAATACCTTGTATCTGTGATATACCCAGTATCTATCGACGCCCAGTATCTGTCGTATACATGGTATCTGTCATAGACGCTGGGGTCGACCGCTGGCCAGCACCCTTACATCCAGCAACGACGAATAGCAAAGCATCTCCTTCGAACAAAGGCCATCACGCCCGAATTTAGTCAGTCAATTAATTAGTATCACAGGAAGCATCAAATTCCGGGCCAAGATTATTAGCAAGAAAAGAATACTTCATCCGTTTCTAACGGTGTCAAGCGTATCAAGACTTTTCATGATGTGGAGAGCGATAACGTTACCCTGAATTTTGTGCGCGTGTCGACTACTGGGGAGGAAACTGACCTCTTTGTTGGCGACTCAGATTCGGATGTACGTGACTCCAAAACGGACGAAGCCACTAGAACATCCACAAGAAGATTCTCGACAGACTTCAAGCCGATATTGGAAAACTATAAACAGAGGAAGGACAAGGAAGATGAGACGGTTGCGCATCTGCTCGCTCTTCCGCCTATCGTTATTAGGCAGTACATGCACTACAGCTATACATCTCACCAAGTGCTCCTGCAAAGAAATGGCGCGGCCGACAATAGCCACTACCCACTGGATGTTTACTAGAGTCATATCAAGGTACTGGCTCAATCGGGTGGGTGGATTAATGACTCGATTATTGAGACTATGTTATCAACAACACCACCTCCATCTCGCAGCATGGACATCACTTCACCCGGCAGCAACTTTCTACCAGAAGTTTCTGGATAGATCGGGTCTAAGAGGACGCTGAAGAAGGCGTTGGAGTCTACGTCCTCGGCGATCTCCAGGCCAAACCTGAAGAAGGGCGTCGACACCATTGTCGGAATACGCACCCCTACAAATGCGCATTGGGTTTTCTTGTCGCCATGTCCAAAGGCAGATAACGATCAATAACTTATACGATTCAGCCTCTCGCCACACATTTACACGGAAGAAGTCCCATATGCTTGCACTCGTCATGGAACTTATACGTCGCTTCCATCCTCAATTCAGCAGCAACTGGCTAATAGATGTTCAAGAAGGAAAGATAATTCAACAAGGAGAAGATGATTGCGGTCCCTTCCCCATCTACGGCGCACGTTGCATCCTGGCAGGGAAGAAGCTAAAGATATACAAGGAGATCAAGGCTTTTGGAAGACATCTTCGTACGAAGTATGTGGGTGTCTTAATCGGTGCTAAACGAATACACCCTCCCCCCTGGCTTGGGTACATCGCTGCTGGTCGTATTTTTTTAGGTTGCGTGGGCTTTAGAGTGATCTTTTACAAGAGAGAACTCGATCAGCAGCTATGCACCCGAGCCAAGGGGTAGGGCGTAGCTAACCACGCGTTGCATGGTAGTTCCTGCGCGGTGTGCTTTCCGCACCCGGATCGCAGATACACTCTCGATCCGATAGACGATGTCATCGGAGCAGCAGTCGGGGGCTTTTGACTCGAACCGAAATAGTCTTATACGCGGATGTTGAGTCGTTGTTTGTTGGGTATGCCCAGTCTTGATGCGAAGAGATGTGCTTTTTTCCGGGATCGGGATCGGGATTTCGGGGTTTTGTTTGGTTGTTGGTGGTTGCGCGGCTTGGAGGCTTGGGATCTGAGGGCTTGGCAGCGCGATGCTTTCCATGATTGGGCCCGGCTTCTGCGGGCGAAAGTACCTCACGCGCATTGCACCAGTCTAAACCTACTCCACTGAAGGCGTCCTCCTTTCTGCGTTGTCGTCTGTACTCACAGCTATGTACACACACTGAATATACTGCATCTTCCTTGCTGTGTAGTAAGAAACAAACCGCGGCGTGTCTTCGTCATCATCTTGTGCGTTAGTGGTCACCGCGGGCCGATGCCGCCTCCCGACGTCTTCCTGCCCCACATACACTCTTTGCATGAACATTTAACCTCTCAGCCTTGCGCCACGGCTACTCGCAATCGCCATGTGCTTCACTATCATGTATACATCGATGGGAGGGGAGGGTCTGCCTTGAGCGGCCCGGCGTATTCGCGGTACGTCGTGTCGCAGCCTTGCGAAACCATGTCTTCCAGGTATCGTTCACCCGAAAGAGAAGGATGATTGGCTATGCCACAGATAAGGATTGATGGAGGCCTCTCAGAAGTCATATCTGAAGCCGAATCAATCTAGCGCTGTTGCCTTGCTCATCCTGGCCTTGTGCTACGCGCGCGCACACGCCACACTGCCGAATCATTCGACCTGAGTTGACCGGAATGAGGTGGAGTTTGGGAATGCATGAAGTTGAGGACGAGTTCGTATGCGGCTTGGGTATTGAAGTATGCTCAGCCTTGTTTTCTTGCATATAGTGCGCCACATGTTGCGGCGTAGTGATGAGGCAGGCAGTGGGCAATCGCCGCGCAGTACTTAAGGTGAAGGTGAATAAGTCCGTTTGTCTGTTCACGACACAACAATAACGCGCACAGCCAGATTTCTCCTCTTTTGGCTTTTTTGTCCTGCAGAGTTTTCATCCACAGTCTTCCGTCCTTCTCTCGCTGTACCACCGCTCTCGCTACCACGAAAACACACTTTTCGGTTGTCACCTTGGTCGTGAGTTTTGCGACACTGTTGTTACTGAGACAGCTATATCGAACACTGCTTTGGATTTTGGATACACGCGCAGAACAGCTTAACGCATAAGGTACGTGATATACATCACATTCATGGCGCAGTTGCGATGAGCACGGGATATTCCTGAAGCTTTGCAACTTACTAACCATGGGGTAAAACTACATGCGCTGACTATCTTGTCACAGATCGAGCTTCCAGGCTGCCTCTGCGTCATGGTGTCGGCGGCGGCTACAGCTGCGGCTTACGTATACCACCATGTCGTACTTCCGCCGAAGCTACCTCAAGCAGACGATCGTAGCACCGCGCACGAACTTATCTTGCTCGAGATCGTCGTCCACGCCCTCAAATCCCTGAAATCCCACGTCAACAATGAACACATCGGATCCGTCATGGCTGCCATCGCAACGGTCGAGAACCTTCAAACCTGTCGCGACCACCATGGCAATAACAATCAACGTCAATTACAAGACATTCTTGCCAAGGCCGCCAATGGCGATACCATTGGTGCAGTACCGCTGGAAATCAAGGAACAGAATGCTGGAGTCCTGGTCAGCCAATCTTCGAAGAACTTGAACTTCGAGTTCTTTGAGCTTTCCCCCAAGAACGAGGCGGCGATGTGCTCAGGGCGACTCGTGCGAAAGTTTCCAGGCTATGCATCAAAGATACCAACTGTGGACGTCAACCCTGATCTTATTGAGTCAATTTCCAAGACTATAGCCACGATGACGACTCAGACAGCTCCAGGCTTCCAACCTGAGGTTGTGAAGAACAACAAACTCATGAAGGAGCAACGCGACACGACTCATCCAGGTATGATTACCGACTTCTTCATGAACGTCATCACCGCTCTTGGCGGTTCGACGGATCTAGGTCGTATCACGAAGCACACGCGTGAGGAGGTTCTTTGGAAAGACTGCTTGGCACCATGGCGACGATCCCCGCTATGGCTCTTGCTGCGTGTCTCACTGCAGCTGCTCTTCGTTCGAAAGGCACCCAGTACGCTCCATGTGGATGGCCTCTATAAAGCTTTCATGGTTTTCATGCTAGCGCAGTTACTTGATCTGGCCAAGCAACACTGGGAGGAGATGGGTAGCGAGACTGTCCACATTATCTCGGCAAAGTTGACGCGGCGATTGCGAAAGTTCAAGCTTCTCAAGCAGACAGGGTACCTACAGCCTGGCTGGGAGCAACACGTCAATGATAAGATGATCAACGCCCATGTCTGCATCAAACAACACTGGCAGGATCAGATTGACAACCCTCGAGCCAATATCGACTTCAGCATCGTTGCCAAGCTCAACCCAAAGGCCGACATCAACATGGACCTGTCAGCGTTAGACGCTTTCTTGTTGGGCATCAGATCCCGGCAGCGGGAGATCTCCTCGTCTACGTTCATGCCTGCTTCTGAGTACCCATCTTATCAAGCTACTCAGTTGCCCACCAGTCTGCAGTCATCCGGCCCTCATGAAGACAGCTGCTTCCGCCTAGCCGCTTTCGAGAAGTGGGTCGAGCATCATCTTGCCGATTGGATCAACACTCATCTTCATGATGGGGACGCATGCGGAAAGCTGCGTAAACTCATGACCAGCTACTATGATATTGCCAGTAGTACCTACATTCGGGTACCTGTCGCTATGTCCATCATGTATTTGACACTTTCTGAACTCTGGATTGCGTGCGATAGGATCGCGTGCACAATGTATCCTATGTTGACTGAGTACGACCCTGAGGTGGATCTGACAGAGTTTCAGTGCCTTGCGCTTCCCCTAAAGAGCCATTTGAACCGCATTAAGAACTCAGAGTGCTACGTGCAGTCACGGCGTCGCAAAGCCTTGAAGGGAAAGCCCTCTGTGTATCGACAATTTGGACATTCTTCATCGTTCGCTGTTCGGTACTTCGACCAATGCGCTTCTCTTCAAGCTACGCTGTCAAAGATCAAAGTTGATGCGGCTGCCAAGCGCGAGCAGAAATGTGAGGAGTTGGCGAGCCTCAAGCGTCAGTATCAACAATACATGGACCGCTACAACAGTACCTTATGCGAAACTGTAACGGTGGTCTACAACCGCAGACTTGGTTACACGCATGAACAACACTCCTGGCACTGCAGCAGATGTGCAGCGAAAAGCCTCGCAG
>JAESFQ010000667.1_pt1 | contig 12555 bp, 12 predicted proteins | sample 9269431 | NCBI WGS metagenome assembly JAESFQ01 (sample SAMN14502588, study PRJNA617103) | algae metagenome | isolation source: Plectolyngbya sp. WJT66-NPBG17 and co-occurring heterotrophs from well... | place: USA: Mojave Desert, Joshua Tree National Park, California | collected 2006-08-06
ATCAAGATCTCATCGAGGTGCCAGGTGTCGCCCGGCTTCAGCCGGCGCCGCCGCAGCTTCGCCGCGAACTCCAAGCCGAATCTCCTGCACCAGGCCCGGATGCTCTCGTGCGTGACGGTAATGCCTCCCTCGGCCAGGATAAGCTCCACCTCGCGCAGGCTCAGGCCGAACACGTGGTACAGCCACACGGCGTAGCTGATGATCTCGGCTGGGAAGCGGTAGCCAGGGTAGGTGGTGGGCTCGGGCATCATCTCGCCATTCTGCCCAAGCCTCTTCGTTACGGTCAGCGACCACGAAGTTGAAAATGCCCCCCGTAGCGTTGCTCTCATAGCCGCGGATGAGCGCCGACTGCGGACCACCCCCTTCACCGACCTTGACGGCAAGCATAGCCACTCATGGCCGCTCTGGGAGGGCCCAAGGTTTGGCGCTATCCAAGTCCCAGTTTTCGGCCCCGAGCCGCCGACGACTGCAGAGCGACGGCAGCGGCGGCCTGATCGACTTCCACGGTCTCGCATGGTTTCATCGTCCACCCGTTATGCGCCTGGGATCAACCGGCCTGCGGAGGAGAGGCGGCAGCGATGCGGGCGAGCCTATGACTTGTCGCGAGCCGGAGGCCCAAGCGGCGCCCGACCCCGCCGGCGACGGCCCGGCGGCGGAGCGTGATGCCCCCGCCCGCGCAGCCCTAGCCGCGCGGGCCGCCGGTCGGCACGTCGAGGCCGCCGAGGCCTGGCGCGCGCTGCTCCGTCGTTTCCCGGAGAACTGGCAGGCGGCACTGGAGCTGAAACGCGACATGGCCGCGGGTGGACGCTACGCCGAGTCCGACCCCTTGTTCCGCCGGGCCGCCCGGTTCCTGCCGGACGAAGAGTGGTTGGCCCACTACGGCGGCATCTACGCCTTCCACGGGGCAGAGTTGGAAGCGCTGCAGGCCCGTGCCCGGCAGATCCTGGCTCGCCGGCCGGATGACGCCGCGGTGCACGCTGTTCTGGGCGATCTCGCGCGCCAGGAGCGGGATCTCGCTGCGGCCGAGGCACATTATACCCATGCCGTCGCCCTCTCCCCGGATCGGGCGGACTACGACACCGGGCTGCGCGTCGTCCGGCGCTATCGGCTCCTGCAGTGCTGGATGGCCGAGCAGCCGCCAGGGGGTGACGAATACGCCATCGCCTTGGTGAACCTAGACCGCAACGGGGAGCGCCGGGCCGAGATGGCGCGGCAACTTCACGCCAGCCACGTGCCTGTGTTCCGAGTGCCCGGTGTCGAGGGCGCACTCCTGCCGCTTGCGGCCGTGAGATCCCTGACCGGGCGTCGCGCCGAGGCCGGGTCACGCGGCACGCTCGGCTGCTTCCTCGGCCACGTCGCGGCGTGGGAGGCGATGCTGGCCCGCGGCCTCGCGCACTGCTTGATCCTCGAGGACGACGTGATCCCGCTCCTTCCCTTGCCGTCCCGTCTCGGCCTGCTCGGCCTACCCGCAGGATGGGATCTCTGCTTCGTCAACGACCGGATGGCGCCGTTGCTGGCCGGAGAGGCGGATGGGTTCCAGACAGTATCGCTGGCCCACGCCGTGCGGACCTTCGCGTTGGACCACAACGCGCCGGGGGCGGACGGCTACCTTCTTAGCACCTCTGGCGCACTTAAGCTGCTGGCTTGGGTGGCGAAAGACGGCTTCGCCGGCGACGTGGACTGGCGACTTCTGGCCTACGGCCTCCCGCTAGACGATGTCGCGTCCTTGCCGCAGGGGAGCCATGCCCGGAAGGTTCTGGGGACGATGACACGACGGTTCGGCCGGGCCGAGCGGCTGCGTGCGCACGTGTTGTGCCCGGCGCTGATCCGGACGGTGCCGGTGAGCAGCGACCGGGAAGATGCGAACCGGGTGGAATGAGGCGGACCGACAGCGTGTTGCACCGGTTGACGGATCGGGCGCATTGAGCCCGACCCAGGTTTCCGGTCATGCGATGCGGACGTACTGGGGTGAGGACACGAAAGTGCGCTCGACTTTGCGCATTTGAGCGGCGCCGGAGCGTCGGCCAGGCGCCACCTCAAGGCGCGTAGCAGGCGGTTGCAATGAGACGCTGCACCTCGGGCCGGATGGGATCCGTCATTTCGGCCTCGCTGGCCGAGGCGACGAGATGCTCGAACCACAGATGGCGCCGCAATCGCGCCAGGGCGTCGGCAAAGGTCGCGGCCGGGCATTGATGCTCCTATAGAGGTCAAGTGGCGATTTGCGCTGGAAAGACGGCTTTGGGGCGACGGCAGAGATAGCCAAAGATGCCGCGTGCGACGAAGCGCTTGAGGCAGCGGATGATCTCCCGCTTGCTCTTGCCCTCAGCGGTGCGGCGCCGGACGTAGTCGAGTGTTGGCTGATGGGTGCGCATACACCATGGCCGGCAACTTCTAGGATGAGATCGCTTTCCTTGATATCGAGAGCTCGCCCTCCTTCGTCTGCCGGTCCGACGGCGACGGCACCGCGAAACACCTTATCCGAACCTTGAAAGAAAACTTTCTCTGGGTGCACACCTTCGAAACCATCAAGGGTCGAAGGCACTGCCCTCGGCCGCTGCGGGTTGCAGGACTTCGTAGCCCGCTACAACGCCACCTGGCTCGTCGCCCGGCACGGCTACCGCATCCCGAACCAAATCCGCACCGAGCAACGCGGCGTTGCTCAGTGTCTGTCCGCCAACCTACCCTTGGCCGCCTGAACAGCGCAGCAGGCTGTCTCAACAGCTGGTCGCGCTACAGAACCATGAGTGCAACTGCGCCGTCACGGGCAAGCGGATCTGGTTGCCGACGTTCTCCCTTCACCTTCGGCTTCGACTGCGACGTCGAGCGCACATCACCCTCGCGCCAGGCTGTCCGCAGGACGTTCAGAAACTCCTCCAGCGTCGGCCGCGTCGGCGCTGCGTGCTCGTAGACCAGCCTTGTAAGCAGACCAGTTCGTCAGCCTGTGTTGCTGGCGTGGAATGTGGTGGCGGCGGTCTGCATTGGCTTTGAATGGTAAGTAGGGCACCCCTTGACGGGATCGGGCATGGCTCTGGCCCTATTTACGCCGGAGATGCCATTCGGCGCATCCATGCACCGAGCTCGCGCGACGGCGCACACAGCCGCCGAGTGTCGGGTTACTCCAGCTTGATCCCCATTGCACGCACGAGCTCGGCCCATTGCAAACTTTCTGCTTCCAGCGTCTGGCGGAACTGCTCTGGCGTCGAGCACACCGGCACGGTACCCAGCCGTTCCAGTGCCGTCCGAAAGGCCATGTTGGCGCAGGCGCTCTGCAGAGTTGCCGCCATCCGCTTCAACGTCGCCTCTGGCACACCTGTCGGCGCCGCGATGCCGTTCCAGGTCTCTGCCCGGAACCCTGTTAAACCTTGCTCCGAAATAGTTGGTACGTTTGGCATTGCTGCCAGACGTTCAGTACCTGCAACACCAAGCACACGGATCGCTGCACCGTCGAGATGGGGTATGATGTCGGAGGGATTGCCGAAATACGCTGCGACGTCGCCGGTAAGCACCGCCTGCATCGCCGGCGCGCCACCGCGATACGGTACGTGCTCCGCTGATGCCTGTGTGCGGTTCAACAGCAACAGCATCGCCAAGTGATTGGACGATCCATTGCCGCCGGAGGAGTAACTGACCTTCCCCGGATTTGTCCGCAGATACGCCAGAAAACTGGCGAGATCATTAATGCCCAGCCGGACTGACACCGCCAGCACCTGCGGATTGGCGCCGATGATGGAGATCGGCGCAAAGTCGCGGATGGGATCATAGGGCACGCGCGTCAGCGCTGGCAGCATAACCATCTGGGACGCGCTCGCGGTGAGCAGCGTGTAACCGTCGGCCCGGCTGCGGGCTACTGCCTCCACCGCGATAGCGCCATTCGCGCCTGTTCGGTTCTCAACCACGACGGGTTGCCCGATGTGTGCACCGAGCCATTCCGCGCTGAGCCGCCCGATGCTGTCGGTCGTACCGCCGGGCGCAAAGGGCACCAGCAAGCGCAAGGGTCGCTCAGGCCAAGCCTGTGCAGCCGTCGGGGTTGCCGTGATGGTAATGATGAGCAGCGCGGCCAGCAACGTGAAAGCCAGAAGGCGAGAACCCGTCGTCACACCGCGGCTCCTTTGGCTGAGCAACGAAACGCTACACGATCTCGGCAGCCCGCCTCAGACTTTTTATCATGGACATGCCGAGCAGGTGTTCGTGCTGCTTGGCGGGATCCGACGCTGCCTCCGCCAGGCGGGCACGGAAGCGCTGATGTGCCACTGGATCGCGCGCTTCCAAATCCTGCTTATTCTGAATGGTCTGGCGCTGGACGTGCTCGACGGTAATGCCACGGCGCTGACGGTCGTAGCGGTCGAGTATTTCCTCGCCCGCCTCGCCGCGAATGACGCGGGCCAGCTTCTCCACGAGGTTAACTGCGTCATGTACACCGCCGTTCAGCCCCATGCCGCCCAGTGGATTGTTGATGTGCGCGGCATCGCCAACCAGCATCAGCCGGCCACGGCGAAAACTGGCTGCGACACGCTGGTGCACGCGGTACAGGGTGGTGTGATGGATAGGATAGTCGTCACGGCCATCCACGATGCGGGAGAAGCGGGCCCGGGCATAGGGCTCGGTCATGGTCTCCTCGTCGGAGGTCTCGGCCTGGACGGGGAACATGGCGCGCCAGACGCCCGGCACGCGTAGCAGGAAGAACCACTCCTCAGGGTCAGCGTAATAGGAAACGTCGGCGAGGTTTGGGATGATCCGCTTGAAATCGAAGGGCGTGGAGAGCACCAAGAAGCGCTCCGGCCAGGTAAAACCATCAAAGGAAATCCCGGCCGCCTTGCGTACCACGCTATGCGCGCCGTCGGCGCCGATCAGATAGCTACCGGCGATGCGTGTGTCGTCTTCAAGGGTGACGTCGACGCTGTCTCCATGATCGGCGCATGCCATAACAGGCGCATTGAAGCGGATGGCGTAGCCGGGCTTGCCCTGCAGCAGAGCATGCAGGATGCGGGTCAGCTTGAACTGTTCACATTGCAGCCGATAGGGGTGGCGGGTAACGTCGGCGAGCAAGCCGAAATCGAACTCCGCGATGATGCTCTGATCGCGCGCCCGGTACTGCACCCGGGGACCGATGATGCCTTGGTTAATCATCTCTTGCGCGGCGCCAAGATCGTCCAGCATATCCAACGTCGGAGCGTGGAAGGTGGAGGCGCGCATCTCGCCAGACAGCGTAGCGCCAGCTTCCAGCACCTGAACGGGGATGCCCTCTCGGGTTAACGCGGCCGCGGCGACCATGCCGACCGGGCCGGCACCAACTATCAGGACAGGCTTCGGTTCGGACATTGGAATAGGATCCATAAGGCGCAGTTGCTAGTGGTCAAAATCAGACGGATGGTACCCGCTTGTTGTCCAGGAACTATGGGCACTGCCAAAGTACCGCTACCCGCCCCCGCACAGCCCCTTCGGCGTCCAGCCGTGCTCGTGTGTCCTGATGACCCATGGCTGGGAAGAGTCGTGCAGGACGAGCGCGAGCGAGCGGCGTTCCGCAGTACCGGTGATGGTCAACCGGTGTGGAATACCTGCCGGGACGATGATCGGCGGATCGCCGGGGCGGCCGATGGATCGGCCCATGGGCGTCTCCATGCACTCCTCCCCTGCGAGCGTATGGATCGCCTCCGCGCCGGGATGGTGATGTACGCCCGTCACCGCGCCGGGCATCATGATGCCTTCCATGTACGCGGCCGTGTAGCTCTTGCCCGCCGTCGTCGGCAGCGGGCCAACCTTGGCGACATGCTCGCCGCCCGGCGCGCGGTAGCCCGCTTCGGCGACGCTCATCAACCACACCTTGCCCAGCGCTTCGACAACTGTCCCACGCGGCCTGCGGGCTGCCTCGGCCAAAGTGCGGCTCGGGTATGCGTCAATGTGCCAGTACAGCAGCCCGGCCGGAAGTTCGCCTAGCGGGTCGGAGACGAGGATGTAGCAGCCCCTTTCCATCTGCCGCTCGGCAACAGGGACACAGCCAGGGGGCCCCCTGCGCGGATCAAGCTGGCCGGACGCCGGGTCGGAGGCCGCCAGCATCCCAAGCAGGCACCCCGCTGCTGTAGCCATTCCAATCCGGTCTGGTCGGAGCTTCTGTGGGTGGGCCGTCATCGCCGCCTCCGTCCTGTTCTGGCGGACCGACACTACAAGAATACGCTGCACCAGTGGGTACCATCCGTCTGGATTTGACCACCAAGGGTGACGGCAAAGTCAATTTTATCGGCGTGGAGCTTGGTGGGCCTACGGCGCGGACGTCCCCTGTGCTTGGCCCGCACGCCCGGTACCGCATCCAGGGTGGGCGCCAGCATATGGCTGTCGTGGCGATTGGCGCCGCTCAGCGTCAGGCCAAGCGGCGTGCCCTGGGCATCCGTGACGAGGTGGCGCTTCGTGCCAGGCTTGCCGCGGTCCGTCGGGTTCGGCCCAACCTCGGCGCCCCCCTTGTATGGGGCTCATGGTGTCAAGCGCGATCTCCTCCTGGCAGCCATGGAAAGCCGGACGAACTCGGGATCGGCCTCGCTGCGTCTGTGCGGCATCTCGCCGCACCACCTTGTATCCGGTCGGCCCATGGTGAGCGCCTGACCAACATCCCACGTGCGTGGGCGAATGCGAGGCCGGGAGAGCGGGACCCATCTTTTTGACGGCACTCTGGCCCTGGGGGGCAGCGGTCCACGCCCATCCCGCTTCGTCACGAGCAGCCCTGTGGCCGCCGCGACGAACCCGTTCAGCTCTTCAGCATGGCGCCCTCCGGCACGGTGCCAGTGGTCACGTAGCGCCACAACGCCACAATCAGCTTCCTGGCCATTGCCACCAGCATGATCCGGCGCATGCGTCCCTTGGCGCCAGCCACGCGCTCATGGAACCACCGCGCGAGCGCACTGCCGGGCTGGTGGCGTAGCCACAGCCAAGCCAGTTCGATCGCGCTTCGCCTCGCTCGCGGGTTGCCCGATTTGGCGATACCCTGGTCCCGCTCGACCCGGCCACTTCGCCAGGGGCTCGGGGCGAGACCGAGGTAGCCGCCCACCTCGCGTCGGTTACGGAAGTTGCGGAAGAACACCTCGTTGCCGAGCACGGCGGCGAAGGTGGTGCCGATACCGCGCAGTCGGGCGAGCCGGGCGGCGTTGCCCCCCTCCGCCTGTGCCACCGCCTTCTGCTCGGCCTCGACCTCGGCGACCATCTCCATCACCTGCCGCAGCCGCCGGCATTCACGGAGCAGCTCAGCCCGCAGGCAGGGCGCGAGTGGCTGGCCATCCGGCGTGCGCAGCGCCTCCAGGCGCGCCTGCCAGTCGCCGCGCGTCGGCTCGAAGTCGCGGATGCCCTGCGTCATCAGCAGGCCCTTGATGCGGCTCGTGTGCTGGCCCCGCTCGACCACCAGGCGGGTGCGCTCGCGCGACCGCCGTCGGGCGTCCTCCTGCGCCGGGCTGGGCACGTGCACGACGCGACAGACCTGCGTCTCGCCACGTTCCAGCGCCATCAGCGTTCGCAGCAAGCCGGCCGCATCGAGGCGATCCGTCTTGGCCCGCCGCGCCCGACGGTCGACCAAGATGCTGGCCGCATCCAACACCCGGTTCTCGATGCCGCGGGCGCATAGCCACCGGTGCAGCCAGAAGCCGTCGTAGCTCGCCTCGAAGCAGCATGCAGCGCGCACCGGTCGGCCCAACTTCTCCTCAGCCTGCGCCCGCTTGCGGTTGATCAGCTCGAGCAGTCCCTCGGCATCACCACCCTCCAGCCGGTGCTGGCTGACCTTGTCGACGACCGGCGAGTGCACGGCCACGAGCCAGGTCGAGCGGCTCAGTTCCAGCGCCACGAACAGCGTCGCCGGAGCCGTGTCCGTCAAGGATGGTGTGGAGGGTATCGCGTCCATGGGGGGCCTCCTGGTCCTGATGTCCGGACCCAAGCCTACCAGCGCTCAACAGTCCGTCGCCCCATAGGATCTTTTGGCGGGCAGGCTGGTGCTGTCCAGCGCCGCCCGGCTCCAGTCCAGGGCGCCCGCGTCCTGCAGTCGCTCCAGCAGCACACGGTGCAGTCCTCTCCAGACCCCGGCGGCATGCCACTCACCCAGCCTTCGCCAGCAGGTCTTGCCGCAGCAGCCCAGTTCGGTCGGCACCTCATGCCACTGGATGCCCGTTCGCAGCACGAACAAGATGCTCGCCAGCGCCGCACGGTCGGGCGCACGCGGCCTGCCACCTCTCGGCTTCGGCCGCTCCCGCGGCAGCAGCGGTTCCACCACCGCCCAGAGGTCATCAGGAACGAGGAGAGCCATCCCTCCTCAACGCCTCCGCCCGGGTTTGTCCTTAGCTTGCTCTGTTGAAACCCTTGGCTCCCTACGGCGATTGCATTGGCTTTCGCCGGAGCCGGGAGGGGACCGATGCGGAGGATGTCGAAGTCGGCGGTGCGGGTTGCCCGCGAGGCCTTGGCGGCGGGCCGGGCAGCCCTGCCGGAGTACGGCAGCCGGTTCTCGCGGCGGGACTACACGCAGGCTCAGCTCTTCGCTCTCCTCGTGCTGCGGCAGTTCCTTCGGACCGACTACCGGGGCGTGGTAACCCTGGTCGCGGAGTGAGCGGAACTGCGCCGTGCCCTCGGCCTCTCGAAGGTGCCGCACTACTCGACGCTGGCCCATGCCTCCCGGCGCATTCTTGCGGACGCCGAGGCCGGGGGCCTTCCGCGACGCTCAGGCCGTGGTGGTCCGGGGTGCCCGCAGGCGCGGCCTGATCGACGCTGCCCCCGTCGCGGCGGTGGACGCGACCGGGCTCGAGACGCGGCACGTGGGCGGCTACTTCGGGATGCGGCGTGGGAGCGAGGGACACCGCCAGCGCGCCTGGCCGAAGCTCACCGCCGTGGTCCATGCCCATTCCCACCTCATTCTTGGCGCGGTGCCGGGCGTCGGCCCAAGCCAGGGCCCGCCGGACTTCACCCCGGCCATGCGGCAGGCTGCCACTCTGGTCCGGATCGACACAGCCCTCGATGACGCGGGCTACGACGCCGAGCACAATCACCGCCTCTGCCGCGAGAACCTCGGTATCAGGCAGACGGTCATCCGCCTCAACCGCCGCAACACGGGCCGCCGCTGGCCCAAAACGCCCTATCGGCGCGCCATGCGGCACCGCTTCCCGAAAACCACCTACAACCAGCGCCCGCACGCCGAGAGCGGCTTCAGCCAGCACAAGCGCCGCCTCGGCTCAGCGCTCACCGCGCGTGGCGATGCCTCCCAAGCCCGCGAACTGATCCTCCGCGTCCTCACCCACAACCTCATGCTCCTCGCCGAGACAGCCTGAGCTTTTCAACAGAGCATCCTTAGCTTTAAGCGGTCCCGCGCCACCCTACACGCGCGAGGAAGCGGCGGCGCATGGCCTGCTGCCAGATGGCTTTGAGTGGATGCCCTTCACCTACTCCGGCGGCTTGGTCTATGCCGCCTGCCGGCGTAGCGGCAGGAATGGGGAATGGCCGCACCCGCACCACGGGCAATGGAGCGCCACGCTGCCGCTGGCGATGTGCGGGGCGGTGATGCGGGCCTATGCGAAGTTAGCAAATTCAAGACGTATTTGAGATCATTCCGTGTATGTGTGGTGCTGATAAGGTGGGCCATCCTTAACGGACCCCACCCATGCCGCTGACCGCTACCCTGGCCTTCACGCTGCACGACCCTGTCGCGCTGATCTTCGCCCTTCTGGAGCTGTGGGCTGCCTCACATGATGGGGTGGACGCCCCCTGCTCTGCGGCATCGGAGTGCCATAGCGTGGTTGGTGCTGAACCTGAACCTGACCACGAGGGAGAGGAGGCATCCATGGAGAGGGCTACCACGGTCGGCCTCGACCTGGCGAAGAGCGTCTTCCAGGTGCATGGCATCGACGCGGCGGGTGGGGTTGTGCTGCGGCGCAAGCTGCGCCGGCCGGAGCTGCTGGAGTTCTTTGCGGCATTGCCGCCCGCGCTGGTCGGCATGGAGGCGCACCACCATGCGTGACTTCCCCACCGGCACTGCGTGCCTCTACACGGCGGCGACGCTTGTTATGATCATCGCTGCGGGGCCGCCTTTCGTGTACCCGCTTGACGATACCTACATCCACCTCGCCATCGGTCGCACGCTCGCAACCACGGGCATCTGGGGCGCGCAGCCTACCGACCCGGCGGCCGCATCCTCCTCGCCGTTGTGGTCGTTGATCCTCGCTGGCGCCTACCTTGTCTGGCCCAAGAGGTGGGCGGACGGGTTTGTCGCTGTTCCCTTGCTGCTGAACCTTGTGGCTGGAGCCGGCGTCCTCGGGCTGTGGTACACCATCCTGGCCGGTGTCCGCCTGCGCGGGCTGTGCATCCTTCTTCTCTGGCTCGCCGTACCACTCGGTACGCTTTCTATGCTCGGTATGGAGCATATCACCCACGTCCTGCTTGCGACCACGCTGGCCTGGGCCGGTGCACGGGCCATTGCAGATGACGTGCCGCGTCAACTCGGCGTAGTGGTGGCGGGGCCGGTGGCACTCGGTGCTGTGGCCGCACTCGCGGTAGCGGTCCGGTACGAGAGCCTGTTTCTGATCACTCCTCTCGCCGCACTCGCTTTGGTTCGCCGTCGTGTGTCCGTCGCGGTTGCACTCAGCGTCGGCAGCGCCATCACCGTTCTCGGTTTCGGTGCGTTGTGGGTAGCGCAGGGTGGTTGGATGCTGCCAAACCCGCTCCTGCTGAAGGGCATCAACCGTGAAGATATTGCCGCAGGCCCTCTATTACGGCTGGCCGGCAACTTGGGCGGCAACTTGCGCCATCAGAGTGGGCCAGCGGTGGTTGCGCTCGCCCTCGGGTTGGCGGGGCTCGTCGCGGCAGACTGGCGACGAGGGCCAGCACGATGGCGCTGGCGGCCCCTGCTCGCGGGGTTGGCACTCTCGGCGACTGGGCTCCAACTGCTGCTCGCCTCGATTGGCTGGCTTTACCGCTACGACGCTTGGCTGATTGCTTTGGACGGCCTGGCAGCAATCCTGCTGCTCGACGCCCTTCTGGCCTGGCGCGACCTGCGGATGTTTGCCGTGGCGCTCGCACTTATCGCGGTTGTGGTTCTACCACGCACAGCGGTGGCCGTTAAGGAGACGATCCAGTCGGTCGACGACCGCCGCCTGGAACATTTGCTGCCGGCAGAGTTCGTGCGCGGCGCCTATGAAGGACACGTTGTCCTCGTGAACGACTTGGGCATGATCGCCTATCTTGGCAGCGTCCGTGCTCTCGACATGTCCGGCCTTGGTAACAACCAGCCTCTTCGCTTGCGAAGGGACCCAGAGAGTTTCGACACCACGACGCTGCGGCGCTGGGTCGAGGCGGAGGGAGCGGTGATCGCCGTCCTCCAGCTCTGCTGGAGCGAGGTCCACCGTCGCTTACCCCCAGAGTGGCCACTTGTTGCAGTGTGGCGAGTGCCGCGCAACGTCCTCTTCGGAGACCACATCGTCGGGTTTCTTGCCATCATGCCGGGCGAGGCTGAACGGCTAAGGGCTGCCCTGGAAGCGTTTCCGCTGCCTTCCTCAGTTAGCGTGCGCTACCAGCCTGATCCGGCCCTTGCGGCCTACATGCGGGCAGAGGACCGGACACACCAGCAGGACCTCGACTGCTGGTATTGGCAGGGGGGCACCATCGTTAGTTCGCCTGTCTTCCAGCGCCTCAGCCTGCGGCAAAACAGAGGATCTCGCTGTACAACCGTTCTGGTGCGTCGACGCGCATGGAATGGCTGGAATCCTCGACAATGACCAGGCGCGAGCTGCGGATGAGCGCGTGGATCTCCTCGGAGAACTCCGGCGGGCAAATCCAATCCAGCCGGCCGCCGAGGACCAGTGTGGGCGCGGCGATGCGTGCAAGCTCCGGCCGGAGATCAAAGCTGCGGAGGAGGCGCTGTTGCACAGACCTGGGGTGCGGGCGCAGGCATTGGCAAGTTGTTGAAGCAGGAGCCGTGCTGGATCGTGCGGCACGATGGAGTGCAGGATCACCGTCCGATCTGGACGCAGGTCTCCTCGCGCCAGACCCGGAATGCCTTGTCGCGGGCACGGCGGTATTGCATGGCGGTCATCAGGTGCCGCCGCGGTCGGAAATGGCCGTAAATCATGGCGTGAGAAGACAGGAACCGCTGCGCCTGCCTCACTGACTTGAAGCGCTGCATCTGGCGTTCTCGGCGCCGAGTTGGCCGGTGGGAATTCTCAGCTCTGTTGCTCAAATAGCGGCTGGTACGGTGCTTGACCTCGGGAAGGAGTTCACGCTGCGCCACACCGTAGCTGCATAGCCCGTCGGTGACGATGCGGCTGGGCTTGAACTTGAGACCAGCAAGCAGGCGCTTGAAGAAGCGTCTGGCCGCGGCGGCGTTCCTCCGCCTTTGCACGAGGATGTCGAGCACGACACCGTGCTGGTCCACTGCGCGCCAGAGGTAATGCAGCACCCCGTTGATCTTCAGGAACACCTGATACTGTCGGCGAATTCCGAAGTCCTTGGATTTGCTCTGGTCTGAGCGGCCGCGGTCGTCGTCTCGGAACGATACGGCTCGACAGGAAGTGGCGCCCACCTCGCTTAGACGCATGGGTTGTCGGG
>JAESFQ010000668.1_pt1 | contig 12545 bp, 15 predicted proteins | sample 9269431 | NCBI WGS metagenome assembly JAESFQ01 (sample SAMN14502588, study PRJNA617103) | algae metagenome | isolation source: Plectolyngbya sp. WJT66-NPBG17 and co-occurring heterotrophs from well... | place: USA: Mojave Desert, Joshua Tree National Park, California | collected 2006-08-06
GAAGCTAGAGGATACGGCTCTTATCGTGAAAACTTGCCAAGGTATAAGCCCAAGCAATTTCGTCGCCGCTAAGACACAGAAGGCAGGTGTCTTCGTATGAACGTGAAAGACTAGATCATTCAGCGTAGGGTCACTCCTGAAGCAAAATGTGTCCTGTGTAAAGGAAGCAAGGGAAGACGAGGTGAGGAGAGCGGGCGAGTCATGAACCGCGGTCCGCTTTTGTTCTTACCAAAGTATCCCGAACAACAACATGCACGCTTTCTACGTAAACACTTCTCTTCCACCCCATTGCACATAGGACACGTAAAGCAACGCGAAGCGTCATGCGCGTTAACGCGAGATCACGCGACTACTACATCACCATCTTCATTCGCTAAGGCTCAATCGCAAGTCCCAACACACCATGGCTGGCGAAGCAGGACCACGGCTCGTCCCCTCGTCCCGTACGCACTCGCTCCTCTCTCGCATATTGACAGCAACACTGACACTATCGCAGATAGACTGCCCACTGTCTCGGCATCCCAAGCCCTCCAAAGTCTTCATGCGCGCGGAGCTCGCACTGTATCGACGGGCATTACGCAGCTCGACCAGGCGCTCTCACCGCCGAGCCTACCGGGCTACGATGTCTCGGGCGGATATATGCGCGGGAAGGTGACGGAGGTCTTCGGCCCGTCTGGCGTCGGGAAGACAGCTTTTGGGTAAATGTGCCTGCGTCACAGCTTCCAGAGACACGGTGACTGAAGGGACCAAGGATACAGGCTGCAGTCTCTGCGCTGCGAGAGGGTCAGCGAGTAGTATGGGTCGGTATGTGCGTGTAATTGACGATTCTGATGTCGTCGTCTTAGACTGCTGTGTGCGAGGGCTAATTACTTCCAGACGCTGCCTGTGCGCCTCTGGTCAAGCACCGCGTCGAGGAGATGCTCACGTCACGCCCCAACGTGCCTGATATCTCTCCAGATGAACTGCGCAGTCGCTTCCACTACTGGGCTGTACCAACGCTTGCGCATCTCCTGGCGCTGTTTGTGCATGCGCCCGCTGCCTTTCCCCCGCACAACACTGGCCTGGTCGTCCTAGACTCTCTCGCGACCCTCGTCGATAACGCCTACCCCCGTAATGTCGACGATCGCCTGCCCAGGAACAAGACAGACCAGGCGCGATGGGCTGCAGGACGTCGATACACCATCGTCAACGAGCTGATATCTACCTTCACTAGATTCGCTGCGCTGCACGACATCGCACTGCTAGTCACAAGCCAGACTATCACACGCATCCGTGGTGCTTCGCGCGCATTGTTGGTACCCGCAATATCAGGAATTGAATGGGAGAATGGCATTTCCACTCGTCTGGTTCTCTTCAGAGACTGGGTCCGGTATGGGCGGGCTAGAAACAATGTAGACGCCGACAGCCTGCAGAAAGCCCGGTTTGTTGGCCTAGTCAAGGCGAATGGTGTAGCTCTTGCAGAGGAAGGGGGCGTGGGCAACGTGGTGCCCTTCACCATAGACCATGTGCGTCAATACATTACCTACAAAGCGTTCATCTATCAAGATGCGCTCAAATGTCCTCTGCGCTGATCTCCCGCTGACGCTATACAGAGTGGCCTTTGCGACATGAGCGTAGCAACCGACGATATTACAACCCCTCTGTTTATCCCAACAGAAGCCAGGCCGCCTAAAAGATCCTTCTCCGAGATCGACGAGCACGTCACTGGAGAACCAAGTTCTGACGAGCTCTATGGATGGATCGAAGACGACGAAGTCGCCACTGAGGGGCTGTTGATGGATGAAGCACCCGCCATCGAGAACGACACTGCAGCATCTCGCCTAGATGTTGTCGCGGAGGGCCATAAGAAGAAGGCAACACGGATATCTACGGTCTGATTCTAGAACGATAATCTCACCCTACGCTTTGGCCAAAGTTGGGTCCTGCGAACTTGTTGCATCTTCGCGACGTGCGTTGCTTATTGCAGCAGCACTACTTACCTACATCTGGGGAGGCACGTACGTCTCTCCTTATTCTTCGTATACTGAATCCAGAAACTGACAAAGATTCTAATCAAGATGCAGATCTCTGGATTTGACCGATGATACAGGGCATGCGGCTTACGGGACGGGGCTCGCTATTCAGCCGTGTGGGGTTTTACAGACACACCAGGATAGATACCCCAGGATGAGCACCCACACATTGTCTCCGCATCAACCCGCCCACATTCGAAGCGCTCTGACATCAGCAACGAAATGCGCCTCTGCGCCATGGTCCAATGTTCTCCTTTTCGCATAATCCAGCTCGGGCATGTACGTATTCTTCCGGCGGTAGATTTGCTTCGCATCCGTCCTCCACTCAGGCAAGTGGATGCAAAGCCTATGGGTGTCGTCGCCACACTAGCGGTATCCACGAAAAGTATCAAAAAGCAAGTGCACACTACAAGCCCTATCAGCCGTCACATGTGCAATGCGTCACCCCAAACTTCGGTGCACACGAGCTGTGCACAGGGATCGGGGAAGCGCCCGCAGACCCAAAGCCCTGGGTCTCACCGGCAAAAGTCGTGCTTCTTTTGGATGATGATGGCTTGAGACTTCGCGAGTCCGGGGTCAGCGGGGTTGGTGCGTCGCCTGGGCGTGGGGGCTGCCACTGGCCTGCTCGTTTCACGGTCTGATTGCATGTAGAAGAGCGCACAGTGAGACCACCTGATGGTGTGATAGGAGAAACCTGCAACAGCAAATTGTAAGGTTCAGTGCCGCGACGGTACTATAGCAAGCCACTTATAGAGTGGCAGTTGACTACCCCACGGGGACACAACAAACTATGCGAACTCGCCGAAGAAGCACCTACTTCCAATGCGGACTTTGCAGCAAGTGAAAGCCCATTATACTGATCTGTCGCGAAGAGCGCATAGGTGGACGAGATCTAGATCTTCTTGCTCACCGCCAAACAGCCACACAAACTGCACAGGAAATGGAGATCTCATTATTTCACAGCAGTCAGCATCTGTCATGCCAGCCTTGACCCAAGTAGAAACAACTTCGTCGCATACCATCGGCTCCACCAACAGCCAGAGCCTCGCCTAACGCCAGATACAGAAGGCCCTTGCACTAGTATTGGCCTTACGATGTCACTCCTTCCCCACGCTTCTCCGCAAATGCACTACGTCTCGCTGCCTCCCGGTAATCTCCTGCCTTGATAGAGGCGGAGGCTTGCCTGAAGAGACGGCTTTCGGCCCTAGCGGGCGGCTGTCACTCGGCATACTGGGAGCCGAGCCGCCTTGTGGAGCAAGAGGTTCACCTTGCTTGGACACCTGATGTGGGGAACGTGGTGTTGATCTCAATGTTGGTGTTTGAAGTTTCGGTGCGCGGCTATGCATCTGATTGCGGAAGGAGATAAGGAGATGGAGCGCATGCGTACGTAACGGGATTATGGTCTGGGTAATAGTACCTGGGTGTGTAAATACAGTGGAGGCAGGAGGGTAGTGGAACCATTATCGTACGTTGTCCTGCATGATGCATGTTGGAGTGTGCTTCGGCTATAGGATAGAGGGAGGATACTGGTCGTAATTAGCACTATGAAGCCTGAATGAGCTCTTTCTAACAGTGGCTACACATGGTATATTTCGTGTTTCGGTCTCAGTAGAAGCAGGGCGTGTGCACATATGTTGTATAGGAAGTCGTGCGCGCTCTCATCATCACTAGTCCGAAGACGCATCACTACTGAAACAAAGTTAACTAAGTTTGCACGCGGATTGCGCATCATCTCTTCGATCTTTGTTACGTGTGATAGGAATATGCCTGTCATTTGTCATCTGCAAAAGCATATGTATAATTCAGGTGCTTTTGCCCAGCTTCAAGCTGGAACAGAAGGTCGATGTTAAAATTAACCTTTACTCGAACCCTTGCTCACCGACTATACATATCCTGAACCTAGGAGAAACACATAGGTATTAGACGTGCAATATGCATTCTATATCGCTCTTCGATGTTGGTTTGGGGACTTGCAAAATAGCTCAAGAAATGTAGAAAAAGAACACGTCATGGCGAGGAAACATGCCAAGAGATGGCGATACCCTACGCCTGCCAGTCGTAAGATCACGAACACAAAGATCTTTTTGGTCGGTTGACAACATCCTCTAGTTTCCGTGCGCCTGGAGAGTGCCGCCATCTACCGCCTCTCTGTTGATCATGATCACCATACAACTGAGGTATCGCGGTGGGGTTCGTAAAGGTTACATTATCCCCAGTATCAGAAGTTGCGATCATCCTGGCACAACGAGAATCTCCCCGAGGCTAGAGGCAGATCAACGCACTATCCTTTCATCCGTGGGCTGCCGATTGATTGTCCCCAGATATCACGATCTCGGCTGCGCAGATCCATGAGGGGTTGATGATGAATTGCCGTGATGCATTATTGCCGGAAGAGTGTGTGTTCGTGTCGCATCCAATACTTGCGATAAGAGTAATATTGAGTTTGTTAAGTGCGGCGGTTGCGTACCAAAACGACGATCTTTCTGCCGACTTATGGAGATCAGATGTTAGTCTGAAGTAGGATCGACATACGAACAAGCAATTGTTCATGCTGGGTTACTGCATTAGATAAATCTCCAGGTGACATATCTCGCTGTCGATGCACACGACAACCCAAGTGCTATGCAGCATTCATAAGCTGTTCCACCCACGTGTATACTGGGATTGCCACCAAGGCTTGGCGGAGTACAATGGAGTCGTCTCGCTGTCGAGTCTTGTATTCATCTTCGACAACGATAGTTTGACGTTGATAAGCGAAGGACATGATCACTACGGCAAGACTAGGCAGAGAAGGTCGAATCTGATGAAGTGGCGATGTCATTGAAACGAAACCCCTGGATCGCCGTCGCCTCGTCTCGGTCCATACGTAGCCACTGTTAACAGTGCGGGGCCCCAGAGCCCGACCGTGGATCAGCCGACATTATCGGATACTGCGGCGTTTGACGCGTAACGTAGTTTTCCAGACATGTGAAATACGTCAATTTAATGGGCCAGAGAAAAGCCGAAGATCGCAGTCTGAGGCCATGTAAGCGCCGTAATAGCTGAGGAATTGTGTCAGGTCGTACTGGGCGACAAGAACGTAAAACCTGTAGAAGTATGGTCCTACTGCGCAAACAGTTATCACTAGGAAAAATTGAAATGTCGACGGACACTATGTTGCACCCGAGCCGTGAAACTGCGCCTCGGTCCACGTTCGCTGTCTTTACAGGTGAAACGTGTTGTGGGAGAATGTCGGCATAACAGTGCTTCCATAAAAGCTTCCACGAAGGTGTACCTTGCATATCGGAGGTCCAGAAGCGACTAAGACGTCACAGAGGGAGCCCATGCCCAGCGCCATGCGTTCCGAGATTCTCCGATGCCACGTTCATCGCAGAGACAGCTCTGTTGGCGCGAGAAATTTCTGTCGGCTCGGCATAGGCGTATGCTCGGAGGAAGCGTCCGCAAAGCGGGGCGAGCTATCGAAGGACTAGCAGTACTCAAAAATTTCTCGAACAATAGATAAGAATAGCGGACCCGAAATGAAATTGCAACGTAGCATTTGCATCAGTGCTGTGCTAAGTCTCGGCGACCCCAAGGGGCGTGGTTAGGGCAGTGAAGCAGTTCTTACATAGGCAACAATACCAAGAAAGCCGGCGTCATAATGCTCGGGACAGCCGGTCCGTTGCAGAGTCCCCCACGATCTGCTGCAAAGCCACACACAGGGGTGCGGACAGGGCTCGCGATGGAGATAACGAGCACGGAAATGGCCTGCGGGACCGAGGCGGAGACGAGCACGAGTCACCGAGGGGGCCGAATTACTGTAGGGAAAATTCGTCGCGCAGCATGAGCTGATGGTGAAGCCATGTTTTTTCTTTTGCCGATGCATCGTCAGGTGTTGGGCACGTCTCGGCAGAGATCGCCCTCGCCCTGCGTTGGTTCACCGACTCGCAGCTTCATCTGTGTCAGTGTGTGCACAGGCCGGGAAGACGCATAGAAGGCGGGCCGTAGTATAAGGCAAAGTAGGCGGCACGGTAGCATGTGGCTCGAGCTGTCCACGCATGTGCTGGTAGATAATGCGAGAGATATTGCGATGCTGCGCGAGACACAGCAGCAGAGAGGTCTTGGGAGGACAAGGTGGCTCAATGTTGCGTGTTGTGCCTGCCGTACCCCAGGAAAGGATCCCCCCACACACACTTGAAAGCGTCTTTGATCAGCCCCCAGGCTGCCGTGGAAGGCGAGCAAGGCCAGTGGGATAAATCAGCTGTGTGTTGGGGGAGCGTTATTGGTCATCTGACTGCGCCAGAGGGTGGAGGTGATGTGCGGAAGCGCTCAGCGCAAGTAACAGCAGCTGGGATGAGGAGGGCAAACATGTCTCTGATGCAGCAGGCCAGCGAGTGTGCATGGCCGGGCCTTGGAGGCGTGTATGCGCGGACCCCTGAGGGGGTGGGTGAATGGACAGCGGTGGTGGTGGTGGTGGTCGTGTTGCTGCGTGGACGTGGTGTTGCACTGTACTGTGGACTGCGGACTGTGGTGAAGGCATCTGGCAGGGCCCACGAGGGGAAGGAGCGCCCAAGGCAGCTGAGGAAGGCGCATCCATGAGATGCGGGAGCACAAACAAAACCCCAGATGTGTGACGTCTCCAGCACCCCATACAAAGCCCGCCGCCGTCTCGTCATCTCTATCTGCCCCAGCTTCGTCGCGTCCAGCACTCGCACCACCGCACCACAGCGCCCACCCGTCTCTCCGCAGCAAACGTAGCACCATCTGCCCTGCTGCCTCACTCTGCTGAGTCTGCTCACGTACGCCCACTTGGTGTCCTGCTACCGTGACAGGTGTTTGGGGCCCCTGGTCTGCTGCTCACACACGCTGTACACTCACTCCACAGCCTCACGTAGCCACCTGCAACCTCTCGCCGACACTCACCGCTGCAAAATTTCAGCTGCAGAATTCTCACCATTGCAAATTGCATCGTGCCCTCAACCATCCGTCGCCGCTCCACAGCGACTGAGCCATCAAAACCAGCGTCGGTCCAAGGCAAGTTCCGCTAGGCACTGCACCATCCCATCCCCCCATCTCACCCGCTCTCGCCCAAAAGGGCCTTCGACGCACTCAGGTCTCGCTCCAGCAGCTCCCTGCACCCGCTGCACGCTCCTCTCCGCAAGTCATCACGCAAGCGTTCAAGGGCCCGCATTTCTTGATACGTCTCCACGACTCGAGCGCCCCCGAAGGAAGCCAAGCCGCACTGGCGCACTGCGTTTCTTTCTGCGCCTGCTCCGGCATATCCTCGCCCGCGTCAGCACAGACAGCCCTGACGGCCATCAGTCGACCCCCACACGCCCGCCTAGTTGATCCATACATATATCCGAGCCCCCCATCATCCCCCGTCCCCCAACTTTCACCCTCGGTCACATGCAATCCAACTCTGCCTCGACAGGTTTCGCCAACCTGCTGAACCCCGACACTTCTTGCCAACAACAACACCAACACCAACTTTCCACTTCAACTTCCCCACCAAACTCCATGGCTACTGCTACCGTGAGCCTCATGGCTCCTCTGCTGCAAAACGCCCCGCAACAGTCGGACGAGCCCCGACAGGATCTCCCCAGGCCTTACAAGTGCCCTCTCTGCGATAAGGCTTTCCACCGTCTGGAACATCAGACTCGCCACATTCGCACCCACACTGGAGAGAAGCCCCATGCCTGCACATTCCCAGGCTGCACAAAGCGATTTTCCCGCTCTGACGAACTTACTCGGTAAGTCGCATCAAACACATTTTATCAACATGCAGCTAATCTTCTATAGACACTCGAGGATACATAATAACCCCAACTCACGGCGGGGCAAGGGCCAGCAACATGCTGCTGCCCACCAGGCGGCTGTAGCTGCCGTTCAAGCAGGTCTCATGGAGCCCGGATCCGGCCTCGCACACATGATGCCTCCTCCCTCCAAGCCCATCTCTCGCAGTGCTCCGGGCTCTCAGCTCGGCTCACCGAATGTGTCACCACCTCACTCATTCTCCAACTACTCGCCAAACATGGGCAACGACCTGGCAGCCTACCACCAGGGCGGCTTCAACAGCAGTAACAGCAACAGTCCCAGCGGCCTGTCTCGCCCAATGGACCTGCTGGCTGACGCAGCCTCAAGACTGGAGCAGCGCCCTGGCCACTACTCGCACTCAAGTAGACATCACATCACGAGCGGCTACCACCCTTACGCCAGCCGTTTGCCAGGCCTTTCTCAGTACGCGTACTCGTCGCAGCCAATGTCAAGATCTCACTCACACGAGGATGATGACCCGTACTCGCACCGAATGACGAAGAAGTCAAGACCAGGCTCGCCAACGTCGACTGCCCCGCCCTCGCCTACCTTCTCTCATGATTCCTGTAGTCCCACTCCTGACCACACTCCGCTCGCAACTCCTGCGCACTCACCCAGACTACGCCCGCACGGCTTCAACGATCTCCAGCTTCCTCATCTACGTCATTTGAGTCTAAACCAGAACTTTGTACCAGCTCTAGCGCCAATGGAGCCGTCGACAGAACGGGAACAGCCTTACGTACCCAGCCAATCCTCCGGACTACGCATAGGGGACATCATCTCCAAACCAGAGGGCGCCCAGCGAAAACTGCCGGTTCCGCAAGTACCCAAGGTTGCCGTCCAAGACCTTCTCAACGGCCCCAGCAATAGCGGCTTTTCCTCCGGCAACTCTTCGGCGACTGCCTCGTTAGCCGGCGAGGACCTGTCACATCGCAACTAAAACTTTCAACTCCACTCAACTAGCATGGCATCGGCGTTCTCTGTCAGCATTTTCGCGTTCCGTCATTCACGTTAGCAAGCGATGAGATTAGACATGGACAAACTTTCATGAGGGGTCATGCTTGCGGCATTTCACGACTTCCGTCACATTGCGGACCCCACCACCCAGATAGACCTTTCTTAGTTGTTTTGTCGGATCCAATACCCCGCGAAGCCGCATCTGGCGATTCGCAATCTTGTATAAGTTCCACTCAGCCTTGTTCCGTTGGCCTGGCTGTAGCGAGGGAAGCGCCTGCTTATTGGCAGTGCAGAGAAGATTAGACAGTATTCCCTCAGCTTAGCGCTTAATTGAAAACACGAATCCACACTTGGTCGGTCTCCCCGCGTGGGAACATGCAATTACGAAAGGGTTATGTTATGGCGAAGCATGTCGCTATGCGTGACGTGATTTAGCACCGTGGTGATGCAAGTAACGCGAATCATTCGCAGGGGGCCAGGTATACTCGCAGACGCAACCCAGAGGGCTGGGATTCTTTTCAGCCTATCTACCTAATCTCTCCACCCCATACCAAACCAACCACCACGCCCAGTCTTTCCCCGCAGATAAGTTGTCTTGATTGCCTGGTACACCAACAGACAAATCGCACAAGACAGGTCAGATGAGCATCGCACAGACAAGAGTGAAGTTTCCCCACATTCCGCAGTCTGGTACTACCAGCTACCACCTTCCGTCCCGTACGCGATCTTCTCCAACGCGGGGCGTCTTGCCCCGAAGCCGTCAGAGCGAAGATACGGTGAGAGAAGAGGAAGACCACGCACCCGCACAGCGCCCCCGACATGTTTGATTTGATCACTCAGCTTGTGTGAGCAGCTAATAGCTATTATTGACTCTTTCCGCATTGCGTGTGATAAGCTCCAGCCCATGACGGTTCTGGCACACCTTGCGGCACTGGCGCTAGCAGAGCGATGACACAAGAGCCCTGAAAGTTTTTTTTTGCGGAGAGGACGGAACAGGGTCGCAGGGGAGGAGTCAGACTGTGGAGTACGTGGCACACGCAATGCAAAGTGGCGCCTCCCATGCCCCATGGTCACTGTCCGAAACCGGAAGGCGCCTTTGTTCTAAATGGATAGATTCGACAACGTTGGCAATTTCCGAGATGCTTTGGCTGGGTGACATCCTTGCGAGGATCTATCGAATTATCATGGCTTATCTCTTGTCCTCACCACAGCACGAATCGCGACTTGTCTGTCGGCAGACGCCGCGTTTCCGTGCGAAGCCATGCGATTCGACTGGCTTCCAAACGACTCGTCAGATAGATTGTCTCGGATTTGCAAGCGCCAAACTCGCACAGCCTATCTTCCCTCGCCATGCATTTCCCGCCGGTTGATTGAATCGACCGTCTCTGGTACAGCTGGGCATGCACCCCGGACTTGGAGCGCAGCAGCGCCGTCACTACTCCACAACGATGACGATCTCAAAAGTCTCGAGTGTGCGAATCGGCAGGTTTGGCGGGATCTTCTCCGCTGGCTGGGCCCTAGCTAGATATTGCGGCGTTTGACCAATGTCGGGCCGGCGGGCACAAAGTGAAGATACATACGTATTGTGTACCCGTTACATCCTGATCGAGACCAACAAGGAAGCTTGTAGTTCTAATGGCGAGACGCACAATGCCATGGCGCCGCAATCAAAGAGCGACATTACGTCACAGGATGAAGTGGACAAGCACTTTCAGCATCACCACGCGAGTGCGGCGCATGCTACGACTTGTCGACATGGGCTCCGCCGTGGCTTACCCATTTACGGAAGTCAACGCCAATGTGCTCACGTACCTGAGCATCGTGGTCTCTTAGCTCGCATGCCTTCCCCCCAATGTCGGCTTGGCAGATAGATGCGCCCCTCTTCGTGTCAGCCCGGAAAAGCAAAGATAAGGCACGACAAAGGAGAGGGCAGACTTGCGTCCCACAATGGCGTCTCAGCTGACAGGGCATCGTTCCAAGTCAGCCGCGCGACATTAGCAACAACCGGCTCTGAGGGTACTCGTCTATTCACCCCAGAGAACACAGCCGGCGGGACAAATACCACATGCTACCAAGCCCTCCCGCCCCTTGCTTGCTGACTCGGCACCACAGCAAAGGGCGTCTAGCGAGCTTCTAGAGCCGCCCATCCAGGCCGCGAATCCATTCTTTGCACCAGAGTCGCTTACTTGCGGGGTCTCCACACTGGCGACTGCGCACCTGCCTGAGCAGGATATCGCGGCGGATAAGGCTGGCGACATGCGAGTCACTCACACGGTCTCTCTCCCAGGTGGAGATTCACTTTTGAAAATGGCTTCGCGTTGAGGGACAAAGTTTTGCCGGTAGTAATTGCACCAGTCAGAAGGGAGGATCAAGTGTCGTGGACTGTGGGGAGGACCCTTTCTCCACATCTTGATCAGCGCATATGCTTCCCGAAACGGCTCAGTTTCCGCATATCGTGGGAGTCCCGTCTCATGCTGTCGGAGCCCGACCTCGACTCGCAACATTACGCCCGGCATTCTCTCCGATCCGATGCGGCTCAAAGGAAAGACTGCACTAAGCCGACTATGCTTACAACCGTTTCGCGTTATCGAATTCCCGCAAGGGACGTTCCACGGTCAGTCTCGCACGCTGATGTTTCTCCGTTCGCCCTTGAATCGTGTCAGCCGCCGGCATCGAATGTCCGTCGCGCGATCTCTGCACTAAATTGCCCCTTCTGGCTCCACGTTGGTCCATGCAGGGTCAAAATCACTCTCAAAGGTCGAAAATACGGTTTCCAGAGTATCTGTTGAGGTCCACCGCACTTGCACAGCATACGAGATGCAGAATCTAGCACAATGCTCTCATTTAAATCCAACACTGCGCCGTACCAGGCTGCTGGTAATATGCCCAAGCGACCGCGACCAGGTCCGCGCAACCACTTTATTCCGCAGATCAGTTCTATCTAGACGGCAATATATATATTGCTCCCGGGACCCTGCGCAAGGGCGATGCACAGATGCCTTGCAGCTTTGACCGCTGGTTCGTGAACCACCCAATCGTCTCACAACTAACTTCAGGATACGTCTCCAACACGACGATATTGCTTTGCACATGGTCATGGAGTGCAGTTTACGTTTGGAATTTACAGCCTTGCAGAACGCGGATTCGAAGTCCCGTGATAGCCGTACCTACCGACACCAAGCCGCACACAAGGACGCTACCCAAACTGTCGCAACCCCAATGGCGCTAAATGTCACGATCGCGAGTCTGAGTCTGACTTCATCATGACGCAGCTTGACTTTCACATGCCATAGACAAAAACCAAGGCAACAGTCTAACAGCTGTCTCCCGGAGTCTTTCGGATCCGCCTCATGCGCGTCACTATAGTGCAGCACTACTCTACGCGAGCGACCGCGCATCGCATGTGCATTGCACACCATGGACATTCGATTAGTTCCCATTGCTCCTCCTTATCTCAACAATCGACTTCTTCGGTGCGTTGATGCGCAACGTTACCTATACAGCTTTAATCTACATTCGTATTTACCCAACCAATGTCGTGGATACCTGGCAGGATGGCTGCACGTTAGATAGATTGCACGTGTGACTTACATACATACATGCACTGTACAGATTCCAAACACGTAGGCGACTACTTCTTCAAATTAATTGAGGCGGGGCATGTACCAAAGTCTTTCTGGACGACATGTCGGTGATCCGAGATGATCAGACCGTGACATGATAACGGCATCTCTCGCTACCCATGTAGTCCACTGTCACGATATTGTGAGGTGTAGATGG
>JAESFQ010000669.1_pt1 | contig 12539 bp, 17 predicted proteins | sample 9269431 | NCBI WGS metagenome assembly JAESFQ01 (sample SAMN14502588, study PRJNA617103) | algae metagenome | isolation source: Plectolyngbya sp. WJT66-NPBG17 and co-occurring heterotrophs from well... | place: USA: Mojave Desert, Joshua Tree National Park, California | collected 2006-08-06
CGCCTCTTGTGGGGTGCTCGATCTTGATAACATCCGCTCTGAATGCTCATTAGAATATACAATGTATTGCTGAGCATCTCCGACTTACCCAAGATCTCCAAGTATCTGAGTACAGTATGGCTAATCGATGTCAGCGACTCTGTCATTTTTTCATCAAAGCAGTCACATACGCCTGCAAGCACTCGAGTCATATCCAGTACTTTGATGCCGGCCAGAGGTAGTTTCTCAACGATGTGCTTGTCGGCAATGCTCTTAGTGGCACTGTTTCTCCTCCATAACTGCGACGTTCGTGTAGCAACCCAATTGGCGGGATATCGACAGTGCACGCGTGGTGCTGCTTTCGTGACCGCTCCGAAATAATACATGGTCCATGTTCATACACAGTGATGTTGGACGTAAGAAGCCTAACTTCTTCAAAGTCTTGCCCCACATGACGCTTGTGGGGTCGGCACAGAAGTTGGAGTGTGAATGCACAGACTTTTTCTAACTCCCTCTGCAAAAGCTTGAGATAATGTTCGTTGCGTGCAATTAAAACTACAGTGTACACGTAACATCGGAATTGCAAGATTACATCTGGAAGCAGCTGCAACAATCAAATCTGAGGAAAATATCAACTATGCGTTGACACCGTTTACCCCGTTGGTCTTTGACTCGGAGCTCAAGTATTTTTTGAGTTCTTCAGCATGAACACCATCTGTAACGCTAGTGTTTGCACCGTGCGAGAAGCCACCAAAATAGTATGGTGCAAGTCTCTTCTTCTCGGCAATCTTGTCGTCTTTGATTCGGGCAAGTAATTCCTGAGCTCTCTTATTGGAGGAAAAGCGATCCTGAACGAAGTTAGTAAGAGAATGTATGAAGAGCCATGTCTTGAGCTTACCGGAAGACCATCCCAGACCTTGTAATCGGTACCGCGGGTCTCGATTGTTCCGCAGCCCTTACGAGCGTACTCAGTAAAGAGGAACAGCCGGCTCGATTCGACCATGATGGTCAACTGGTCTAAATGTCTGTTAGTATATCTTTAACTACGTGATAATAAGCTCGACTTACCAGTGAGAATCTTCTCGGGTTGACTCTCATGTATCCGCATACCATGCTGGTAACCTTCGTGGAATCCCCCGTGAGGTGTGTGGCCACCCTCGAAGCTACCCCCACCAGGTCGGAAGTCGTCGCTCCGTCCAAGACCTTGTCCGTATAGGCAGGCGAGAAATTCTGAAGCGGAATTGCGGTGGAAGTAGGGCAACCGGAAGGTGTTGGTCGCGACGTCCCACCTTGGGCCAAACCAAAGGAAGTCTGCTAGTGGTGTCAAGGGATCACGAGACTTGGCTGTGAGGACTGTGAAGATCGAAGGATCAGTGTGGTCGATAGACGTACTGTTCTGTGACGAGAACTTTGTAAGATCGTATTTATACGGAACAACATTGCCGTGCCACGCCACAAGATCAAAGGGGCTGTGGTCTTGTTGGATCGCGACGAGCTGACCGTTGATCTTGTTGACGATATGCCAGTCCACGTGCAGATCATCATCGATAGCAGCTACCGGGTAGAGGAAATCGCGAGGATTGGCAAGACCGTGGCCACCTAGCGGACCAAGGTCTGGCAGTTCCCACATTGAACCCCAGATTTCTGTGATGTAGCCACGGGCCACTGGCGTATCCGGAGCTAAGTTCAAGCAGAACCTGATACCGCGCTGTATAACACATATCTCGCCAGGTTGTAGGAATATCTTCCCCATCTCAGTTTTGATGTCTAGGTTACCCTGCTGGGCGCAGATGAGAAAATCGCCGTCGGTGTTGCAGAACGCTCGTTGTTCCATACTAGCATTGATCATGTACACGTATAATGCAAGACCCTCTTTGATGTTCGGATCTCCGCTGCCGCAGAGGGTATGCAGACCATCCGCGAAGTCGATCTTCTCATCGTCTTTCGGTAGTGGGAATGGATGCCACTCTGCTTGCTCGGGAAGCGTCTCAACCTTGGGATTGATCGACAAGAAGCAATTTGTGATGTTGGACTTTGTCTCGATCGGAATATAGCCCTCTATGATGTCTTAGCGACTTTGAGAGAGGAATCGCAGCATTACGTACTGTGAGCAGCCGCTGGTCTGCATCGGTACATATAAGTACTGAAGTTGTGTGCGCGTGGAGCTGCAAATGCTGAGTATGTAATGCCTTCGGTGTAGAGTCCAAATCGGACTTCTTGAGGGTTGTTCTGAGCAACAGGCAAAGTGCCTGGAATAACCTCAGACTGGTGCCGATTTCCCCATCCTGCTTGGTAGTCGTATGGATCGTTTGCACGTGTTGGCTTCAGTCTTTGGAGATCGGTAAAGTGGAATGCCTTCTGGGGGTCGGTGACGAGTTGTCGTTCCTTGAAGTTTTGCATGTTAGGCGTATGACAATAGACTGTAAGTGCGATCCAGCTTATCATGTCAAGATTTCAGCCTTATATTGGAGTATCCATGGCCTTGATACGCTAGGCCGACATCTGCCGCAGTTGGGTGGCCCGGCCTGCGCATGATGTGGTGGCGGGGCCCGACACTGATAATAGCGGGGTTTCCATTTCGGTAACTGGGCTACGGGAGCTGTGAGAGGCCCACATGGCGACCATGACCGGGTTAGTGGAACTCATGAGATGATGGTGCGAAAGACTTTCCCACATGAAGGCCATGGCAACGTGGACATGGCACATTTGCGGGGTTCTTGGTTGATTCGGAGGAGAGTACCGATCGAGAATGTATTGCGGGCTCAGATAATCAGTCACACATGTGATTATCAAGTCATTTCCATCCATGGCAGCTGTCGTGCGCTGATGAATAAGACAGATACTGTTTATCTGGATACAGCTAAGACCTCGTCCACCATCAGTCCACATGAGCCTAAATAGTTCTTTGCATCACACAGTGAGCTCAGCTCTTCGCTGGAGATCTTATCGGTAATCTCGGGTCGTGTCTGCAGAGCTTCCAACAGGCTGGTGTCATTCTCAATGCTTTCTTTGCATGCCTCGTAGACAACATCGTGCGCTTTTGACCGACCAACATGTGGAGCAAGGCCCATCATGACAGCTTCGGCGACAATAAGACCCCTGGTGGAGTAGAGATTCTTGAGCATCTGCTTTGGGTTGACTACAAGGCCAGAAAGCGCAAAGTCAGCCTGGTTGAGCGCTCCGACAGCGATTACGAAGCTCTCTGGGACGGCAACCCATTCTAGATGCCATGGACCAGAAGCACGCTCAAAGTCCGACACCATACCGTCCAGCACCAAGCCAGCATTCGATCGCAGGATCTTTGATGCCGCAAGTATGACCTCGCTCGAAATGGGGTTTCGCTTTTGCGGCATAGTCGAGGAAGCGCCGCGGTGTGGTACAAAAGGCTCTGAAACTTCGGAAAGTTCATTTGAAGACATGATGATGATGTCTAGAGCAAGCTTGCCTAGGGTGCCACCGACAAGCGCAAGATAGTTTGTAATCTCGGCAACACCATCTCGCGCAACGTGCCAGGTGATTGGAGGGTCGGTCAAACCCAGGTCCTTCGCCATTTCCTTTCGAACACGGATGCCATCGTTACTCGAGCCCAGTGAAGCCAACGAACCAGCAGCTCCTCCAAACTGGACCATTAAGGCACGCGGTTTGAGCTGCTCAAGACGCTCGAGGTGTCGTTGAAAACCAGACAGCCAGATAGCGCACTTGTGACCGAAGGTGATGGGAAGAGCGTGTTGGAGATGAGTGCGACCGGCCATGGGCGTATCCCGATGCTTTCTTGACAGGTCTTCAAGGTTCTTGATAACGGAGCGAAGTGTGCGCTCGACAATCTCAAGACCATCCTTCATCTGCAAAATGCTTGCCAAATCCATAATGTCTTGCGTGGTTGCTCCCCAATGCACATACCGCCCGGCCTCATCACCACATGACGCAGAGAGTTGTCGCACCAAAGGAAAGATGGGATATCCGACGATTTCGGTTTCGCTGCGTAACCTATCATAGTCCAGTTGGACTTCGCGGGCTTTCGATGTCACAATCTCCCCAATGTGAGAGGGTATGACATTGCACTTTGATTGCGCTCTTGCCAAAGCGGTCTCGGCATCAACACATCGATTGATATACGCCTTATCGTCGAACACATTTCGAATCTCATCGGTTCCAAACAGCGTACGAAAGAGGACTGAATCGATGGCGCTCACGCTGCCGAGTGATCGCCGTTGGGGACGAAAGGTAGTTTGCCGAGGAATGGCACGCAGTGGAACGCGTCGGAGCAGGAACATGATGTGCGTTGCTGTAATTGTTGCGTCTCACGGAGTAACAAAGGGAAAATGAAGCTCGAAAGAGAGCTTCAGCAGTACGCTAGACATGGCGGAAGCGGTGGACGTGTGGGACGTGGGTGCAGCCAGCATCGTGTGGGGAACCTTGGAAGTCACTGCCGGGCTGCCAGTTGACAAGCGGCCAGCCCCCCTGCATTTACCGCTACGCGAAAGTGGCTAGAGCACGCACATGTGCACGTGACGCGCGCGACACTTTCGTCCTCTTCATCATCATCATCATCATCATCATCATCATCATCATCATGTCAACGATTATCGGAATCCTTCATATTTCTGTGGCACTATGACTCTCGAATAAACAACGAAGCAAGACCCAAACCAGTGCTCGCGCACATGCTAACGATGCCCATCTCTTTGTCCTGGCGTCGCAGCTCGCCAAAAAGCGTAGCAATCTGCCTCGTGCCCGTCGCTCCAGTGGGATGCCCAAGAGCTATTGCACCTCCATTCGGATTGACCTTGTTTTCATCCAGACTCAGCTCCCGTATACACGCGATAGTCTGGCTGGCGAAGGCCTCATTGAGCTCAATGATGTCGACGTCCTTTACCTCAACACCCGTCCACTTCAACAATGCTGGTATGGCGTATATCGGGCTAACACCCATCTCATCAGGTGCGCAGCCCTTGACTTGAGTACCAATGAATCGCCCAAGTGGCTTCAGCCCACGCTCTTCGGCCCACGAACGTCGGGCGAGTACGGTCGAGGATGCACCGTCGGATATCTGAGATCTGAAAGGTCAGCCTGGCAGTAGCTCCAAGTCCGGCTAACTCACGAGTTGCCTGCAGTGCTCTTGCCGTTCTCGCCGAAGACTGGCTTGAGTGTCGACACTTTCTCGAAAGTCAACCCATGTCGGATGCCATCGTCCTTGATCACTCCATGTTCTGCAGGCTGACCAGTTGCCTCGTCTATTCTCTGGACCGTCACCGGCTCAATTTCCCAATCAAACCGGCCTTCCTTTTGGGCACGACTTGCGCGATAATGGCTTCGCACCGCATACTCATCTTGCGACTTTCTGTCAACCTTATATCGTTCTGCCACGTTCTCTGACGTGATTCCCATAGGCATGAGGCAGTCACGCGCATCTTTGACCGTCGATCCAAGAAGTGTGGGTGAAACATCGGTCGGGATGCCCCGCGAGCTGTAATTTCTTGACATGCTTTCTACGCCGCCAGCAAGCCCCACGTCAATCTGGCCCACCATAATCGAGTGCGAGATGTGGGTGACGGCCTGTAGACTGCTAGAGCATTGACGATTGACCGTATGGAAGGTTGTCGAGTTTGGAAAGCCAGCATGATTGAGCGCCATGCGTCCTGTCTTTGCGAAACCAAGCTCGGCGAGCACATTTCCGATCATGACATCGTTCACGTCATTCTTTTTGATACCAGCTCGCCGTACGGCGGCTTCCATAATCTGTCATGTTCAGCAACAGTGCAGCGCATGCCCCTGCCGAGACTCACCGGCATCAAAATGTCTTCCGGATAAGCATCTTTGTAGCCGCCCTTGAAACTGCGATTGATTGGCGACCTGACCGCAGAAAGTAAAACGACGTCATTTGGGCCCATCTGCAGCACATTGCGCGCAGTCTTGCTGAAAGATGCCATTCTGGCATATACACTGAAGATCTATGCTCAGATTCCTATAAAAGTAAACTGTCTATTGTACCATCTACCATGGCCGAGAAAGTGCCCGCATCGCGAATGCGGCAAAGGCTGTGGCGGGGCGACGTGTATGTGTGGGGCAGGGTCGAGAGGCCCCCTCCGAGACAACGCGAGCAACACCACAAAGATGCTTGCCCAATCTGGCTTACTTGCAGACGCGACTATTCACTTTGAACATTTCCACAAGCAAACTGAAGTCAACAAGACATTATACGATGGCGCTTCCGAACAAATACCAGAATGGCAGCATCGACTCCTCTACCAAAGGAGTGTACAGAGCATCACCCGTCAAGCTTATGATATATGGAAATGGTAAGCAGACTGTGGTCACAGTTTCAAAGTCAAAGCTTAAAGAAATGCACAGGAACAAGCAGTCAGCTTTCAGATGTCATCACCGAGCTCGGAGCCACCAAAGCCTTCATCATCACTGGACGATCCCTATACGAGAGGACGCCTGTGATCAAGAATATCGAGAATGCACTTGGTTCTGCGCACGGTGGTACATTTAGCAAGATTGGACAGCATGCGTATGTGAAAAGCTGTTGAACGTTTAGTAGCGCTAGCTGACAAGCCCAAGCCCGATTCAGGATATCAAAGAAGCCACAGCGTTGATGGCGAAGTCGGGATGCGATGTCCTCATATCAGTGGGCGGTGGATCGCCCATTGACTCAGCCAAAGCCATTGCATACAATATCCATGAAGAGACTGGAAAATGGATACCTAGTATCGCAGTACCAACGACACTCAGTGTAGCGGAGACGACGCAAAATGCTGGCTTCACTACGGAAGAAAAGCACAAGATCGCTGTGAGCAACCCAGAGCTAGTACCCAAGGGTGAGTAGGAAACCAAACGTTGAGCGAAGCTCTAATTAACCGAGATCAGCTGTAGTATACGATGGCGAACTTGCGGTATACACGCCTTTGAATCTCTGGACAAGCACAGGGGTATGTCATTATCTCCTCAGGTGCTGAGATGGAGGCAATTTCTGACAAGCTTGCAGATTCGATCGTTGGACCACGCAGTTGAGCTAATGTACCATCCCCTCGCTGCGGAGATCCCAACGAAACGCATGTCTTTGGAGGCCATCAAAGACCTTTTCACATTTCTACCGCAGTCGAATGCCGAACCCAACAATGCCGAAGTGCGAACGAAGCTCTTCCTGGCTTGCTACTCGTCACTTTTCCCCTTCCTATACACCGGCGGAGTCGGCCTCAGTCATAGCATTGGCCATGCTATAGGTGCGACATACAGCATCCCGCACGGTATCACCAGCTGCCTCAGTCTAGCGCCAACGGTGCACTTCAAGGCCAGCAACCCAGAGGAGGCGAAGCAGATTGCGAGGATCATCCCGTACATCGGAAAGGAAAGCACTGGCAGTGATGAGAAAGACTCGCATGTCGTTGCCGATGCTATCTCTGGACTTGTTCAAGAGCTCGGACACAAGACCACGTTGACAGCTGTAAGTTGCAGGGAGCATGCGAAAGAGACTATTATTAACGGTGGACAGTACAACGTGCCAACCGGCGACGCGGAAGAAGAAGCCATCGCATCGCGCGCACTACATAGTAAAGACCACAAGGACTTCGCTAGCTGTTAGTCGTCGCGTCAACGTCTGAAGATCGTATCGGCTGACACGTTTTACAGTGAAGAAAATTGTTCACGACTTATACTGATGTTCTCCATCAGATTGTCATGTAGCGTCGCTAGTAATACATGTCTCCCAACTCACCAATACATAACGTGTCATATATGTCTGCAGCGTATAAACTACCACCTGCCTCCGACATGCGTTGGCGCGTCAGCACGTGAAAAGGCCATGCTGATTTAGCCTTGGAAATGTTTTCCACTTGGCCCTTTTCCGCGTCTCGCTTCAACCAATGAACGTGTGTTTTGCCCGCAACCTCCGCATCTTGGCCGGCTAAGACCTCATCCACCTCCGATTGTGGAGCTTTGCTCTTACCCGCCATCGGCACGGCATTTGCATCGGTCTGATCCAATCAGTTAGTTGCCATGATGTATACCCTCGTGGTGCGTCGTGTGGGGAGCGTCAACTCCGCTGGACACCACAACTCTTACACGCGATCTTGGTGCAAAGTCTGGTGTCGATTGAGCTGTGCTTACACCTCGGGACTTGGACAACGCCATCAGTGACATTTACACCCATCTCGAGCTGGATTGGACGCTTCGAAGCCCATCAATTCAACTTCTCTTCCTCTCCACTTCGCGACTCACGGCCACACCCCTCATCATGCAACGTTCCCTCCTCTGTTCGGCACGCCGCCGCGGCCCAGCGACGGGCATGCGGTTCTTCTCTGCCAGCGCATCCCGACCAGCCATCAACAAGATAGTCTCTTCTGCGCAAGAAGCTATCAAGGACATGAAGTCTGACACCACAGTACTGGTCGGAGGATTTGGCTTTTCAGGAGTACCAAACACTCTCATCAACGCTCTACGCGACCGAAGCGACCTCACAAACTTCACGGTTGTCAGCAATAACGCCGGTATGCCCGGCGTTGGGCTAGGACAGCTTCTGGAGACGAAACAGATCGGCACCATGATTGCGAGTTACATCGGAGATAACAAGGTGTTTGAGCAAATGTATCTGAAAGGGCAATTGAGTCTGCAGTTGACACCCCAGGGCACGATTGCCGAGAAGTGCGCTGCTGGTGCTGCGGGCGTACCAGCTTTCTACACACCTGCGGCTTATGGAACAATAGGTATGCGAGCCATGGCAGAGGTTGGCGAGTGGTACATGTACAAGAGATAGCTAACAGCCTACAGTGCAAACCGGTGAACTCCCTGTACGCTACAACACCGACGGCACCATCGCGAAAATGGCTCCTCCTAAAGAAACCCGCGAGTTCAACGGCAAACCATACGTTATGGAAGAAGCCATCTTTGGCGACTATGCCTTTGTCAAGGTCGCGAAAGCCGATCGCCTCGGCAACTGTCAGTTCCGCAAAGCACAAAACAATTTCAACGAAGCCATGGGCAAGAACGCGAAGATGACGATTGTGGAGGCAGATGAGATAGTTGAGGATGGAGAGATCGCACCGGAAGACATTCACCTTCAAGGCATATACGTGAAGAGAGTCATTAAGAGCACAGTGGGCAAGCAGATTGAGAGAAAGGTATTCTGGAAGAGTCCCGAGGAGCAGAAAAAGGCGCTTTTGGAGGGTGGTAAGTCCTACTCGAATGACACGCTGAGAGGCCGGTGGCTGACGGAGCCTACTAGGCTCAACCGAATCGTCGCAGAAGCGCGAGCGCATCATCAAGCGCGCAGCTCAAGAATTAAAGGATGGCATGTATGTCAACCTTGGTATCGGCATGCCGTTAGCAGCGCCTGCTTTTCTGCCCGAGGGCACGGAAATCGTACTAGAGTCTGAGAACGGGATCCTGGGCATGGGACGGTATCCCAAGCCTGGCGAGGAGGTAAGCATGCGGTGCTGAAGAGATATCAACAAAGTTGCTAATGAGCCTAGGATCCTGACCTCATTAACGCCGGGAAAGAGACTGTAACCCTGATCAAGGGCGCATCGACGTTCGGTAGCCACGAGTCCTTTGGCATGATCAGATCAGGGCGGATAGATGTTGCAATGTTGGGTGCTATGCAAGTAAATCAATACGGAGGTCTGTATTATATTTCCATCGTGTATACGATCCTCTCTTACTAAGTTTCTTCGCAGATCTCGCAAACTTTATGCTTCCTGGCAAAGTCAAAGGCATCGGCGGCGCAATGGACCTAGTCGCGAACCCCACACAAACTAAAGTTGTCATCACCATGGAACACGTGGACAAGAAGGGTAACCCTAAGATTCTGAATCAATGCACATTTCCCCTCACTGGGCAGAAGTGCGTAAGCACCATCATCACGGACCTGGCAGTATTTGACTGCGATCGGGTTGAAGGCTTAACGCTGAAGGAGCATGCAAAGGGCGTAACAGTGGACGAGATTAGGAGTAAGACGGAGGCACCATTCAGAGTCAGTGAAGATTTGAAGGAGATGAGTGTGTAGGTGCTTAAAAGGAAGAGACATTAATGGAGATCATTGAACACTGAGTGAGCAAGTAAATGATTTCTACTCCTATATTCTAAAACTCTGCTAACCTGCACCTACTTGCTACCCCCCTCCACAGCATCTAACCCCACATATGCCTGCGCCGGCGCATCCTCACTAATATCTGCCCAGGCACTCCAGTGTTTCCACACCAACTTTCTCTGCTCAATCTCATCCGCAATCGCAATCGCCATATCCGCAACACTGATCCCCGTCAACCTCCCCTCAAACACATCTTGGCCCTCCTGCTGTTTACCCACCAAAACCATTTCGTCAACGCTAACCTCATACTTGCCAGTTCGTTTGCCGGGACGGTACAAAGCAGATGGCGAAACAAAACTCCAGCTAAATGTCTTTCGATCTTCGAAGAACATGTATGCCGTCCGTCCCGCTTTTATGAAGTCCGATGCATTGTCTTTGACGCGGATTTGTTTCTCATAGTCCGCGATTACAGTCTTGTCCTCTTGCGCGGCCGTCCCAGAGCTTTCTGCCAACCGAGCTTCACGATATCGTCGGAGCGAAGTACCCATGATACCGAGACGCTCCTCCATATATGCAATGTGCGCGAGTGAGGTGGAAATAGCGCGACGGTAGGCGAGGAAGAAATCCGGGTGGTCGACACAGGGAAGATCAGTGCCAGGGACGTGAAGGGAGCCTGCGCCACCAACGAAGAGAAAGTACGATGACGGGCATAGCTTATGGGCTAGCAGGATCTTGCGGACGGACTCCAGGAACGGCACTGTTTTGGATCGGTTACTGGTCATTAACGTCTTTTCCTCGAAGTCGGAACGTACTGTACAACAATGCTCCAGCACCAGCTGTGTGCGGTCCAAATTCGCTGACCAGTACATCAATGCCTTCAAACTGTTTTGCTAGCTGCTCTACAGAAGCTTCATCAATGTCTACCGCTCTTGGGGTGTAGCGCGGATGTTTCCCTAGTTTCTCGGGGTTTCGTGATATGCCAATGACAGTATTTCCTCGGTTTAACAACTCGACACAGAGGTACGATCCACCGAAACCTGTGGGGCCGATAACGCCCACACGCAGGGGCTTTGATGTCATAGTGCAATTATCGCAGGTAAAGGATTCTGTGGTGCTGCTTCGGCTTCGGTACCAGAGAATGAAGTGCCTGTGAAAGTGTTTACATTACGATCATTCAATATCTTTGACTGAGTACATGGTTTCCAATGGCTATTGAACCAGTGTATCAGTGCCGAGACGATCGAGTTGGGGTAAGGAAACTGGGGAAGTGAGGGGAGAATGTGGGGCCTTGGTAAACAAACATGCAGGGACGGATGACGCTAACGGATTAATTCATCATATGCAAAAAAGCGTGGTGAGCATTGCAAAGGTACTTCTTTGATCGGAGAATTTTCTTCATTATTGACCTTACTACCTAGATACTTTTGAGATAAAACGATCATTAGGCGCCATGGCATTGGCAGATGGCTACGCATTTATTGGTCAGCACCGCAAACTACATCACTACTGGGTCTTGAAACACTAACAATAGCAAGGCCTTGGAGCGATGGGGTACGCAATGGCAGCCAACGTCCGCCGAAAAATGCCTAAGATGTCAGCCCTCTACATCAACGATATCAACGCATCTGCTTGCTCCTGCTTCAAAGCCCAATTCTCGTCGTATGGTCGCATAGAAATAGTCGCCACGGCATGCGAAGCAGCACAAAATGCAAAAGTGCTGATATCGATCGTACCAGGCGGAGACGATGTGAGGAAGGTATATCTAGACGAGAAGGACGGGGTCATCGCAGCGAAGAAAGATGAAGAGAGGATACTTTTAGAATGCAGCACAATTGACGTGAACACAACGAAAGAAGTAGGCAAAAAACTGAAAGAAGCAGGAACAGGCATATACATCGACGCGCCTGTCTCCGGCGGTGTTCCAGCAGCAGAAGCCGGTACACTGTCAATGTTGATTGGCCATCCCCCACCAGCACAAACACTGGCCTCCTTAATTTCTCCAGATTTCCGACTCCAAACCACTCTCGCCATGCTTGGCCCACAATCAAAAACCTTCTACTTGAATACCCTCGGTGCCGGCTTAACCGCAAAGATATGCAACAATTACCTCTCTGGCACCATCCTCCTCGCCACCTCCGAAGCCCTTGCTATAGGGGTGTCTCACGGTCTCGACCCCACTGTCTTGTACTCCGTAATCAAGAACAGCACAGGCCAGTCTTGGATGTGTGACCACGTCATGCCCATTCCCAACGTACAAAAGGAGTATTGGGTGCCTAGCAACAGTGGCTATAAACCAGGCTTCAAAACCCAGATGATGCTCAAGGATCTGAAGCTGGGTATTGAGAGCGCAAACCAGATTGGGGTGAGACCCAGTATGGCAGAGAGGGCGTTGGAGGTTTGGCAAGATGCGGCGAAGGATGAGCGATGTGTGGACCGAGATGGAAGCAGTATTTATTTGCATGTTGGGGGGGTTTTACAGAAGGGGCATGAGGATAAGGGGCGGAAGAAGAACGATGGAGCGTGGGAGTTTGCA
>JAESFQ010000670.1_pt1 | contig 12528 bp, 10 predicted proteins | sample 9269431 | NCBI WGS metagenome assembly JAESFQ01 (sample SAMN14502588, study PRJNA617103) | algae metagenome | isolation source: Plectolyngbya sp. WJT66-NPBG17 and co-occurring heterotrophs from well... | place: USA: Mojave Desert, Joshua Tree National Park, California | collected 2006-08-06
CACTCACTATGCTAAATTGACTATGGTGTAAGTGGTTTAAGAAGACTTGCCGTCGACTGAGTTCTAAAGATAGTGCAGAAGAACGCACCATGGACGAATGCACGGTATAGAATCGAGGTACTCGTGAAAGCGATGCTACAGTAGAACACAAAGTATTAACCACGATACCATGGTCTAGTGAAAGGGAACTTACGGTGGATAACGCCGATGTATAATATCCCGATGATAGAAACCCGAAAGGTCGAGATGCATGCTGAGGTGAGCACTGGAGACGAAAATGCGCTAATGCCAGAACGCGCTAGACGCGCCGCTCCCGTCCCCGCCACATCATCACGGTGGGCATGGATGCTCCCCTATTCCAAACTTCGTCACCACACCCAACAGCACCTCGCACGGCTTCGGAAAATCTCTAGGATAACCTGCATCACTGTTTATTACTCCGCTCGCGTGATGTCAGTTGTGGACTGAGGAACGCAAGGAATTCCCGTGCTGAGGCGCAATCGTGGCTGTGAAGGTAGCCTGAGGTTGATGCTTCCTCTCGTTTGACGACTGCACCTGACGACGCATCTAGATTCTGCACAGTGGGACTGTGGCTTTAAACCAGGATAGGAGATGTTTAACGCATCGTCGCCTATCTTAACACTTCGGTGAATGTCTAAGCGAATGACCGCCTTGGAGGCTGACATAACCTTGATATCTTTTGCGAGCACCTCAGCCGCACTTCCATCGACATGGGCGAGGCAGACTCCAGAGTTTGTGTTGCTGTGGTGGCTTTCCGATCTTGCTCTCCTATCCATGTCGCGCTGCGCCCGCTTCCGATTTCTACCTAGGGACGTTCACTGTATAAAGACGTCTTGCTGCTTGCGTCTGGATTAAGACTAGACATCATCACGAACACGCCTCTTTATTGTCATTGAAATATAGACACAATGTTCACTAGCAATACTCGCAATACTCGCAAAAATTGCAGTGCTTGCAGTGCTCGCAATACTCGCAATACTCGTGTCGCTAACGCCACCCCCTCTGCTTTGTCACACGACATCGCAGGCCAAACAATCAACCTCAACCTCATTCCAGAAGATATTCACCGCCTCATCCTCTCGGATCTTGCAGACACGTCACCCGCAGACGTACTAAAAGTGGCACATTCGTCGAGGACATTGCGCGATGCGGCATTACCATTCATATACCGCAACATCACTCTGACTGGAGGACCGGAGACAAATGAGAAACAAACGGCATACCAGGCGCTTGTTGAGAGTCTCCGTCAAGATGAGCATGGTAAGCTTGCAAGGCACGTTCGCAGTATAACTGTCAAGAACGAGGTGCCCACGCAAGACTTGATTATGATCCTCAACAAGATCTCGCAGCACGGAAATCTTCGATGGCTCAAGTACGTCCCTTTGAAACATTCAAGATATCGGAATTGACACGTGTAGTTGGGAAACTTCTGCGCACATGCCTCGTACAGTGTTCGACATGATCCACGCGACGTGGCCAAAGCTCGACATACGTGTTGTCGTCGCAGACCGCCAAAATGCTAAGGTCTTGGCACATCAGCAGATGGACACGAGGCTCCTATCTTCCCCTCTTCTTGTCAGCCTGACGTACGTGGTATACTTCCGGGGTTACGATGAGTCTTGTCACTCTGATTGGCCCCGGCTCTCTCAGGCTCTGGCCGCTGGCGGCAACGTAAGATCTCTTCGGCTTCAAAGTCTACAAGTCCAGAATCTCAGGCTGGTCCCTAAAACTGGGCCAGAGAATTTGCCGCGCCTCAATCTCACCCCCGACTTGCGGTTACCTTACCTAGAGGAGATAACGTTCCAAATTTTGGAACACTGGGGGGCGTCAACTTATCTCTGGGATATCGACCACTGTCGTATGTTCTGTGATTCCATCGACTGTTCTCGACTGCGTAAACTTGATTTTGGAACTGATAACCCTGCGGCTTTCTTCATGCACTTCACAGGACTTTGTCCGAAACTCAAAGCGTTGAGTTTTGGAGCGGCCCAAGGTGCTATGGAGCCCGCAAGGAGGTTTATTGAGTCGGTCGATGCACTCGAGCATCTCGACGTGTCACGAGCGCAGCTCGGCATTGATGATCTTTGGCCCGTTATCGAGAAGCACAAAGACACCCTAAAGACATTGATCCTTGGGCCAACTTTGGGGAGATACTGCGATCCTATATACATGGACTTGAGCCGTCTGGAGGCAATCGCGTTGACATTCCCGAAGCTTGAGCGTCTAGGATGGGACGCACCCTGTGAACTCAACGTAAGGCTTTCTCACTCAAACAATATTACAGATTCGCTGACCGTGCTATCAAGATTGATGCGAAACATCTTGAGCTTTTGTCGAGCATGAAGCTCACGAAACTCGATCTCTACCTGCACATCCCTGCAGAAGCATCGGATTACAGCGTCCGACTCGTACAGAATGCCATGGGAAGTATTGCGCACCCGGAGCTTAACCAGAGGAATTCCATCACCGCTGCAATCAACATTGCCGAAGTTCTTTCGAAATCACAGCATGGTGTTTTGCAGTGGCTCACGCTTCATCTTTCTCGAACGGGATATTCTGACCGCTACCAGCCATGGATCATGCGTACGAGACTACAACTCAGACGGAACAGTTACGCCGGTAAGGTGCGGGAACGAAAGTGGGACGTTCGTGGCGGATTGGACTGGGATGATATTTATTCGCTGGGGAATGAGCTGCAATTTGTGGATGCGTAGGGTCATTACAACCCTAATCGAACTCATAATTCGGATAGGAGAGTTAAGGATAGAGTTCAGTATATAGGATGGAAAAATGCGGCGAGTGATGCTAGGTCAGTAAGCGCACTATGCTAGTTCACCTCGGCTTTAAGACCCTTGGCCCCACTTATGCGGTAACTACCCAAGTCGGCTTTACAATGACTGAGGCCACAAAACGCCTAAGAACCTCAACAGCAGTACCAATGTGACCTACTCCTCCGACTATGCTATCCAATGCAGGTTCTCGCATCGTTCGCGCAGCATGCCAGAAAGCACGTTATCAACTACAACCCCAAAGATGTATCTTCACCACCACACCAAGCCACGGCATCATGGAAACAACAGGCTTCAGTTCCACGCAACTAGAAGTTCGAGAAGCCATATTCGCCCTATGTTCCAAGTTCCCCAATAGCTACTGGCGTGATCGTGACGACAGCAGCACCGACCCATCCGACTTTCATGCTGCACTGGCAAAAGACGGATGGCTAGGCATCGCCCTTCCAGAGGCCTACGGCGGCTCCGGTCTAGTAATTTCAGAAGCAACAATGATGATGCAAACGATCGCCGAATCAGGAGCAGGTATAGCCGGCGCCCAAGCCATTCACGCAAATGTGTATGCAACGCAACCTTTGGCGAAATATGGATCTGAAAAGCAGTTGCAAGAGACGATACCAAAGATTATATCAGGAGAATATCGCACGTGCTTCGGTGTCACGGAACCGAATTCAGGACTAGATACGCTCCGCTTGAGTACATTCGCGAAGAAAGATGAGGATGGAAAGGGATATAGGATAACGGGCCAGAAGATATGGATTACATGTGCCCAAGTCGCATCTCGTATGATCCTTCTCGCGCGCACAACACCTCGGGAGGAAGCAGAAAAGCCAAGTAAAGCCCTAAGTATGTTTTGCATACCACTCGATCGCTCGGCACCAGGTCTCGAAATGCGGCGCATCAAGAAAATGGGCGGCCGCGCCGTCGACGCAAACGAAGTCTTCTTCGACAACTACCACATCCCGGCAGACTGCCTCGTTGGGAATGAAGGCGATGGGTTCAAAATCATCTTACACGGTATGAACGCGGAGCGCTGTTTACTAGCAGGCGAAGCACTTGGTTTGGGTTATGCCGCGTTGACAAAAGCTGCGACCTATGCGCGCGAACGACATGTCTTCCAGCGGCCGATTGGCATGAATCAGGGTATCGCGCACCCCCTCGCCGACGCATATATGCAGCTCGAAGCTGCGAAACTTGTCACGTACCATGCGGCGCGCCTGTACGATGCGAGTAAAACGGATGACTCGATCAGGCAAGATGCTATCGGTGTTGCGGCGAATAGCGCAAAGTATCTTGCTGCCGAAGCGGCTTTCACGGCGTGTGAGAGGGCGGTGCTAGCTCATGGCGGCATGGGTTATGCGCAGGAGTACGACGTAGAGAGATATCTGAGGGAGTGCTTTGTTCCGAGGATTGCGCCCGTCAGTCGTGAGATGGTGCTGAATTATATTGGAGAGAAGGTTTTGGGGTTGCCGAGGAGCTATTGATACGTAGAAGGAAGACTGCGGGAACAGGACTCATGAAATGGACAGCATTTTCTTCATACATGTACAAAAGCAAAGCTATGTAACAAAACAACATGTCAGATAGCTGTTCGTAGACCTACATCAAACAAGGATGATGAAGACCATCATGAATCACATACAACCCAAGAACCAAACGCTATCAAGAGTGAGTAGCGTAACGAGATAGAACCCCATACGCCCATGATGCCAAATGCCAACGCCACGCTGCCCCAATCTATGCTCGTTATTCCGAAATCATCATTCCATCTTCTCAGGCTCCTCAATACGTTCCTGTATCAGATCAACATGCTTGACAGGATGCAACAACACAGCCGGAAGACACATCCTGCCTTCATGCGCAACCTCATGCTCTTCTCCACCATCGTTGTCGACCTTGTACCCCAGCCATCTCTTCCAGAGATTCGGTGCAAACCCAGCGTGGTAGTACCAAGTCGTACCCAGGAAATTGTGTTGCCGCTCATCCGAGAAAACAGACATGCGCGCACCGCCCGAAGCGCCATTCCGTCCATTGTTGAATATAGCAGCGAGGTACTGCGTGGGCCATTTACGGTCGATGAACACGGGATGCGGTGCGTAAACGGCTTTGAGTCCGTGGTGTAGTGCGCATGATGCGGGCCACATCTCGCTGAACATGGTGTGCCGGAAACGAAATTGTTCGCGGTGCATTGTCTCGAGAAGGCGGCGGGATAGGCGGCCGGAGGTGTTAATGGCAGTTCGGCGTGGGGGCAGACCATTCTTCTTGTCGTAGCCTGTCACATCGTCGGCGAGGATCCAGTTTGTCTGGTCGGGGTCGAAGAGGGGGTTGAAGACAATGAGGTCAGCGGGTTCGCCAACGCCCCACTCGTACTTGTCTTCTGTTATGGTGGTATTGGGTTTTACGTCTTCGTCGATCTCGATGTCGGGGTAGTCTTGCGGGGGCTCTGGACCCCAAATCGGCTTCTCAGGCTTTTGCATGGCTGGTCCAGGGACATGTGGGTTTGGAGGGAGATGTGATGACCACTTGTTGGCCTGGCTGTTCGTGCCATGCTCAGTCTGCCATCGCACCATTTGTTTAAAGTCATCCCAAGAATCGTGTACCGACGGCACGTAAAAACGGGCGTTGCGTTCCCACAACCCTTTACGCGGCTGAGCAGTCGTCCACTTGGAGACCTGTTCAAAGAGATGATAGTAATGTCCAGTATACCTCACATCCATTTCCCAATGCCAGAAGAACTCAAACTCGGGATGCTGGTGTGCAAAGTACGTCACAGGCATGAACGTAGAACGGTAGGCGCCGTGTACAGGTAAGCCGCGGTAGTTGGACTCCTCCACTCCGCCGTAGATCAAGCCCATCTGACGTTCGGACCATAGAGTACCCATGCCGGCGAATTCGGCCGGTAGCGCGTTCTTGAGAACTTCTTGGTAGACTTCCTCGTCAGCCCAGATCTGCTTGTTGTCGTCTTTGACGTGGATCAGGAAGTGAACTTCGTATTCGCCGCCAGACGCAAGGCTCAACTCGGAGATGAGGGCGCGAAGGTACATGATGTCTTCATCATCGTATTGGTAGTCCCACCATGTTCGAAGAAGGACTGCAGTGCGGGGAAGAAGCGTATTGTGCGCCGCCTTTGGCTGCACATGCGCCGTGGTGTTGGATGGAGCTTCCTTGTCGGTATCCGCATCGCGCTTCTGCATCTTGAACAGGTCTGTTCGAGGCTTCCGTTGTTTCTGGAAACGGCCCTTGTTCTTCTCCAAACATCGATCGAGCGCCTCCGTCCAATTGACCTCACGGAAGTCAACCTCTGCGTCGACCTTCCAGACGTCTTCGATGCCCTCACGGTCGCCTTCCATACCAGCGCCTGTCCCGCCACGCCTCTTACTGTAGCCTAGGCCATATGGGCCGAGACGACCGAAGCGCTCAAAGCAGACGTCGTTCCTCAAACCTAATGTCTCGTAGCTTCCAATTACATTGTCAGGCATGCCCTCGGGCACACCCTTGTATGCTCTCAGCCCTGGCACTTTGATGGTATCATTCGCGTCGAGATAACATGTCTCAACTGGTCCATACTTGTCCACGTAGTTCAGACCGTTGTACTCCGGGTATGGGTCGAAGGGGATCGAGTCGGCTATGTGTGCGCCCTGCGATCTCCGCTCCAGGACGTCTTCCTTGGGCTCTGCCGCCGGCAGCTCAGGATCGATATCCTGCTTCGTCGGGTATTCTGGTACATTCTTCTCTCGACTCACCAGTGACCGTATACCGCCGTGGTATCGCTTCAGAAATGGGAAGCTCTCCCAGACGTTCGGTGGTGGAGGCGGCTTATTCAGACCGAGCTCTGCATTCCGTATCGACGCCCAACTGCTACTGAACAGGAAGTACATGAAGAACAGCAGTGTGCTTGCCACTGCCAGCCCAAAGTATCTTGTGCATGCTCGCGGATTCCTGTAACTGTATGCGCTCACGGTAGGTTTCGAAGGAGTTCTCCGGTGAGATTTAGATGATCGTCGTAAGGGTCTTGATTCGATGTTGTTTGGGTTTGTATCGTATGCGCCCGATGACTGTCGGGATGAGGATGGACTTGATGTGCCAGAGGACATGTAGGCCTCATAGTCGTCGCTGGCATAGCCTTTCTCGTTCAATTCGCCGTCTTCGACATCGCGCTCATGATTCGGCGCCTGGTTGTATGACTTGGCCTTCCGCTTGCCCACCGAAAGAGGACGGAAGCCGAGCATCTCTCGAGGTGTCTGTGTAGCAGCGACTATCGCATATGTGGTGGGTGGAATGGGTGTTGCGTGTCGGTGTGCGAGCAATGCAGCTGAAAGATCAAGCCAACGACGTCGTCACGTAACGGATCGAAACGTGAATTGAGTATATTCGTATCGGAAAAGCGTATCTGTCGTATCAATGCGTCGCGGTGCAGTTGGTGGTGCTGGTGTACAGAGTTGTGTCTTGTCTAGGGTGCACGTTCGGAAATCGGAAAGATTGCCGCGCGCACTAAACATGGCGTTGGCGGAACAACCGCAGCCACATTGACCGCGCAGCCAACTACATGACATGATACATCTTGAATACTGTCCAACATCACCGGGTCATTAGCAGTTGAATGTTATCACATTATTATTCTCTGCCAACATACATTTGATCCCACGGCGATGATGATGATGCAGCGTCCTATACAATATCTTCATGCTGCGGTGCCGACCCACTCCATCTTTCAACCCCAACACTATCCTGTCTACGAAGGCTGTCGCATTGTCACCTTGCAAGGAAACCCATGCACCGGATGAGCTGCCCCCTGCGGTATCTGATATGCCCTTTCTCCATACACCGTTTTGATCCCCGTCGAGGGATGCAACCGATCCCACTCAGCGTACTGATCGTGTATGTTGAACTCACGGACCGTCATTGCTAGTGTGATCTTCATGTCCAGCATTGCAAGTGTCTGGCCAACGCAGTTCCTGGGACCAAACTCGAATGGCCGCCATCCTCCTTTTGGCGGATACAGAGCATGACCAGGCTCAACAAGCCAGCGTTCCGGCAAGAACTTAAGTGGCTCGTGCCAGTAGTTAGGATTCCGCTGTATCGCTCCGTGTATTACCCAGATGTTGACGTCTTCGGTAGGGTATGTGTTTCCGCTCTTGTCGCGCAAGATTACACCAGGAAGCCCGCCTCGCATACCTGCAGCTGGTGGGAAGAGCCGCAATGTCTCCTTAATCACTGCAGTGATATACGGGAGCTTGTTGATCTGCTCTGGGTTTCTTTTGAGTACGTTGACAGCGGTATCGACACCCTCGCCAAAGACCGCATCGAGCTCTGCGCGAACCTTGGCCAGATCGTCGGGGTGCTTGGACAACATGTAGAGGCTGTAAACGATCGTAGCGGCAGTTGAATCGTGTCCAGCGAACAAGAACAGCCGGATCTGAACGATCGCCCATTTCTTGAACTCAGGGTCGAGATTCGCCGCTCCTTTGCGCTCGCCCATATACGCCGCTATCGCAATGTCCATGACGGACTTGGCACGGGTGGACGGCTCGTTGGTCCTCCAGTCCTCATAGCGCTTGTCCAGCTCAGCGCCAATGTAACGATCCATTGTCTTGCCATTGTACCATTCCGTCAAAGGCCGCATAGGGTTCCAGCGTATGAACGGGTTCATCTCCTCGTCTCGGCAATTCCATTCTATCGTGCTCCTCATCGCGGCTGCAAGCGCATTATGTCTCGTCATGGAGTGGAGGCGCGTGTTGCTAATAAATCTCAGCATACAAATTCAATGCGACGAGTCCACATTGTACTTACATGGTAATGGCACCGATAAGGTCCATCATGTAGTCACATGTCAGTCTGTCTAGCGAGAAAGTGTCCCCCTTCTTCGCATGCTCTCGCAGCAAGGCTACGTATACTTCTGCTTCCTCAATGATGTGCGGCGTGCTCTCAAGCATGATGCTGGCGCTGAAACACGGGTTGAACAGCGCTCTTGAACGCTTCCACTCAGCCCCGTTCATATCGAACAGGTTCGGGCCTCCCGCGAACGGCGCAAAGAACGGTTTCAGAATTGCCGGCTTGGGGAGATCGTGTTCTTGACAAGCCTGCATCGCAAGCTCAGGAGAAGTGACAACAAGCAGCGGACTGGTAAAAGGCCAGAGATCGATGTAGAAGCAATTGTCAGAGTCGTTGAAGTCGCGCGATAGCAGAGCAAAAGCATCGAGTTGCTGTGAGCCTTTGGGGAACTTTTCGAGAAGTGCTGGCAATACTTTGAGGTTGCCGGCTGCGAAGTCCCATGGAGGCATCGGCTTTGAGTCGCATTGTGTTAGCGCACGACTTGAAGCATGCTTGGAAGAGGTTGCGCGACATACCAGGCCCTGCTTTTTGAGCTTGTAGAAGATCATGCGCATCTTCACCAGCTTGAACATGAATACAGCGAAGCCCGCGACGACTGCGGATAATGCGATCTGCCATGTCGTGCGCTTCAAGTCGAATGTATCCATCGTTTGCATGCTCTATCTGCGTTGTCTCTTATTTGACGGTTCGGAAGGTGGAGATTGTAGGTAGCTTCGCTATATTCTTCCCATTCACTGCTGGGGTCTCAAGAGTATTACTGTTCCAAATACGCATCGATAGAATAGGGGTATATGGAGATCACTTTCTTGCATGGTACTCATGGTCGCATTTGTCGCCATATCGGTAGTCGCGCTGCGTGACCGCCTGGGGCTGACTCGGCGAAATCCTACGGGGCGTTACGGCAGAGTTAGCCACCGGCTGTTCCTGCGCTGTCAGGCGTTCCGCATCCTTCGTTCGCAACGAGCACTCCTTCACGATATGGGAATATGTATTCGTTGGCTTATAGATATTATGATTAGGTCGTCATCCACGGGTCAGCGCTATCGCGGAAAAAGGGACTTCGCAGCCACCCGCATGGTCTGCCTTGCGGGTCTTCCAGGTTAGGATTTCGAAATGCCAGTCCTCAATTCCTCCCACTTCGCAAGCACTTCTGCTTTCTCAGCGTCGCTGGCAACTCGATATTCAGCTGCTGATCGGCGTAGCTGTACAAAGAAAATCTCAGCTTGCAGAGCAGTGAGGTGTCTAGCCAAGAGTCCCTTCTCGACGCCTTTCAGGAAGTATCCCGGCAAACCAAAGATCGCTAACAGTATTAACTATGTGGGTATCGGGACGTTCGGGAGCCGCACTTACCAGCCATTGAATGACAATAGAAACCACCGAGACCTCTCCCAAGCCCCTTACCAAATCCAAGTGCGCCTTCTTGTTTCGCACCAAGATATGGATGCCGCACAATACCCAGCAACGCATCGCCGAAGCCGAGCACGAACTCCTTGCCAGCGAGTTTGCATCCACTACCAAAACCGGTGATCTCGTCTCTCCGCCTGGCAGGGTCGTTGTGTATAGCGTACGACGGCAAGTTTCGAAAGCCGTTCGCGACGTTGTAAAAGAGAGCGACTGGAGCTTTGGCACCCGTGGCTGCAAGATCGGCAACGTAATGGGCGGTGGCGCTCGAGATCTGATACCCACGACCGCCCTTGGCTTTCCTCTCCGCGACTTTCTCACGAAGTGCCACAATCCCGGGGCGGCTTTGCGGTTTCTCAAAGTTGTGACTGTAGTCACCATCGCACGACTTTTTCGCCATTCTGTACGCCAAGTGATGGAAGTGAGTCGAGGTGATACCCTTCTCCACGTTGACCAAATCAGGCTTATCACTGGTCAACATTCTTGTCGAGGCCTCGACGTCCTTGTTGCGTGGTCTCTTCTTCAGCCGCTGCGAAAACTCAGCCGTGTCAGTGCCAATAGAAGACACAAGGCCCCCGAAAGCAGCTACAACACCCACGAGTGGTCCTTCGGCTCCTTCATGGGTATAGTAATACCGGTGTTGCAGTAAACGTAGTTGTCTCAAGTCCAACAGTCTCTGCTCCGCAAGGGTGGACGCTGCAAAGCCACTGAGGTGTGCTCCGGTCTGTTTATCGCGCCATATGGCCAGTCGATCCGGGCAGAGATGACATCGCATTCCGTCAATTTCCAGTTTCTGCTCAAAGTCCCGCATCGCGTTTCCGGCCCCATCTTCTTCCGCAATGCTCTCGGCCATCTTCTGAACAGCAATCTTTACAGGAGTTTGGAGCGCAAAGGTAATACTTTGCGCAAGGCTCTCCGCAGTCATCTGCTTGAATGGAACAGGCATCGGGCCAGCACCAGCTTTGGCAATCATCTGATAAGTGATTAACACGGTCCGATCATGGCTAAATATAAACCTACCTGTCCCCAAAATGGCTGATCGCCAAAGAAGGGCACAACAACCGTAGGCCTCCCCAAGGCAATTCCAGCGGCCGTTGTACCAGCACCTCCATGATGAACAACACATGACACTTGTTGAAAGAGCCAGTCATGTGGACAGTTACCAACAAGGTAGACATCGTCGGGAACGTCGCCTGCACCCACGCCACCCCAGCCCTTGGAGACTATCGCCCTTACCTTTGCTAGCTTCACAGCGTCAAAGATGAGCTTAGTTAAAGCCACCGGGTCGTCCACCACTATGCTACCAAAGCCGATATACACCGGAGGCGGGCCTTTGGCAAGGAAGTTGATTAGATCCTCGGGTGGCGTGTATTTCGAAGCAGCGTTTAGGAACGAGAACCCGGTTATGCTAATGTGTGAGTCCCAGTCAGGTGGTCGTGGGATCAAAGCCTGTGACCAGAGGTAGCTGTAAGGGACACGTAGTCTGGTGAGCAAGTGATGACCCCACAGCGGACTGATGGCGTCTAGGTGCAAGGTATGTGTCCTAAACTTGTTGATGAGGTCTCCGAGGCCTTGCCAGGTTAGTAGCTCCATGATACTGAAGCTGAAGTAGTTTGCGACAGACCTCTCGACCTCACCATACTCCATTGCCGCGAGCGGGTGGTGGAACGCTCTTGTTGGCGACCATGGCATCGTGAAGACCATATGCAGTGGGATGCCTAGCTTCTCCGCGCAGTGGATGTGTCCCATCGATGGTGGATTCGCGATGATGGCGTCTGCGATAAACAGGTCCTCAGGTGCATCTACATCCAGCGCTGGGACCTTCTCGCCCATACCATTGCCCGCCTCAATGCAGCTCCTCCAGGTCCCTTCCATCATCTCCGCCATCTCTTTGCGTCGCTTGCCAATGTCGCCAGCTTTGATCGACTGCATATTGGGGAGCAAACCTGGATTCTTAACCATGTACGCCATCAGTGCTTCGGGATCGCCGCCGATTGAGAAGAACTCGACGCCATTGCTTTCCTGCGGACCGCATTAGCCCGTTCCTTATAGTTCAGCTCCGGATACCGCAACTACTGACCACGAATTCCTTGAAGGTTGGATGCGTGCAGATACGCACTCGATGGTTATGTGGAGGGGCCTGGAGCAGCTTCGCAATCGGAATGAAGGGCTGCACATCGCCTCGAGAGCCGCATATATGTATCGCGATATTCAATCGCGGTGCGCCTATATTGGATGCATTACCACAGACGAACTCATCCACAAGCACTGTGCTTCCTCTTCGCGGTTTCGCACACTGCGCTGGTCGACATGCCGCAGCCTCGTTCTGGATCCTGTCGAACCAATATCTCAGGTCGGTCGTGTTCCTGTGGAATTGTATAGCGACCTGGCCGAACGTATTCACTCTTCCGGTACTTGGCGCTTTCTTGTCGTGGTCTTTGCCGCGCTTCTGCTTGCTGTTGAAGTAGAGAGGCATTGCGACACC
>JAESFQ010000671.1_pt1 | contig 12526 bp, 13 predicted proteins | sample 9269431 | NCBI WGS metagenome assembly JAESFQ01 (sample SAMN14502588, study PRJNA617103) | algae metagenome | isolation source: Plectolyngbya sp. WJT66-NPBG17 and co-occurring heterotrophs from well... | place: USA: Mojave Desert, Joshua Tree National Park, California | collected 2006-08-06
AGTCACGTGATACTTAGCTCACGTCCACGTCCAAGGCTCTTAGAGTCTACAAGGCAGTGTGTCGCGCGTCCAGCGCATGTGAGAAGGGAGACAGTTTTCGGTCGGTGAAGTGCGTGCGGCGAACTTGCGAAAGAAGAAAAGTTGGTCGTTCAAAAAACATTATTATATTCTTCTTGTGCAAAGATGCAATATTATCTAGGCCGTCACAACGTCAAACAACCACCTAATCCTCGGTCCTAAGCGTACTTCTTTGATCGCGTGCAATCACCGGTACTAATAGCATATCGTAACAACGAGCTCGCCATTAATTAAGTCAGCTATGCGAAGTAACTCCACCTCAAATTCTAACGCAGAAGTAGGTATTAGCCTACATGCTCCGACAGTCCGCGCCGACACCTGGGTTCTATTTTACAAAATCGGCGAGGGTGATCTTGTTGTAGCTGGTTAGCTGGCTACACACCACGCCTTTGGCTGCGAAATGGAACTTTTTACAGTTTGTCACTATGCCTAGCTGCGTAGGCTGCGGAGTCTGGATGCTATTGCCTGCTGTCGTAGTCGTCGTGGGCTTCGTTGTAGTCGTGGTAGGCATTGTTGTAGTTGTTGGTCCTTCTATAACGCTAACGCAGACATTAACCTCTGCCTGCATGCTGGAGCAGTCGCTGCTGATAGTGGGGTTCTATTTGACAAAATTAGCACGAGTAATCTTTTGGTAGCTGATGACCTAACTGCAGCTTACGCCTTGGTTAATGAAGTGGAACTTGTTGCAATTTGTAACTATGCTAGGCTGCGTAGGAAGGGGTGTCGACACGCCGTTACTAGTTGTTGTGGGTTTGGTGCTAGTAGGGAGACGTGTAGTAGGCGTTCTAGGAACACTAACACAGTAGTAAGTCTCGGCCTAGAGGCTACTGTAGTTATTGCTAACAGCAGGGTTCTAAGACACAAAGTTCTGCTTAGTGAATGTACTGTATTTGCTTACAGTCTTAGCGCAGGTGTCGCCCCTAACTGCAAAGTAAAAGTTAGTGCAGCTCGTGATTAAGCTGTCTTGAGTTAGTGATGGTTTTGGCGATCTCGTCGTAGTTAGATGCTGGGACGATGATTGCGCAGGCGATGTTATAGTAGGTTTTGCTGTCGGCGTTCTGGGTACCCCTACGCAATACTATGTCTTCGCCTAGAGGCCGTCGCAGGTAGGGCTAACAGCGGGATTCTATTTAACGAAATTATCGTAAGTAAATGTTCTATACGATGCAATAATCTTGCTGCAGTTATTGTTAGCGATAGTGAAGTAGAAGCTCGTACACAATTTAATGAGCCTAGCTTGCGTAGGACTTGGCTTTGGGGTGCTAGTAGGAGTGGTAGATATACGGGTGGTTAGGGTGGCAGTCGAAGTGGTCTTTACGGATGTCGGACGAGGCAGCCTATTGTTGACTTCGACGCAGTATGAATTCCTAATCTGTATACCGCTATAATCTGCTTTAATGCTTGGGTTCTTATGTAGAAATTAGTACAGGTTTGTAAGAAGCTAACTAAAGACAACGTACGTAGTTGAAGAATTGTTTAAATGTTAGACCCTAACTGTCTTGAAAGATCTTATAGGTATCGTAACCGCTAGAAGCTGTATTATAGTAGGTACAGTCGGAAGCGGTGTTGGGTGCGACTGGACTATCTTGCCGTGGGCTGACACTGCGATTATTCTTGAGAATCCTGGGCCTTCTCTGTATTCTCTCCCCCGGGCTAGAAAACGCGAGCGCACTGCCCGAAATGAGCAGTCCGAGAGCAATATGGAACCGCATCGCTGAGATGTGCAAGAAGATTGCTATGAGAACGTGGGTGCCGGAAAGACGATGTGCTAGACACACAGACGACAAATTGGCTTATGTATAAGTGACACCATCTTGAACGCTTTGCTTCTGACCAGGAACGAGCAGGCAAATTGCGCAGTTTGCTAGGCTATGGGCTCGAAATTAGCGTTATTGCCTTCCATCCTTCAGGCCAATTTCGAATCTTCGCATTCGGTAATCTCATATGCAGCGGAGATGACGCTGTTTTCGAACCTGTGATCACGCAATTCAGGTACCAGCGTACCTGCAGAACCCTTGCGCAATGTAGATGGGCATGCAGGAGCTGGACGGATTGATCTGGCCTAGTCGGTCTAATGCCAAGGCGAGGCTCAACGTGGGTCTGCGAGAATTTAGGTAAGGTACCGCCGGGTAAAGGCATAGGTAGCGTGTGATTCGTGCGACAATCTATCGCCAGAAGACTTTCCATAGCGCACTGTTCTGAATGGAGAAAGTGAAGCAGGCGAAGGAGGCGATGGGCCGAAGATTTTCATCAGACTTGGCAGCGCTGTCCGTGCGCAGGCACACCCGCCCAACCCTTAGTGAATCCTTAGAGCCAGCACAATACGCGACTGCCTGTACCTCTCGGTTGCGTCACATGTCCGCAGTCCTTGACCGAACTATAAGTCCACTGGGCCGGACTAGGCTTGAGCTATTCACCACCACCATGAATACCCTCGCCCAACAATGGTTAGATGAGCTTCTCATCCCGTCGGACTATGGTTTTGCTGGCTACAGACACTGGGGCTTTACCATTTACCGTACCGGATACGGACCTTCCTCCAACCAGCAATGGCAGCGACTTCTCGAAACCATCCAGACTAGTGCGCACGACGAAGCAAGAAGCGTAACTGAATCTACTAAGGAAGATCCTACATTTCAGGAATTATGGTCGCTTTTCCGTCTCGATGCACGCTCAGACCCTGCCCTAGCTGGCCTCAACATAGACCAACTTCGCCAGTTGTACAACAGTAGCAGTGGCGAGGGTGGCCAACCAATGAACGCAGACTTCAACTTGCACCGAATATTCCTTTTCGCCGACGACGAGGTTCTGTCAGACCCTGCTGCTTCTATTGTCAAATGTGTAGATGCCGACTACCGTGCAGAGGACTATATTCCGCGGAACCCAAGGGTGGGTGGACAACGTTACTTTGGCTGGATGCGAATGGAGCCTAGAAGCGTAGCATATCTCTGGGTTGAATTAGGTCAATTCAATATGAGTGATATCGCACCTCCGACTATTGGGGGAAGTCACTTGGTGACCTGGAAAGGACAGTTGTGACGCGAACGAGCACGAGAGTCTTGATCCTTCACAAACGAAGCATTTCAGGTTTAGAGCCACTTCAGTTCAACACTGTCGTCATGTAGATTTTGCTAATCTTTTTTCTATCGCTACAATCTAGAGAAGTGCTGCTCGACTAGTTCATGCCCGCAGTGTTGATAGTAAACGTGCCTAACTGTGACTCCAGGCTGTCCAAAACATTGAGCACTGCAGAAGCTCTGTCGTCTGTGCTGACTCCTCAGCACTTTCGCATCTCGTCAATTCCGAACTGAACATATTCTTCAACATATGTTATGATATATGGATAATAGTCCTGCACCCACTCGCTCCAGAAGTCACCCATGAAAACTTGATTGTTTGGGTGGGCCGCATTCCAGACTGCTTGTCCATGATTCCACTGGTCGCCAACGTTGTTTACGACGTCGCTAAGGCGTTGATTGACATTAGGCGTGCCTGTAGAGTCGATATATCTAAGCATACCTAGACTGGCCCTCAATGTTAGGAGCAAATCCACGGTATCGTTAAGGGTGAAGCTAGCGGCCTTGATGACTATTTTGTCTCGACTTATAGGGTTTACCTCTCTCATCAGCTGTTCAGAAATGACGAGTCAGCTTATATCTCAAGCATTGCCCATTGGATGCGGCATGGTCAGATTCAGAAGATAAACTTACACCGGCTTTGACATGATTGATATCCAAGTGGGCGAAGACAAAATACGCTTCGTTCGTCCTACTACAAAGAGACTCCATGACTCGGTCGAAGAGTCTGACGTAGTCTGCACCTCCGGGGATAGGTGGTGCACCTGTGCTAACATCCATTGGAAATGTTCGAACTTGCCGGAAAAAGGTTGCAGGTACCGCAGCCGTTTGCGCAACAGCACCGCTCCTGAGGACACCATTGGCGGCATCTTCCATGAATAGCTTTATGACATTACCATCAAATGTATGTTCCACTATCAGTACAGTTAGCTGCCTGCTCCTGGTTCGACATTGACCACATGGTGTTTGCATTCGTACCCTGGAAAACTTCTCCGACTGGGATCGAAAAATGAGTTATGCGAGAATTTCCGCAGTCACCCCTGTTCACAAAATCGACTGCCTCGTCCAGAGCCGGATCGTCTATAGGTAGTCCTTTATCTTATTATACTAGAAAGTGTCAATAAATGCATGGGCACGGAAAATCGGTTAACTTACCGATGGCAGTGTGATTGTAACACTACTACCACCTGGGAGCTTAACCGTGTAATCTCTTTTAACCCCTACACGTTTGACAAGGCTACGTCTGACACGGGTTGCTCGGTGAATCTGATGGTAGTGACTGTGTCTGTGGGCGTGGACCGGAGATTCTGTTCGGCGTTCGAGATCTCCAAGGTCAGGACAAGAATCTCCGTTACAGATCGCATCGATACAAACCAGCTTCTTTTCTTCAGTTTTCGAAGCCATGTCGTTCCGATATGCAGGGCTACAGATGATACTAGAAGAGAGTCGAATCGGGCCCTCTTTGCCGTAGGCGTCGAGATCGGTGAGGTAGTCGCGTAGTGCTGGGAATTGCAGATTCTCGTACGCGGACATTGCTTTGTTCCAAATCTCTACCATGATATCCCTCAAGGCATTGGATCCAGACTGCACAATCACAGCAAGCAAAAGAGCCTGAGCCTTTTTCGTCGCGTACTTTTCGTCTCGCTTCGATATGGAGTGCAAGTCCCGCGACACAAATGTGTCAGGGTTTTTACACGTCGGGTCCTTGCAATAATCTTCCATGGCATCGCGGTAGGCCTCAATCAGTGGGTTCTCGACTTCGACCTTCTCCGAGAAGTTGGAGATGCAGCATTGGGATTTGGCGCCACCACCTCCGTCGTTGTAACAATCCTCTGAGTTTGGGTCCATGCCTACACGTACGCGATCACTGGGGCAGCCACTGCGACAGAACTTCTCGGACGCACCAGACGGAGAGAAGCCAATGCTTTTGTACCATTTGCAGCCGGAAAATGTCTCTTTTGTGTTGCTGGTGTCGTAGCAGTATTTGCGTGATTCAAAATAGGCTTCATGCGTCCAGATAGTGGTCCAGTTCGCTTTGCAAACACTGCCGCATGTGCCTCCTGAGGATTCAAAGAGTAGCGTTCTCTTTTCAGAAGGGCAGCCCGGGTCAGAGTTGCAGTCAGGATAGCTGCCCCACTGACCCTTGGTGTAGAGTTTTATACTCTTAGTGTCCGTGGTACAGCAAGCAGCTTGGTGAGTCTGGGCGTTGCAATATTTACTGTTCGAACCAATCTCAACAGTTCCGCTCGGGCACTCGTTGCTACATTTGCCGTTGTTGTGCTTGTACTATCTACATGATTTCTGAATTCATCGAGTTTTGTCGCTGTTGCAACGGTATACTATCTAGGTAGTCAAGATTGGTGCAGGCCCTCGCTGCCTGTTAGCAATTAATTAGGTCAAAAAAGTAAGGACTCGGCACACGGAGTGCTAAGCTCCTAGCCTAAAACTTTAAGATTTCGAAAAGTTGCTATATCACTTCGGCGCTGCGAGCTATCAATGGGACGCCTATATTGGCGTCTCATTGAGAGCGAATCTATGGAGTCCAGTCCTTGTGCAAAACCCTCTAACGCCCATGTACGACATCGTTCCGCTTTCAACAACGACTCCTTTCTTACACTCTAAAACATGTGATTATTAATGTTTACACGCCATCTGTATCTTACATTGTCGCCCTACGACACCTCCTCTTTATAGTCCATGGAACGATGTACAGAACTACTAGTATTAAGCATCAAGTAAACAAAATTCTTTCAACATGGCGCATGTAAATAAACTCCCACGTCACACGTCATCAAACAGCTCACGATTCTTTACATGTTTTACATTCCTTCTTTACATTCATTCAGATTCTCATGATTACGTGACCTATACACAGTATACCAGAAGAGATCCTCCAAACAAACATTGTTACACATACTCGCTTAACCGAACAACACATCACCAAGACGGATCGACACCGTCTTGGTCTGAACGTAGTTATCCAGCGCCGCCTCGCCCAACTCACGGCCGATACCAGACTCCTTGTAGCCACCGAATGGCAGCTGCCAGTGAAGAGTGTTGTACGAGTTGACCCAGACAGTTCCGGCACGGAGCGCGTTGGCCACCTCAATGGCAGTGGTGAGGTTGGAAGTGTGGACGGCTGCGGCAAGGCCGTAAGTGGAGTTGTTGCCAATCTTGATGACGTCGGCCTTTGTCTTGAACTTTGAGATTGTGCAGACGGGGCCGAAGATTTCTTCTTGTTGGATCTTCATGTCTTCGGTTACGTTTGAGAAGATGGTGGGCTCGATGAAGTAGCCCTTGTCGCCCTTGCGGTTGCCGCCGGTTTCGATGGTGGCGCCTGACTTCTTGCCCTCCTCGATGTAGCTGTGTTGTGAGTTAGTCATGGTATTTTCTCGGACGAAATGTGGTAATGCTTACCCCATGATACGGTCGAACTGGAGCTTCGAGACCTGAGGACCCTGGAAGGTGTCCTTGTGGAATGGGTCACCGACAGCGTTCTGGGCAGCCCGCTCCTTGAAGCGTTGGATGAACTTGTCATAGATCTCTTCCTGGACGTAGATACGCGAACCAGCACAGCAAGCCTGTCCGTGGTTGAAGTAGATACCAAAGTTGACCCAGTGAATAGCCTCGTCGAGATCGGCATCAGCGAAAACAATGTTGGGGCTCTTGCCTCCAAGCTCAAGAGTGACCTTCTTCAAGTTGGAGCCAGCAGCCGCCTTCATGATTTGACGGCCGACGACAGTTGAACCAGTGAAGGCAACCTTGTCGACGTCCATGTGGGCGGAAATGGCAGCACCAGCGACCTTTCCGAAACCAGTGATGACGTTGATGACACCTGGTGGGAAACCGGCCTCTTGAATAAGCTTGCAGGCAACGTATGCGGAGAGAGGGGTTTGCTCGGCAGTCTTGATGACAACGGTGTTACCAGTGGCGATGGCGGGACCAATCTTCCACGACCACATAAGAAGAGGGAAGTTCCATGGGATAATCTGACCGCAAACACCAATCTGACAAGGTTAGTTACGGAATTTGAATACGGAAGCAGAAAAACTTACAGGCTCCTTGCGGATGTAGTTGAAGCTGTCAGGTGCTGTGTCGACGACCTTGCCCTCAATCTTGTCGGCCCATCCTCCATAGTACCTCAGGCAACCAGCGGCGGCGGGAACATCGACGTTCTTAGCCATGCTAAAGGCCTTGCCGTTGTCGAGAGCCTCAACAGCGGCAAGAAGGTCGGCGTTCTTCTCAAAGAGATCGGCAAGCTTGACCAGAAGCTTTCCTCGGTTCTCTGGTGTCTCCTTCCGCCATGAGCCGTTGAAGGCCTTGCGTGCGGCGGCGACAGCAATGTCGACATCCTTCTCGGTAGCCTCTTGAACACTGCAGATAACCTCCTCAGTGGATGGGTTGATGACCTCGAAGGTCTTGCCGTCAACGGCCTTTACGAACTCATTGTTGATGAAGCTGGTTGGCTTGTGAGCACGGCAATACAGAGGGATTACAAAGCATCCGAAAAACATCGGAAACTAGGTATCTAACTTACAGGCCGGTAGGCTGCTCGTATTCGCCCGTCTCGGGGGTTGTGAGCTTTACGGATGTCATGACTGTGAAAATGAATTGGGGTATATGGACAAAACAAATCTGTGAAGTGGATGAGGGGTAGAGGCGTGAGCAAATCTTTAAGTACCTTCAGGAGCTCCGCATGACAGCACTAGAGGTTATCTCCACTCGCGACATGGACACCAGTCTGATCGCCCAGACAGCCTCGGCCATCAGGAGCCCGTCTCAAGAAGCATTGTGGCCTATTGCATGTCTCGAGGATGCATGGCCGGGTGGCGCTTGATGCAACGGCGGAAGCTCGTGCCCCGCTCTTGCAACCAGTGGTAAGCTACCCCTCCCCCGCAGTTGTACTCAGCAAGTCCGCGAAGCCGCAGCTAACCTTGCTACACGCGGTACTCGAGTCTCCCATTTGGAATAGACAGGCATTGGCAGCTCTTGCGCATCCGCAAAAGTACGCGCATCTCCACTTGCGTCGCGTGGCCGTCTCTATACATCGGGTTTCGAGGTGCGTTACTTGGAGTACTAACCGCGGTGCTCTAGACACGTATCAAGCAAAACATACCCACCATCGGAGCCACTACACTAACTCCCAAGTGGCAGTCCTACGGCCCATATCGTCGTACCCCGAGCAAGCTCGGTCCGTTTTCGAGCGAGCGCCGGCATGGCAAGGACAACACTACTCCACGTCCCGAGCTGGAGTAATTGTTGCATGCACGAAGGTCACCTGAGTTGTGAATAGTTAGAATGCAAGACAATCAGCTCATCCGATGCGTACGCTGCTTCGGATGAACGCTCCTTTCACCCAGTCAAATCCTAGTCCGAGACTAGAGTAGCCGCGGGCCTCCCCACCACTAGTCGATCGCGGGGAAGGTGCGACAAAATTTGAACTAACATGTTGGCGTGAGAACTTCGCACGAAGGGGTACTGCGGCGCGAATAGGAGCGTCCCAAAGGCCGCTGGCGCTGTCAGCCGGAGGGCAATACTGTACAGAGGGACAGAGGTGGTGTGATGCGGCTTCTTACGAAGCCCCGGTTTGATCAGCAACGAGTATCCTTCATGTCTTGTTGTTGCCGAGTCGGAGCAATTCGGCTGTGCTAAGTCGAATTGTCCAGCACAGCAAGCTTTCTAAGCCCTCGCAGATCCTATATGTCATCGTCTCTTTACGGCATGTCCATGCCCGTTTGGGTACATGCAAGCCTCAACGTCGCCACACTATCATGCCGACCACATACTCGCAACAGCTCATCAATTCGTTAGATGTACGAACCAGCACAGTATTCGTATCCACTCTTTTGAGACAATTGAGACAGGGGCAATGCAGAGAGTGGCGTCTTGTAGGAAAGGTACATCACAATGTCAAGTCGGGGATGAAGTTTTCAGTCGTGTTCCTGAAATCATAGCCATTCTTGATTGAAGCTACCACGCGCTCGGATCGCAACTTAAGAACCGTGCATAAACGTTCGTAGGTAATGTACAAGAGCCAAATTGTGTCCAGTGCTGACGTTCAGTCGGCAGCAAACGGATAGTTCGTGACAACGCAGTTTCCGAAAAGATGACGCCTCCAAGAAAAGAAAAATGGAAGCAGACCGACTAGCAGAAAAGTCAAACCGATCCCGTTCAATGCTCGATTAAACCGTGAAAAGTGAAGTGGGTGGAAGGCGCCTCACGGCGAACGTAGCTCAGAGCATCTCGTCGTCCATAGCAGTGTCACCGCCGGCGGTGATTTGAGCGACCTCAGCGCCACCGGCAGCAGCATTGGACTCGCTACCTGGGAAGTAGTCGGCCATCTCCGCATCGAGCTCCTCAACGGTCTTCTTCTTGGGACGGGCCTCGCGACCACCACGGCCCTTTCCACGACCGCGAGTCTGACCACGTCCGCGTGCGGCGCCGGGGGCAGCCTTCTCAGCGGTCGCAGGCTTGGGCTTGTCCTTCTTTGGCTGACTGAAAGCTTGTTAGTTGTTGGCTACAAGACCAAAGGTTGCTTGTACGTACGTGACACGGTCGGCAAGCGAAGATGGGCGGGTGGTGGCAGGGATAGCGGCGGCGCTAACGAGCATCTCAACTCGAACAGGGCGACCGTCGATCTTGACACCATCGAGATGGGAGGTAGCCTTGGCGGCCTGGTCGTGCTTGTTGAAGATGACGGTGGCGCTACCGACGCTGCGGCCTTGGGCGTCATACTGGAGAAGAACCTTCTTCGGGCGACCTACACCAACAGCTGAAACAAAGTAGTCCTATAAGGCGTATTAGTCGTCGTTCCAGGGTTTGATTCACGCGTGTAAAGCAAGATTGACAAAGAGGTTCCGGCGTTGGCGGTAGGCGTTCGTCTATTCCATATACACGGTCAGTAGGTAGTGCTCGGAAAGTGGATGTCCTGGTCAGAATACAATGAACACTAGGTTCAATGAGACGAAGCATACTCAGCGCGAGAGCAGTTGCCGCGAGTAACGTATTGGAACGTTGCGAACCAGTCTTGTAGTGTCTGCCCGCACCCCTCTGTAAGCCAAAAGGCTGTTGCGACTGGGTTTGGTTTCGCTTCTCGCTGCTCTCTTATCGGCCTAGAGTTGCTGCAAGGCTACCGGGAATAAGTCACCGGTGCGCTGCCGTCTGTGCTTGCACATTTCAGTGCAGCATATGGACTGGGATCATCCACTTTCGTGGCTGCTATACCTTGGAGTGTTCGCATGCTGCTAGTCTTCTTTCAATCTTGTGTGCCCAACACAGATGTTCAAGTGACTTTTGGCAAGCTATGGCTCAACATCCGTACCGGTTGCGCAGTAGGAAGGCTCGGATCGTCGGATCGGACTCGTATTTGCTTGCAAAAGCAAAGCTGCAGTAGGCTCAAAGACCTGCATCGGTCTTACATACCTGGAGTTGGGTTTGGTCAATGTCCCTTGGCTGCGAAATGTTAGCGGTGGTATATGCGCGATTGCCAATTTCGACATACCAAGTTGGAGACCATGATCTTCGTCTCGCCACCAAGAGTAGCAGCGGGTCCAGTAGGCGCAGCCTTGGCCGGCTTGCCTTGCCTGGTCGACTTGGAAACACCGCCTACAGGAGCGGCAGTGGCGGCGGGGGTGGGTCGTCCAGCGCCAGAGCGACGGCCGCTACGGCCGCGGCGGGAGGTCTTGGAGGCCTTGAGGATGTCGTCGAGGCTCTGCTCCATCTTGTTTGAAGACATGTTGATGAGTGGTTGAGGGACGGTAATACTTGGTATAGCGGGCGTTGGTGGAAAAGCGCGCTGGTATCGAATGGGCGGCGTGTGAAGATAAAGTAGCGAAGGCTAGTAGTCTCTTTGATGGAGGCGCGACTGAACCGGTGCGGCTTGGAGGACAAAGGGGCGCGCTGTTTGATGGCAGGTCGCGTCTGAGGGGATGAGACTCGTAAATGAAGAGTCAAAGTGGGCTAGCGCGAATGTAGAGAGAGAAGCGCGTGTTCTGGTAGCTGCTGTTGATGAAGCGCAGATGGGGTGGGTGTATTATATGGTGAGGAGTGTGAGAGTGAGATGAGGAAAAGGGAGAGGGCGAGGCAGCAGCACAATAGAGAGGATCGCGCCAAGCCCCGACACTGCCACGCACGCTGGGTGACTGCTGATTGGCCGCCGCGCACGGTCGCACCTGCCCGCAGCTTCCCCGGGAGTCGCCAGTGACGATAGCTCTTGCCATTCAGGTAACGGGCGACGACTATGGAGCGATAGCAGTATGGCAGTCACTCCGGTAAGCATTCATCCTTTCACTCTCCGCGTCACGGCATGGCGAGGCTAATGCGCGAACAGTGGCAGTTCAAGTTCTTCGACGTCTCGCAAGTCAAGCTCCCCGACGATGAGAGCTCCTTCCTGTCAGAGGTATGACGATACCTCCTCCGCGCATCCAGAGTCTTATGAATGTCAATAGATTGGGAACATTACGTGCATAGTATCCGGGTCAGAGAGCATATTCTTTGGCAGCGCAGATGGCATCGTTCGGATCGTGTCGCAGGCCTTCAAGGTCGTGCGCGCATTCAAGGCCTATGACGCAGGCGCAATTACCCACATGAAGCAGGTCGAAGGCACCTCGCTTCTCGTCACCATTGCTGAAGACCTTTCTGGCGAGCCAGTACTGAAAGTATGGGCTTTGGACAAGCTGGAAAAGAAGACGGGCATTCCGCGATGTCAAAGCACCCTCACCGTTCACAATGGGCGCAAGCAGTTCCCCATATCCGCTTTCGCTGCGCTCGACGACCTTTCACAGCTTGCAGTCGGCTTCGCAAATGGCGCCGTAACAGTTGTTCGGGGCGACCTTATACATGACCGCGGTGCGCGCCAACGGACGGTATTCGAGTCGGAAGAGCCCATTACTGGCATAGAGTTCAGAGAAGGGAGCACCACGACCTTGTACATCGCAACGACCGGACGCATAATGACATTGGTGATATCTGGAAGGGGCCAAGGGCAGCCTGCAAAGTCTCTTGACGAGTACGGCTGCGGTGTGGGTTGCATGGCAGTGGACAAGGCTTCGCGAGACGTTGTCGTCGCACGCAGCGACGCCATATACTACTACGGCCAACATGGCCGTGGACCACCGTACACGTATGAGGGCGAGAAGAAGATGATTTCCGTATTCAAGGATTATGTTGCCATAGTCGCACCTCCCAAATCAAATGCGATGCCTCGGTCGAACCCTCTCCGCGCGTTTGGCGTCGGTGCCGCCGACGATGTATTCAGCACGTCAAGCTTCACGCTGCTCAACACAGAGTTGAGGTTTGTTGCGCATCAAGAGCAATTTACGTCGCAAGTGAAGGCCGTCATCTCCGAGTGGGGCGACCTGTTCGTCTTCACC
>JAESFQ010000672.1_pt1 | contig 12518 bp, 12 predicted proteins | sample 9269431 | NCBI WGS metagenome assembly JAESFQ01 (sample SAMN14502588, study PRJNA617103) | algae metagenome | isolation source: Plectolyngbya sp. WJT66-NPBG17 and co-occurring heterotrophs from well... | place: USA: Mojave Desert, Joshua Tree National Park, California | collected 2006-08-06
CCCCGCCATCTTAGCCCCATCTTCATCATCTAAATCATCTCTCTGGCCCCGTCCAAACATGGTCCAGCTCTTATTCTTGATCTCAGGCATCGTCTCCGGACGCGGTATGATGTGGAAATGTACATGTGGCACCACCTGCGCCGCACGCGCTCCTGCACATATGTATTAAGCTGTGTTCGATATCAAGAAGAGCTTACAAGGTAGTACAACATACCGTTATTCTGCACAATATTGTAATCCGTCACGCCCGTCACTCTAGCCACAGTCCTAGCTAGTATCGGCAACCAGAAGCCTAATCAGTCACATGCATAGTCAGCGTTTCCCGTCAACGAGCGAAGAAGGTGTAAATCCCGGTAAAGGAAAAAACAAACTTACCAATCTCCCTACTTTCCACAGCTTCCATGTCTGCGATTTTAACTTTATGCTGGCGCGTTGTGACGAGTAGATGGCCTAACACATTAGCACTTGCTTCGTTTGATACCTAGTCCATACCTAGTCACACCATGGCCTGCTCATCTCATCTCATTTCCTACCCCAAGAACTACAAAGAATAGAGGAGGGATGGGTAAACGTACCACCAGTCATGGGTAAAATGTCTAGAAAAGCAACGACGTCCTTACTCCTCAGCACGACGAAACTACTCGGCGTGGTTTTCTCAGGATTGCTTTCATCTTCTCTTGGAATGCAGGTTGCCAAAGAGTCTGCGTTCTGAGTCCGGCTGCTTGTCCATAGCGAAGGAGCAATCGGAGGACTATTCGATGAGGAGGAGGAAGATGGAAAGGGGAATGCGGCTGCGATGGTACAGAACGGACATGTTTCGGGCGGGTAGTGGAGGTCTGTTTCCTGCATGGTTGATTTGGTTTGGTTGGTTGGTCAGTCCGTCGATTGGTCGATGGTGCCGTAACCGTTGTCTAAAACGGTGTTTGTCGTTTCCAAGTCGCGTGTAATGTACGTGTGTGTGAATGCTAGGTGGACAGCGCAGATGTAATGGTGCACAGTGTTGTAGTAGATTACATCCTCGCCCTTATTCCAACTCAGCTGAAAGCGAGAAAAAAACAGCGAAAACAATGTCCAAGGAACAGTAAGCAGGGTAATTCCCCCGTATTGATGATCGATCAATCGTGCAAAGCTGTGGTCGCAGTGCGCATCCAGTGGTTGACGTGCGCGCCCCGAATCAAGGTTAGCGTCGATACTGACGTGAAGTGCCGAGGTACGTTGATCGTGGGGACTGGGGACGCGACATGCGGCTAGAGCACGTCGGCATCGCGATCGCGATCGTGACAGCGGGAACGTGGCGTGTTGGTGTCAGAAGGACGCGAAGACCAAGGAAAGGTGGCGTCCGAACACGGTCGTGACGTATCGTGTGTTTTTCGGGATTTTGAACGCGCACGCGATGCAGTCGTGTCTACGCGTAGGTCGCACATCAGATGGCTGGGGAGCATGGCTAACAGTTTTGACATCATCGTGCAAAGTCACATCTCACTGGATGGAGCTCTCTGCAGGATATGTATTGAAAATTTCTGCTTCATTTGACGCGAAACAGTTCGCATTCAGACTATTCATACACACCGACAGCTACCTCACGTCTGCTATTCGAATGACCCACATTCCCACACGGCACCACATACAGATCCACAAAGGAATAGCCTCTCTTCCATATCGCACCTTTCATGGTATATCAATCGCTAATGCTATGAGCGAGTATCCAGAGCCGCTACAGAGAAATGAAGTTAAGAGTGATGTGAAAAGGCAAGCACCCTTGATTGCGCCTCCGTGCATGAGGATGAACGCCTGCGACTCCATGTTCCAAAACAAGACAAGAAACCATCGAAGAAGTGTGCAACCAACTTGCATCCCGTGTATTAACGCCGACCGGAAGATGGTATTAGCCAAGATGTAAACATGAATGGGTTGGCTTGGATGCAATCGTAAATTTTTGCTCCCGGTCGAACCGAACTTCGTCAACCGCTACTCGCTCAAGCATGGCGGTAATGAATAGCCTTGCGACTCCTGAGCCAAAGACCGGGAGTGCCTAAAGAACACCAACAGTCTTAGCGTTGGCTCTTGGTCTTGGAAGGAACAACGGGGGCCTCTTCTTCTTGGAGCGCGTTACCATAGGCAGCGACATAATCCTTTGCCCACTTGCGAAGAACGATGGATGCTGTTTATTGTTAGTTGAGATAGAAGCGTGTAAAGTGTGCGACGACTTACCCTTTAAGAACTTCTTGCTAGCATACTTCTTAAAGAAGGCTTCGTGAACGACTGGTCCCGAAAGGTAGTCGATCATCAGCTGCAGAACAGGCTGAATCTCCTCCTCGTTGTAGCCAGCGTAGTGTGTAAGGGTGTTATCCTGTGATTGTTAGAACATGTCAATAGCGTGAATGTCATGATGACTTACCCAAGGACCACGCTCGAGAACGAGACGAGCCAGGTACATGGCGGCAGCGGCAACCTGGCTTGGGGGGTGGGCGAGGAAGCGATGATCTAGGCAGCCAATTTCCAAGAGATACTTGCCAAGTGTGCGGGTCTGGATGTCGTAGTTGTCGGCCTTTGATATCCGACGAAGGAAGTTCATGGGGTTAGGATAGCTCAAGTCGTAGTTCAGAGCAGCGAGGACGAAGCGCTCAGCGCTGAGGATCTCCTCCTCGGTGAAGCCATCATCGGCGACGTGACGGAAGTTCTGGACGTGGGGCGAGAGGACCTCCTCGTACTTGGAGGCGATGAACATGGCGGTGACACCGACCAACTGAAGACGATCCAGCTGAACAATCTTGGCGGAGAGGAAGCGGTCGATGATGTTGACAGCAAGGAAGAGGGTCTCTGGGAGGAGGCGGAAACGAGTGTGAACTTCGAGTAACCAGTCGACGAGAATACCGCGCATCTTCCACTCGAGCTCGGTCTGGCTCTCCATATAGTCTGGGTTGGCCATGGTCGAAATCTCCAGCTCCTTCAGGTACTCGAAGATCTCAACGACATACTCGGAAACCATTAGCGGGTCATCGACGTCCTCCTTGTCTAGGTCCGGGCCATCGTAGAAGACCTCTGTGATGGGTGCCTCGACCTCCTTCTTTGTGCCGTTAACTGGCTTGGTGTCCTCAGTGACGTTCTCCTCTGGCACGACATTCTCAGCCTCCTCCTCGTCTTCCTCCTTGAGGTCTTCCTCGGGGTCCTCCTCCTTTACCGGCTTGATGGTTTGCACGCGCTTCTTGGCTGGCTGACCGGCGATACCGTTGCCACTAGCTTGGCGCCTCTTGAGATCGGATGAGGGGATGTTCTTCTCCTTTGGCTCGAGAATGGAACGCGTCGAGTTGACCCGCGATGGCTTCTTGATGCCGGTGGGTTGTGCTGCTTTGGAGAGTGCGCCCTTGGTGGCTAGTGGCTTCTTGCCGTCCTTTGCGCCAGCACCGGGGGCATCCGTCTTGGTGACATTGCTGACGTCACCGAGGGCAGCACGCTTCCGCGTCGCAGCACCGTTCGCGCCTAGGGTGGCAGTTGACTTCTTCGTCTGGAGAGTCTTCTTGGGGACGTCGGCAGCAGACTCGTTCGCGCCGAGCGCGGCCTTTGCACGCGTCAAGCGTGTCGTGGCGACATTCTCATCGTTCTCGTTGGTGACGGCGCGATGCCTGAGAGCTCGAGCCTATTGGACGCGTTAGTAGGATGAATGGTGCCGGACGTGTGGTTGGCGCGGTGATGAGAGACGGGATGGTAGCAGGTAAGAGGGCGACTACGTACAGCTGGAGGCATTGCAAGCAATATTATATATGCTGATCAAGGCTAGAGAGGTATCCAGGTGCTCGAGTAGATGTGGAGTGTGTAATGGCGGATGTAGGACTTGTTTTGATGCACTGTTTGGAGGTGTCAGCAGGGCTCGATGGAGCTTGAAAAAGCGCGTGTAGGCCGACAAGACGGGAGCATCAAGAGCGGCGGTGTGCATGCACGCTGTGGCAGACAGAACCACGGTTGATGCTCGCGAATGGTGGTTGGCTTGACACGCCCGATGGGATGCAGCAGCGACGGTGACGTGACGGGACGAGAGGCAGACGAACCCTTGGAGCGCTGGATGCGTGGTAACTGAGTGGACGGGGTAGAGGTCCAGCTGCAATTGTTGGAGGAAGTGGGTGGGGGATGGGGGGAGGGCGAGAGAGGATGTGCACCAAGGTGTGTTGTGGGAAGCAGAGAGGGTATGTTGTGTGTTTTGAGCGAGGGCAGGCTAGCTTGGCTTTCCACGTCCCACGCGCCAAAATGGCATTCGAGGCTGGCAGAGGGCAACAGTGCACGCCCCACAGGCGCGTATGTCGACTTACCAGAGATGACGCCGGGTCCCAACGCGTGTATTTCTGCCCGTGCTGCAAGATAGGTCGCTGGCGGGAGGCTGAGCTGCAAAGACGGCGTTCTGGAAGGTGCTGCGCAAATGGAGGGTGCTGCGCAGAGAGGGCGTGTTGTGATGGTGAGGGAAGCAGACACACGTTGTTGCTTGGACATCGCGCCTTGCGAGAACGACCCACCCCGGCCCGGCCTAGCCAATTGCGGCGGGTTTGAGAATTATTCGTGACATGGCCAGCAGCTGTATGCCATCCAGCCGGGCGTCCATTGCAACAGTCTGAAGCATCCAGTGTCCCTCAGCTGCACCAGACGACCATGCTGCAGCCGCGGATATGTCGATTCCAGCCCTCGCGACTGGGCCGGGCGCTGCTGTCTGCCCGCACCTATGCACAAGTCCACGCCGTCGACGTTAAACCTCCGCCTGCGATACAGCCCACCGTGGCCGCCGACGCTGGAGTACTGAAACAGGAGGGCACGCGCAAGGAGAAGTTTATCCCTCTGCGCACCTACAAGCCCCGGACACCCGGTCTGCGCCATCTCAAACGCCCCGTCAACGATCACCTGTGGAAGGGACGGCCGCACCTCAAACTCACCATTGCACGCAAGGGACAGCACTTGGGAGGCAGGAACAACACGGGACGAGTCACAGTTAGGCACAGAGGGGGTGGTCACAAGAGAAGGATACGCATTGTCGACTACAAGCGCTATCTGCCGGGCAAGCATGTCGTGGACCGCATAGAATACGACCCCAACCGGAGCTCCCATCTGGCCCTCATCACCCGCGTGGCAACCGGCGAAAAGTCGTACATTATCGCTGCAGATGGCATGAGGGCGGGAGACGAGGTCGAGAGCTACAGGACCGGTATTCCCAAGGAGCTGATTGCTAGCATGGGTGGTGGTATCGACCCCGGTATGCTGGCCGCAAAGACGGCAGCACGTGGAAACTGCCTTCCCATCCACATGGTGCCCCTCGGCTCCCAGGTCTACAATGTGGGCACCAAGACGCAAGGCGGGGGTGTCTTCTGCCGTAGTGCAGGTACATACGCCATTATCGTGAACAAGGAGGAGGTGGAAAAGGGCAACAGTTCAGAGATCAAGCACGTTATCATCCGTTTGATGAGCGGCGAAATCCGCAAAGTCAGCGCAGATGCATGCTGCACCATTGGCGTTGCCAGCAACCCGCAATCACATTTCACATCCCTCGGCAAGGCGGGACGTTCACGGTGGCTGGGAAAGCGACCAGAGGTTCGTGGTCTCGCCATGAACGCAGGTCAGTTCTTGCATCACTCCCACTCCTACTTGCAGCCCTCTAACATGTTCCAGCTGATCATCCCCATGGTGGTGGTCGTGGTAAATCAAAGGGTAACGTACATCCCGTCAGTCCTTGGGGCACTCCAGCAAAGGGAGGGTACAAGACAAGGCACAAGAGGAACAAGCACACATTCCTCGTCCAAGATCGACCACGCAATCAAGGAAAGCGGAGGTCAAAGTAGGGTAGCAGCCGGTGTACTATATGCTCGTCATGGAGCTGTACTATATACTGTAGTCGCATGTCCAAGTCGTCTACCAATACACATCAGTACTTGCCCAATCTTGCCTCACATCATGCTACTCGACTTTTGCGCTCTCATGCAAGAGGAGTGTTGTGGTTCGGTGATTCTCTCGGTCGCATGGATCCTGGCGTGCGTCCATGCTCGGGCGTCGGAACTTTCCACGTTGCGGCTCTTGTGCAATCTCACGAGCACGGCATCTCCTGCCTGCATAGATCACTTGGCTAACCATGATCTGGGCGAACCAGATCTACTGGGACATGCTCGGTGAGATGAGGAGCAAGGAGAATGCGCTAGGATTCATTCATCTCGGAAGCTTCTCATCTCTGCGCATACTTGTCAAGTACATAGATTTATGATTACTACTGGTGCGACCGCTGACAGACGGATACGCTGTTTCAAGCTGCCTACCATATGTTTGGGTTGATGACACAAGACGCTGCGTGCAGATCGGTCGCAATCTGATCCATCCTGGGCTGGACTGCTGCCCCACATGGCCGCTCTGGCGAAGTTACATGTCAGGGCCCTGCAGACACACAATATCCACATGCATCAAGTGGCGTGTAAAGAGCTTTTCACAGACTACAGGACAGCTGGCAGGATTTGTAGGGCTGATTGTCTATCAAAGTAGTCGTTTCTAGCTGGGAACGAGCGGTAGGGGGGCCTTGCTAGTAATCCTAGACCTCCGGAGATCCGCCATATTTAGTCCAGATGCTCAACGTTGCATACCACGCTTAAGGCAGCACGTATTGCGCGGACGGTCTTGCAAATGAGACCACACCGACCAGCGTAGCTCAGCCATAGGCCGTTCTACGCACGTCCGCTAGCATATACACTTCTGACCACCTAATACTGCATCCACCTTCAAGGCCTACCGCGTTCCTAGTGCTGGTACCATTTGCTGGTGCCTATCCACGCCGTGTTCGAGATTCCCTTCACCGACTGCGATACCCTAACACAAGCGACCGTTATACCGCCGGAATAGACTTTAACTAAATCTTGCGCTCAAGGCGGAAGTCTCGACTGGCTATAGGGCCCCCAACCCGTCCGAACCGTGCTTACGCGGGGGGCGGTCTTTCGTGTCCAACGTGCATCTACCATACCTCCTGCCTCTCCAAACATCACAGCAAACGCCAACATGGCTTCTAATGGATCGGAATCGCCCGACGATAGTTTCTTCAATGATCTCTCCCAGCAAGCGCAAGAGACGAGCGCTACCAACGGTCAAGAAACACAGCAGGACGGGTCGAGCAAGGTCAAGAGGATTGCCTGTGTCCTGTGTAGGAAGAGAAAGTTGCGATGCGACGGCACCCGGCCAACATGTTCCACGTGCAAGCGACTATCGCATGATTGTGCCTACGACGAGGTCCGCAAGAAAAGTGGACCCAAGCGTGGCTACGTGAAGCTGCTCGAACAACGACTGCGTAAGTTGGCACATGCTTGTACTGATTGTTTGTGCTGACTCACGGGCTATAGAGCAGGTCGAGACCCTCCTGAAGACCCAAGACACAACCGATTCCAGCAAAGAAGCCCCGCGCCAGGACTCTGCTTCCGCATACGTCGCAAACACCGTAAATCAACCACTGCCGAATTCTACGGACGTTCCCAATCCAACAGCCGGTTCTCAAGCAGGGGCCGGCGGGTTGAGGATTCCTGGCGCAAGCCCATTTCAGAATGTTGGCACATCGGGAAATGGGGCGGAGCCCGAGCCTTCATGGGAGATGATAGGCCTTGGGCTTGAAGAACCTCTACCTCCACAAGAAATCATGGACGATCTGTATGAGGAGATCCCAGCCTGTAGTTCGGTGGCTTCGCTGACACTTGGCCAGATATCAAATATATTTCTCCAAGATTTACCCCACACTACCCATCATACACAGACCACGATTCCTCGCCGCTCTGAACCTGGCTCCTCATATGCGCCCGCCAGTTTGCCTGCGATACATCATGTGGACCCTGGCCGCGTCCATTACCGACAAGTACGAAGCGCTACAAGAACACTTCTATCAACGTGCCAGGAAATATGCGCATATGGATGAGATGAGGGGCCACGGAGAGTCGACCATCACCCTAGCGCATTGTCAGACGTGGGTCATGATGGCTACGTATGAGTTTAAACAGATGTACTTCCCAAGAGCCTGGATGTCGTCTGGGAGAGGCACAAGACTGGCTCAGATGATGCAGCTACATCGCCTGGATGGAGTTGGACTAGATGTGAAGCAATGCCTGTCTCCACCCAAGGATTGGACGGAGCGTGAGGAACGGCGGAGAACCTTCTGGATGACCTTTTGCATCGATCGATATGCAAGTATAGGAACTGGCTGGCCGATGACCTACGATGAGAAAGATGTAAGGACAAATTTCTACTGCTGTGCCCTTGTAAAGCCTAACCTTGATTTAGATCTTGACAAATCTACCGGCAAGCGACGAAGCGTTTGAGAAGAGTAGACAGATGCCAACAGGGTCACTGGATCAAGTCTTGAATCCTAGTGGTGTAGCAAACCTCCAAGCGTTCGGTGGTATCGTCCTGACAGCTGCCATGTTTGGCCGCAACTTGCTTCACTTACATCGACCTCTGCCAGACGATAATGACGACGACATCAATGGCGGATTCTGGAACCGACATCGACACATTGAGCGTATACTGCTCCAAACGTCTCTGGGTCTACCGGATCATCTCCGTCTACCATCTGGTCTGACTGATCCTAACGTCGTATTCGCCAATATGTGCATCCATACCTCGGCAATATGTCTTCACCAAGCGGCCATCTTCAAGGCTGACAAGTACCGCTTGCCAGCAAGCGTTAGCAATGAGAGCAAGATTCGATGCGTAACAGCAGCAGCAGAGATCGCTTCCATCATGCGCATGGTCAGCCATATGGATCTGGGAGCAGTAGGTTTATTCTTCGTCGCGACGAGTGATTGTCGTTCACTGACTTGAGCAGATGAATCCGTTCATATCCTTCTGTGTATATGTGGCAGCGAGAGTGTTCGTTCAGTACCTCAAAACCCGGCCAAAGGATCAGCAAATGGCTTCCTCGCTGCAGTTTCTCTTGCAAGCGATGGAAGCCCTTCGCCGAAAGAACCCACTCACAGAGTCGTTCTTAGTGCAGTTGGACCTGGATCTCGAAGGTGCAGGTCTGCAGGGCATGCGTCATCAACCATACGCACAGCCTACGGGTAAAGTAAGTCAACCTCCAGCACCTCTCCAGGTGCTGAGCGATACTGTTGGGCGTCAATTCGAAGTTCCAAGTCAGGGTTCTATCAAGTAAGTTGCTAATTCCCAACACACAGTCTACTGTCATTTCGATCCATTCTGATCCTCAAATCAACTGTAGTCCGTTGGTCAACATACACGATCCGCCGCAATCTACCACCACCATCAATGCGTTTGGGAACAGCAACCCGCTCACCCAAACGTCGATGCCCAGTACGCAATACTCGAGCAACACACCTGCTCCGCCATTTCATCTCCACAATATCAACAGCATCGACATGAACACACACAATACGGGCTTTTTATCCTCTCAATTTGATACTAACCGAGGCTTCGGTACCACCACGACTCAAGCCTTCACCCCTGCCGGTTTCGCATTCCATGATGGAAGTGAGATGGACCTCTCTGGAGGTGATAGAGGTGTCGACCAGCCTAGTCCCGCGACAATAAGTTCACAATCACGAGGCGGTTCAACATCACAGTCCTCCTACTCGCCAGGTCAACAAATCGAACACAATATCCCATATCGAGCGTCCCCAAAGATGACGGGGCCGCCGCTAAGCTCTGGCGCGAGCTTTCCAGGCTTTGTGGATACTAGCGGAGCGTTTCCTGCGAACAGTTTTGACGCATCCGGAACCGTGGGTAACGAAGCTTACACGGATGGTTTCGTGATGGGTAATGAGTGGGAGTATGCGGCTTTGAATGCTGGAACGGGTCTTATGCCCATGGCAGACGCATCGTGGGATTCAATGCTGGAAAGTGTTACAATGGGATGGGACTCGGTAGGTCCTGGACATGATCATCAACCGAACGCGGCTGGAGCATCATGATATTTGACGAAATTTGACATTTTGGAGAGGGATGTATTGGAATAGCAGGATACCCACTTTCGTTTTGATTGGATTTGACTTTGGGGTTGAGGGGTTGGTGGCATGGATGGCCTTGACCTTTAGGTTGCGTATTCGTCGGCGTCGCTTGCTTTCAAGGTACATGGCTTGTCGACGATTCTGGATGACGTCGTGTCATTCTAGACGGGGCGCTGGAAATGACATTGTACACTATTGTATACAAATAACAGTCGAGCTGGCATGTCCAGGTATCATCCTGGGTCTTTTTCACATCCCCCGGATCCGTGCGCACGGCTAGATACGTAAATCGACGGAGCAACTTCGGATCGAGAAACACGAACGCGTTGACAAGACTACTCATGGAGAACAAAGTTATTGTTTTGGCGGCTAGAATATGTTGTCGACACTTGTCGATACTTTCGATGACGCAGACCCTGGAGATCCGGGGATAATGCGGCTGCAGGGATGGAGCGGTCTGCAGTTGCCCAGCAACGAATAGAGGCAAGCTACGTGCAGCACCGCAACCACATCACCACCGCTGTTTCGCAGCTTTGAGTCGCTCAATTAATCCCCTGTTTTTCACATATCGTTCTCTACCCTGGTTTCTCTACGCAGAAAAAACGCCCTACCAACCGGCGCGCCGACAACAATCCACAGCACAAACAGAGCAGTAAACATCGAGGCCAGCGCGTGCATTCCCAATGTTCACGTCAAAAGAGAGGGAAGGTGCTTCATCACCAGGGCCTGGAGCCTACTATTCGCCGTCCCAAATGAGTAAGAGGCAACTAGACACATTCACGGCTGCCATACTGACCATTGGCATGCAGAGAGCTATCTCCAAGACCTTCGCACAAACCGCCCCGCTCGTCCTACCGGAGCTCGTCCTGCTCCTGCACATTTCAACACATGGTCGAATAGATCGAGCAACCGCATGTCCGACTCGTCCGGAATATCTCCATTACAGCGTACCTTTACAGATCCTGTCATCGACGCCGATGTACGTCCGTCCTCGTCGCACGAATCCAAGTCGCATACCCGAACGACATCGAAACTGAGCATAGACGAAGTGATAGCTACTGTTGGAAGGCCGCTGGTACAGCCACCGCGCGGGCGGGACACGTCGAGATCTTCTTCACGATCACGCACACCGAGCGTGCAATACCGCGAGAGGGAGCAGCGTCAGGCGGAACAGGGTGAAGCACGAGCGATACGCGCTGCCATGGAGGATCTGGAACTTGCAAAGGAAGAAGGCAAGATATTCGAGGCGGCACGAGACGAGGCTGTCGAATTGGTCTGGAAGCATTGCAATCCCCATGCGGCTGGCGTCAGTCCGACCAAAGCGTATGCTTATCCGGGTCTGGCCAGCAAGAACAGCGCGCAGAGAAGTCGGAGCGTCGAACCGAAGGACCAAGATCTGCAACGGGCCAATTCTAAACTGCGGAAGCGACATTCGATGGGAAGTGCCGCGTCAGGGAGCCGGAGCAGCAGCTTACAGAGCAACGGCCCTGGAAGTAGTACCGATACATCCGTCGCTGGAAACGCAGGCTTTAGCACATCACCGACTAAGAGTAGCTTTGACATCAAGGGCAAGAAGGGCGAGTCAACTGCACTAGCAAAGGCCATCTCAGATCTTCCAGACTTCAAGCAACGTCGAAGAAGCAGTGGGCCCCGTCGAACAATCAGTGGGAGTCTCTTCTCGAACCCGAACGACCAGATATACGAAGAACCCGAAGAAGAAGCACCGCCTGCTCCTGCGCCTACGCCCGCTGCCGCCGAACCGCCCAAGACCGAGAAGTTACCGTTAGGTATACGGCGCAACCCCTTTATGCGTTTCCAGTCGATCAAGGGCAACCCGATGGTGAGATCGAACACAGATCCTACCATGGCATCTAAACGCTTCGATCGCTACGAGATACAGAAGAACCCGCCAACACAATCGAGAAACGCAGCATATACACTGAATTCGGCAGAGTCGAAGCCAGCAGAGGATGTCAAGGCGGATGTGGAGAATGTGCCAGAGGTGAAGATGAAGGATGGCAAGGAGATAAGGAGCGACGAGCTGCGTGCTGCTACAGGCTTTCGTTTGAAGGACCGCAGTCCAAAGCTGCCTACTCCTACCGCCGTCTCAGATGCTCCAGGGCGACCAATCGTTTCCTTCAAGAAAGACTGGAATGTGATTGAGATGAAGGAGGAGATATCCTCTGCACCTGATCTGGCGCCACAGCCGTTGAATCCATCCAAGTCTACACCTCCTCCAATGAAGCATGCTGCCACTGAACCCGTCGCACCCACCACGAGTCTCGCACCAGGTGTACCCAAGCGGAACACTACTCCAAGACCACCTGCAATTCCAGAGATTAACGTTCCTTCCGAATCCAAGATTAGTCTCGCACCAGACGTACCAGAACGAAGCACAACTCCAAGACCGCCTACGACTCCAGAGGCTAACAGCTCATCTGGTTCCGTTCCCGCACCTGGGCGATTCAGTCTTAAAGGCAAGCCTACCATCAACATCTACGAAGACCCTCCAGCCCAAGCAAGACCCCTGCCGTTAACAAGTTCGCTGAGGAAAGTCAATAT
>JAESFQ010000673.1_pt1 | contig 12518 bp, 13 predicted proteins | sample 9269431 | NCBI WGS metagenome assembly JAESFQ01 (sample SAMN14502588, study PRJNA617103) | algae metagenome | isolation source: Plectolyngbya sp. WJT66-NPBG17 and co-occurring heterotrophs from well... | place: USA: Mojave Desert, Joshua Tree National Park, California | collected 2006-08-06
ACCATCAATGGCGCTGTTCTTCACCACGCTCAACTGATCCTTTGGTCCGATGCCGCTGCGGAAGAGAACCTTGGATGATCCGAAAGCTCCACCAGAGACGATGACACGGCCACCAGGGTTGAGTTTGACGGTACCACAGTAACCAGTACCGCCTACACCACTCTCAAGCTCAACACCGGTAGCCGTTCCGCCAGTGCGAACGATACGTCGGGCCATGGTGTTTGTCCAGAGCTTGAAGTTGTTCCTCGCCAGCGCAGAGACCATGTAAGTGCCGAGAGGACCTTGTCTTTGACCGTTGGAGTACATGAAGGGAGTGCGAGAATATGTGCGGTTCTTCTGGTTCTGTTGGCTGTTCGCGACGACGCTCTTCCAGCCATCTGCACCGAGCGCACCGGATAGAACATCAAAGCCTTCCTGCTTGTAGCGCTTGCCGTCCACAGATGGAGTGTCGGTACCGGGGATACGACTGAAGACACGGTCGATTGCGCCCTTGACGTCAGCTGACTTCCAGCCAGCGGGAAATTGGTAATCGAAATCAATGTCGACTGGCTTCCACCAAAGCGCAGCATTGACGGCAGCACCTCCACCAAGAACACAGCCGGCCATTTGGTCAATGTCGGCGCAAGCCACACCAGCGGAGTCAACCCAGATCTGGTTGCAAAGGCCGGGGATGTCGAAGCGGGTCAGGCCGTTGCTGGTAGCCCACGCAGGACCCATCTTTCCACCAAAACGAGCAAGAGATGGCGGACCTTTCTCGAGCATCAGAACGCTCTTGCCAGATTCGGAAAGCTTATCCGCTACAGGAATACCTCCAGCGCCACCGCCAATGACAATGTAGTCGAACGAGCCTGAAGGGGCGGGCGAGCCGACGCACTTGGCTGGCGTAGTTGGGGTGGGTGTAGCTGACGTTTGGCCGGACTTGGTCGGTGTAGGGGTACCAGAAGGCTGGCCGGGTACTAGTTTGACGTAGTCAGGGTACTTGGCGTTCCTTGCATCCGCTGTAGGAGCACCGAATAGACCCTGTCCCTTGTTATGGTACACCCAAGTGCCAGAGAAGATCTTGTCGTGCTGGGCCCATCCGATAACATTGACTTCTGTGGTCGGAAGTTGAGAGCCTTCAGCGCCATTCTGGTTCCAGACCCAGCAGCGCTCGCATCGGTAGACAATCTCGAAGTGTGTGTCAGTGACTGAGGAATAGATCTGGCTCAAAGTCGCGTTGCCACTGTAGTTTTCCGGGTTATCATAGGAACCTGCCCAGACAAACTTGGTCTTGACAGCATTGGATTCAGGCCATGCTACGAGCAGAAGCGAGTTGGGCATGCCACCACCATGGCTGACACCGGACCATCCCTGCCTGTTTGCTGCAAGGGAACCTTTCTGGGAGGTGTTAGCAGCTGCGGTATCTATCTTGAACTTCGCCGTAGCTTACAATGTAACCGATGTATTCGTCGTTGGCTCCGGTAGGCGCTCCGGGCAATACCCATCCCCACTCGAAACCACCCGCAGTTTGGGCGTCACTGACTACCTGACGCCAGAATTGGATCCCGGTGCCTTGGTGGGTAAATTTCTCCTGCGCGAGAGTGAGAGGAGCGAAAAGAGAGGATAGCAGCGAAGCCGCTCGAACGAAAGAAGAAGTCTTCATCTTGGAGACTAGTTACCAGCACGTCGAAAATGAGAAGAAGTGACAGGCGCAGATAGAAGCTGTGCCCTCTGTCGCCATGCCAGGGTGCGGACGTGTTATATACATATTGGCTTCAACCTAGACGGAATGAGAAGGCCATCATGTATGGGGTCGGCAGCCGTGGCCAAGCCACTACCTGGGGAACTTGCTTCTGGAGGCGGCAGAAGTGCGCCTTCAACCAGGTACGGAAGACGCGCGCGGACTAGGATGAGTCCAACCGAAGGGCATGATTACCGTGGGCGACATCATGACTGGTGGTTTCGAAACCAAGGTGATCTGGCCGAGATTCAAGGCTAGTCGTTAATATGTCGAAACTAAGGCGGCATGGGTGGATTGATTGATGTAGATTGATACAAGCCGGGATTGCGAGTTATTCGCCGTTAGCCACGCGCCCCTTTCCCGTTCGGGGTTGAGGTTTCCCCACAATCGTTTAGTGGCGGATGGGTTGGACCATCACTTTCACATCTTCGCCTCGCGTCAGCCTCTTCGAATACACCATCCGCAACCACCAAAATCTTCGGGGGCGTTAAGCAGTCAGTGCCCTTGGTCTCGTGCGGCCGCCACAGCCTTCTCGGTACCGGCTTCTTTCCGCATATTCCGCAAGGCTGCCCCAAAATGAAGGACGGCTCCCAAGCCTTCTCCCAGACCGACAAGATGCGCACGTTTCATTAATTGAAACATCGACCAGACCAGTAACGCACAATCTATTATATTGCCTTTTTCGTCTCTGGCTTTTCCAAGTTCAAGACCGGCAGCCATGGTGTCGCGGCATGTCGCGGTCATGCATTCCTCCCTGTAATTAATACTGTGATTCTTCCACCTAACCGCCGGCTCAAATTGCGCACACTCACGACTACATGGACGCGCCTTGCCTATCTGGTATCTACCGAAGACTGTATGCATTGATCACTTTGCAAAGCACGTGTCCCATGCATACAATCCAAAAGTGCACTGCGCTGGGCTACGTATATTGAGAAATAGAGGACTGCTCGTCACGCGGGTACATCGCCAGTTGCACGCGTACCGAACTTCAGGTAGTAATCTAGTTCTGGACAATGACTCCGTGCTCCATTTGGACAGCTTAGAGAAAAGTACACAATGATACCATATAGGAAGATTCGCCGTCGCGGTTACGACTAGTATCTCGGTCCTACGCGTTAGGCTACATCATGAAGGTGATTGTCATTACTTGTTACTTGTTGGCTAGCGCAGCGGCGCACACAATCTTCACCCAACTACATGTCAACGGCGTGGCTCAAGGCCATACTAAAGGAATTCGAGTGCCGGTAAGCAGGTTCATTACAAAGTTCTCGTTGGTCCCTGCTAACAGCACGACACAGACATACGATGGGTAATGCACCCCACAATTGACTTTCGAATTGCAACTCGCTCACAGCTTCAGACCCATCACAGATGTAACGTCCAACGATGTCATCTGTAATGGCGGGTAAATCATGACAAAGCACAACGTCAAGCCCTATATTGACCGGCATTCAGCATAAACCCCTACAGAACGCCTCTTCCCAAGGATATCATCAATGTGTGTTGGCTCTGCAATAAGCATATTACGCCACATAACCTCGGCTTACAGATTGGCAGGTCAAGGCTGGAGACAAGCTCACTACCGAGTGGCACCACACGCTCGATTCCAAGCCCGAGACTGACAAGTCAGATCCAATTGACCCCGGTCATCTGGGTCCCATCATGGTCTACCTTGCCAAAGTCGAGGATGCTTTGTCTACCAAGGTGACGGGACTCAAGTGGTTCAAAATCTACGAAGATGGTATGGATGCAAACGGCGAATGGGCAGTCACCAGGCTGTACAACAACAAGGGCCTGGTGAGCTTTGTACTGCCGTCTTGCATCCCCAGTGGACAGTTAGTCACCTCGTTTCTTTCCCGTCTATGTAGTCGAGCATTGCCATGAACTTCCTGGCTGACAAGCGTCTTTCCAGATACCTCCTCCGCGCTGAGCTCATTGCTCTCCACGCTGCCTCAAACTACCCTGGCGCTCAACTCTACATGGAGTGTGCTCAGATCAACGTGACGGGAGGTGGTAGTGCCAGCCCGGCAACCGTCAGCTTCCCAGGTGCATACAAGGCGACTGACCCGGGGATCAAGTTCCAGCTCTACTGGCCGAAACCAACGAGCTACACGATCCCAGGACCAAGGCCATTCACCTGCTCCGCGAAGATTAGGTAGCTAGATACAATTGCTGGTTCCGCGCTCTTCTCCAAGCATAGTTGAACGAGATCCAACACGAATGCAATTTATCAGAAGGGTAGCAAATATGTAGATAGACAATATTCTTACCCAAAACCCTCCCAAAAATCCCACAAAAGCATCCTCTTCATCAACGCGCAAAACAAACAAACACTTAATTCTATCCCCCGTACATGCACCCCACAAACACCCGGCAAATCCACAACTCACGTGCATGATGCGTGAACGCCATGCTTCCAAGGTCGTACCTGCATCAGCAGCTCCACTCGGGCGTCCCCACCAACACAACCACACCTCCGCATACCCATCTGCAACAGCATACCCGCAAAGTAACGCCCCACCGTACACGACAAAGCTGGATATACGCCCTGACACTGCTACTTTGGCAAAACTTCGCAATCTGACACAAACGAAAATAGCCATAGCAGATATGCACGACGAACGTGAGTGTTTCTTTCTCTAGAATGCTGGTTTCTCCCCGCTACTATGAATGCACATTCGATGCGATTGCGCGCGTGGAGCTAGGATGTGCGATGAGGTGGGAACTGTCGCAGAGATAGTTGTGCGATTGCAAACATATCGAAGGGAAAGCAGACAACATTGAGTCGTCTGGTTTGGATATGCGAGCTCTGGAGTCTAGCTGGCGCATCGCATCGCATCACATTCCCTCTCCCCCACTACCCCAGCCCACTACTCCAGCCCACGACCACGACCCCAAGAAACCATCTACTAACAAAAACAAACCATAGACCCACACCCACTGCTCGCCCAAGTCCCTCTGACACTCTCTCCTTTCCTCTCCCTGCCAACCTCCGTCCCCTTGCCATACTCCTACGTTACACTCCCGTCTACGCTCCCGCCCTCGATCCTCTCGCAACAACAGCAACAACAAGACAATTCTACCTCGTCCGCCTCGAAACCCGCGTACGTCGTCTCTTCAACAGGCACATCGGCGCATCCAGACCAGATCCTCACGTCGTGTATCGCGCTACAAGAGCACCTGGCTAAACTCGAAGAGGACGCGAGGAGGACGTTAGCGGAGTGGGAGGAGAGGAGGCGGAGGGAGGATCTGGCGGAGAAGCGGAGGGTTGCGCCGGGGTGGTTGGACAGTGGTGTACATATCATAAAGCCAGAGGGGCCTGGCGATAACGAGGGTGCTGGAGCGGCGAGGAAGGACAAGGCGCCGGAGCAGAATCTTATGGATCTAGATCCGCAGGCAGAGCGCAAGGCTAAGGAAGGCGAGGAGTTGGACAGGGTGTTTGGAGGCCTACGAGTCTAAACGTTTACGCAGTACATATACCCAAAAAACATTGTTTAGCGACCAGCGGTCTTCATAATAGATTAATACCAAGTTGTAGAACTATAAGCTATGACATGCTGTTTTAGCTCAAGCCTAGATACGCGTCGCCTACAGTGACCCCACGGCGGCGCGACATTACAGACATATGAGAACCGAAGTTACGGAAACAGAAGGGGAATCTTGAAGGAAGAATGTGGAGAGTTGGTGCGACCATGCTGAATCGCTGCACCTTCTCCGTTCGTGCAACACCACCAACGCCAAAGGGTGCGTCTAGCGACGGCCGTGAGAGCGGTTGATGCTACCCTGGAGGCTGTCCACCTCGGTTTCAAGACGCTTGATCTCCGCGTGGCTGGCCTCAAGGTCCTTGTTGAGGCGATCACGCTCAGCGATAAGCTTCTGCTCCCACTGCCTAAAGCGCTGCTCCTCAACCTTGACCTGCTCGGTGAAACGCTTGCGGAGGGCCTCTTCCTCCTCCTTGAACTTGGGGTTGTCCAGCTTCCGCGGGCGCGCCTCGCCAAACTTCCTCGTCTCCATCTGGCCAGCTCGGTAAGCCTCGTAGTGGTTCTCCTCAGTGGTGTGGATGAGGTCGAGCATGTGAGTTCGGATGAGGATGGCGCGGAGCTTCTTGAAGTCGCAGTGCTCCTCATTCTCGACTTCGGCAACACCCCAGGCGTATTGGCGGCCCTTAACAGTACGACCGTCGTTGGTCTGGACGTCCTTCTCGGAACCGATGACGGAGAAGGGCATAGCGTCGATGAGACCGCGTGCGTGCTGCATGGCTGCAGCGTCGTCGTCCTCGAGCGGGGGAGTGTAGATCTTGATACCCTGGGCATCGATCACTTGGCGCACCTAAGAGCGGTCAGTATCTGCTCGTGCTGTTCAGATGAATCAACTCACCCTCGCCTTGAACCTAGCTAGGTCTGTTGGGCTCAATGTATCGGCCTTGGCGACAACCGGGATCAAGTTGACGCGTGTGCACAGCTTCTTCATGACCTCAATGTCCAGGGGCTTCAGGGTGTGACCAGTGGGGCGGATGAAGTACAGGCAGGCGTGAACACGGAGATCGATCTTATCAGAGCGGCGCGGTTGTTGCTCCTGCAGCATGTACGACTCGTGCTGGTCGTCCAGGAACTCGATGATGGGTTGCCACGAGTCGCGGTTGTTGACGTAGTCACCGAAGCCGGGGGTATCGATAACGGTAAGACGCACTGATGGTATTAGTGACTGAAGAAGACGGTAGGATGATGCTTTGTATACCTTTGAAGAACTTCTCCTCGAGCTCGGCCTTGGTGATCTCAATCTCGACTGTCTTGTCCATCTGCTTGTGGTGTCGTCGCTTGTGGTCGGCATAGTTCTTGATGGTGGTGGAGAAGAGGGTGTTGATGAAGGTAGTCTTTCCGAGGCCAGACTCGCCAGCAACCTGAGCTAATTAGATTGACTGTCAAGCATTGTCAGGGAGATAGTTGTACCATTATGGTGAAGGCAGCACCGCGCTTCGCAACAATCTTGTGCCTGTGCTACGTTAGGGTCGAAGCTGCGTGTCCGCTTTGCTGCTGTATAGTACCTTTGGTTTGGCAGCTGTAATGCATGTTAGTACACGATTCAAGATATAGCCCTAGGAACCGGTATACGTACATTGGCAATGCCAATGGGAGACGCGGACTCGGCCATGGTGAAGGTGTGTGGTTGACCGCTGGTTGTATGGGGCTTGCAGAGTGTTAGCTATCTTATGTCTGACATTGGGTATTGTGCAAGGCGAAAACGTACGTGAGTATGACCGATGAAAAGCAAATCAGCAGTGAGGCTACTGAAAGGCGTGTGGTATGGGGTATGGTGAGGAGGCGTGGTGTTGGTAGACAATTTGGGTCCCCTTTCTGCCAGTCGCCCATTCGGCAAGCACTGACCCTGAACGGGGAAACCGCGGCTAATGCACCCTACTCCACTAGCGCGTCCTCAGGTGATCCGAGCTTCGAAAAAGTTCAAGATGCGACGACCATGCCCGCCACGATGTGACGACACTCCAGCCAAGGTATTCTGAAAATGAAGACTGACTTTCAGGTACGTTCAATGCTATGATGACGATATTCGCGACTAACACCCATAGTTCTCCAACCTGCTGGGTACTGTCTACAGCAGAGGCAACCTTCTCTTCACACCTGATGGCACATGTCTGCTATCGCCGGTTGGTAACCGGGTCACTGTGTTTGACCTTGTGAGGTAAGCTTCAAGTTGCGACTGACTTTCTCGACATGCGCTGATCATCAATCAGCTCCAAATCATACACGCTTCCGTTTGCGCACCGAAAGAACATCGCACGCCTTGCGCTCAACCCTCGCGGAAATCTCCTCCTCTCAGTCGACGAATACGGTCGCGCAGTCCTTACCAACGTCCCTCGTCGCATCGTACTCTACCACTTTTCTCTCCGCGGCGAAGTCACTTCGATCGCCTTCTCGCCCTCAGGTCGCCATTTCGCAGTAGGCATAGGAAGGCAGATTGAAGTATGGCATACACCGTCCACTCCGGACGTTGCCGAGGGAGACCTGGAATTCGCACCATTTGTGCGACACCGGATATACACAGGACACTACAACTCAGTCCAAAGCATAGAATGGTCGAGTGACTCCAGGTTTTTCCTGAGCGCCTCCAAAGACATGACGGCGCGGATATGGAGCGTAGATCAAGCAGAGGGGCATGCACAGACCACACTGGGAGGACACAGACAGGAGGTTGTCGGCGCATGGTTTTCCAAAGACCAAGAGACCATTTACACAGTCAGCAAGGACGGAGCGCTGTTTGTGTGGAAATACACGCTGCGGTACGATGCGCCAGCCGACGCCGATGAGGAGGATGATGAAAACCTGCAATGGGGTATCGTGGAACGCCATTTCTTCCATCAGAACAACGCGCACGTCACATGTGCCAGCTTCCATCCTGAGTCGAAACTGCTTGTAACAGGCTTCTCTCATGGTGCATTCTTCATCCACGAGCTACCAGAGTTTGCTCAAATCTCCAGCCTTAGCATCTCGCAAAACGACATTGACTATGTCGCAATCAACAAGACCGGAGAATGGCTAGCCTTTGGTGCGTCGAAGCTCGGGCAGCTGCTTGTCTGGGAGTGGCAGTCCGAATCTTATATCCTGAAGCAGCAGGGACATTTCGACTCGATGAACACAATCGCCTACTCACCAGACGGCCAACGGATAATAACAGCGGCAGATGACGGAAAGATCAAAGTGTGGGATGTCAACTCGGGTTTTTGTGTCGTCACATTTACGGAACATATGGGTGGTGTGACAGCCTGCGAATTTGCCAAGAAGGGAAACGTTTTATTCACAGCCAGTCTGGATGGTTCCGTCCGAGCTTGGGATCTCCATCGGTATCGTAACTTTCGCACATTCACAGCACCATCGAGACTTTCTTTCTCGTCCTTGGCTGTTGATCCAAGCGGTGAGGTTGTATGCGCTGGCTCCATCGACTCTTTCGACATCCATATCTGGTCCGTTCAGACCGGCCAGCTGCTTGATAGGCTGTCTGGTCATGAGGGCCCTGTATCGTCATTAGCATTTTCTCCAGATGCCGGCACGCTGGTAAGTGGAAGCTGGGACAGGACTGTTCGCGTCTGGAACATCTTCGCTCGCACGCAAACAAGCGAGCCGCTACAACTCATGGCGGACATTCTGTCTGTCGCCTTCCGGCCGGATTCGAAGCAAATAGCCGTCACCACCCTTGATGGGCAACTCACGTTCTGGAACGTGTCTGATGCTGCACAAGAAAACGGTGTCGATGTGCGACGGGATGTTTCTGGTGGTCGCAAGATGTCAGATCGACGAACAGCGGCCAACGTGGCAGGCACTAAAGCTTTTACATCGGTCAAGTATAGCGCGGATGGTACATGTGTACTAGCAGGCGGCAACAGCAAGTACATCTGTTTGTACGATGTTCAGTCGGGCGTTTTACTTAAGAAGTTTACCGTATCCGTGAACCTTTCCCTCGATGGTACACAAGAGTTCCTCAACAGCAAGCTTCTCACAGACGCCGGACCACAAGGCCTGATCGATGATCAAGGCGAGGCGTCAGATCTGGAAGACCGTCGGGATACAACACTACCTGGTGCACAAAGAGGAATCGGCGCTCGAAGAACACGACCTGAAGTACGGGTACCGGCTGTCGCGTTTTCGCCAACTGGTCGAGCGTTCTGCGCTGCTTCAACAGAAGGTTTACTAATCTACTCGCTCGACAACACTTTCCAGTTTGATCCCTTCGACCTAGACATTACCGTCACCCCGGCCACAACTCTCGAGACTCTTGCACAGAAAGACTACCTCAAAGCACTGGTAATGGCGTTTCGTCTAAACGAGCGCAACCTCGTCCGCCGTGTATATGAAGGTACACCTGTGAGCAACATTGCTCTGGTAGTGAAAGACCTGCCGTCAGTGTATCTAGGCCGGTTACTACGATTTGTTGCTCTTCAGGCTGACGAGTCTCCTCATCTGGAATTCAACTTGGTTTGGATCGAGTCATTACTCAGCAAACATGGACGATGGATGAAGGACAACAAGGGTGGCCTTGAGGCTGAATTAAGAAGCGTCGAGAAAGCGGTTCGCAGAATACAAGCAGAGCTCGCCAGACTGGCTGATGAAAACATCTATCGCATCGAGTATCTGCTCGCACAGCCACCAGAGAAGAAAGAGAAGTCAGCTCAGCTCGACTTTGGGGTCAAGGCGATAGAGAATGGGATATCGGACCAAGAGATGGTGGACAGTGACGAAGGCGAAGACACCGGCGAGTGGCTAGGCTTTGAAGAGTGATACCATTGTACGAATACGAATCTTGACGAAATTTTATATCGATCGACCTATTAGAGCGTGATCACGACGTTACGGAGGAGCCCGCATGCTCCAGACTGTACACCATACTGCAATCAGCCCGGAGGCTGTCTGCTGCGTGTTACATTAAAAGCGTTGATAAACCACGAAATTTTGCAGCATCTGTCATGCGCCTCAAGCTCTCGTGCGCCTTGGGGCGGTTGTTCCAAGTCGCTAATCCACATTCTCAACATCCATGCTGGAAAGGGCCATGCTGCGCTTACAAGGCAGTCGCGGAATTTGCCAGCCCATACAAAATTCTGCTGGTCACACTACACCGTACTCCATCACATGCACCACATCGCTATCGCACTATTTTTTTATTTTTTTTTACTACCCACACATCGCCATGTTTTATCAACTACTTTCTATCGTTATGACGACGAACTCATGTCGCAACATGGACTTCTCCAAACAAAATCCCGCCCATGACATTTGTTAGGCCACGATCTACGTCTTGTCCCGCTAGATATACGGTAGCGGAGAAGAGATCCCTGTTGGCATGGTGGTGGGAGCCGGCCAGGTTGAGGATACGGTGGGTAGCTACGCCGAAAGCTTCGGCGCGGAGGGGAGTCACCATAAGCAGATTCTATTCCTTCAATTTTCCAACAGGTGCGAGCGCAAGAGAAAAGGTATGTTGAGCAAGAGGTCCTAGAAGGCATGCCATGGAAAGATCAGAGTTGCCATTCAATTAAATAGTGCTTTCTTAGTTTATTGGGTACATTTTGGTTCAGAAGTACTTTCACTATCAGTCGAACACTGGAAGCATCTCCAGCCGTCCCGTGTCTTAGCCGCATATGCAAAGCCCTACCGAAGTTCGCCCGGCTCAGTCTCGAGCACGAACAAGCCGACCTCTCTAGGTGTTGTTCGAGTATCGCTATACTACAGGCTGGAAGCCGTCGCCATGCCTCCAACCTGCACAACCCAAAGGTCATCAGAGGCTACTCACTCAATACCTTCCACCTCTACAACCCCGATTGCCATACCTTGGATCATATTCATATCCATACCTACCGTTCCCCGGAGCATATGCCGACGAATTCCCATCACCACACCCGTCATAACTCCCAAACTGCTCGTTTTCATTCTCAGAATACCGGGGTTGTAAACGCGGATGCCGTCGAGGAGCATATCCAGAGCGATACGGACCCGGATACTGACCATGGCCACCATGGACACGGAACGACATGCGTCCAACCCGGTCCTCTATTGAATCCACACCGCCGTCGTAACCTCCGCCATCCACACCATATCGCCTCTGCCCCTCACCGTCGTATGCTCGCCGCACACCCCCTGCACCAAAACCGCCCCCGTTCATCCTTTCCTGCAACCGCCGTGCTACCTCCTCATCAGCATGCGTAGGCGGCGGCGGCGCATCCTCGAAAAGCCGACGCGCTACTTCTTCATCTCGACTCATGTCCATGAAGACACGTCGTGGAATCGAGACTTGGCCGTCGTAGTTATCGAAGAAACGTGTCATGAACGTTGCTTTATCCTTTTCGCTGCGCACTTGGAGGAAGGCGCGGTGGAAGGTTGCTTGGGCGGCTGGGATCGCGAAGTCGAAGCGGAGGATGGGTAGAGAGGTGTCCCAGGTAGTGAGGGTGCGTGGGGAGGAGGATATGCGGCCTGGGGGTTGAGAGGGAGAGGGGTGGGCTGTGTTAGTTGGAGTGGCCATGTTGGGTTTATCGATGGTGTTGTTGTGTTGTTGCCGGTGCGGTTGAATAGGCTGAGGGTACAGTGGGAAGATGAATAGAAGGAGATTGGGTTAGCAAGGTAAAGAGGGATGACATGAAGTATGAATGAACAACACGGGTGACGAAGTAGGGTGAATGAATATACCAGCTGGTACGTTGTGTGATTACGGTGCCAGAGATTTGCACGTTACCCGTGCATTCGACACGCGCACAACTTTCACACTCACGGGACTGGAGCTCCAGCCTTGAATAACATGAGCACTTTGAATATCTTGTTAGTACTCACTCAAGCCTCACTGTAGTTCTGCTACTTTGTTGCCGAATACAGGAACGATCATGGGCGCGGCTGATGGTGGCAGCAGACACTAACACTAGTGGACTTGGGGGACGCATATACCCTGTCTTCTCACCTACCCCCTTTTGTCCTCTCTATCGGTCTGTTTCCAGGTTACTGCCAACCATGACAGAAGCCATCATGTTTCTACAAGGAATTTGGACTAGAAGTAGTCGAGCACCAATCGAACAGACAATCAACCCACTACACTATCTCTACCACCGTCTTCTCGCTCGGAAAAACATCATCTACATCCTCCAAAGCCACGCATTTCCGCCCAATTCTCTCTGACAGCAGACCTATACGCTCAAACACGTCCTTGCCCGACTCCAAGCGCCGGAGTACCAGCGACGTACGGAACGAAGACGATGCTGAAAACAGGATACATGATATCTCAAATTCTTCAACCGGAGTGCCAGCCG
>JAESFQ010000674.1_pt1 | contig 12515 bp, 14 predicted proteins | sample 9269431 | NCBI WGS metagenome assembly JAESFQ01 (sample SAMN14502588, study PRJNA617103) | algae metagenome | isolation source: Plectolyngbya sp. WJT66-NPBG17 and co-occurring heterotrophs from well... | place: USA: Mojave Desert, Joshua Tree National Park, California | collected 2006-08-06
GAGCTGAGATCTGCTCGGACGGAGGCGATATATTCGTCGCGCATCATCCGGTCGTTTCGTGTGACTGGTAGATCATCGCCTAGTAGGAGGTAGAAGGATACTGGATGCGTTTATTTTTGTGTCTCTCTCGCTAGGATGTACAGTCTCTGGTCCGGAGTTGTGGTCTTTGGTTTTTTGGTAGTTAATTATGCTCGCTTATAACTACAATATCCATCGGCGCTGTGCTCGCTATGAACAAGATTCCGCATATAACCGGTGTTCAATGTCAGTCGATCATGCTAAAAGGCCTGCAAGATTCCGAATCGCCACACATCTCCGGCCAGACTACCAAAAAGCGATGTGATGTTCAACTTCACTGTATGAGCTGTGGAACCAGTTTAGCCATCTTGATGTGCTCAATTACTTCCTTCGACATGACGGTGTACTTCCACGCTAGAGCGAAAATGCTGACTCGTCTGCATGCGCACATAACTTCACGCTAGCTCCACAGTAAGGCCGTATCGCCTCCACGGTAATCCCGCTTCGTATCCGCCAATCTCCGCTCTTCCCAGCCGCATTTGAGCGATGTGGATAACATGTTTGTGCGGATAGCCGGTGAGAAATCCCGGACAATTGACATTGAACTTAGAGCAATCATCGCAAGCAGAAGGAGTGGTAAAAGTAGTAAAAGTCTTCATAATTTCGTATACTTTCATGACCAAACTCCAAATGAAATCCCAGACTTTTGACATCAAACCCTCAAACTAGCGACATTGTTCTTCAAAAACGTAAATGTGTCAGCCCTGAAATCATCGTTGAGATAACTGTTACTGTTCGCTCCGAAGTTGATCAACCTCTTCCCCTCACTCCACTTTGGCCAGTCCATTAGCGTATTGCCCTCATTCGGGTCCAAGTTGTAGATGAAAGAGTAGTAGTAGCCTCGGATAGTCCTCGCAGCATTGTTGGGTAGTATGCCGTTGAAGACTTGGAGGATGTCTGATGCATGGAAGGTCCCTAGAATAGGCGTACCGTAATTGTATGTTGCAAGGTAGGACCAGGATGGCACACTGGGGCTGACTTGACCAACGACCTCCAGAAAGATGCGACGAGTGAGGGTAAAGGTAACGTCGCCAAGAAGAGCGGAAACACGCTTGAACTGCGGGTAAAAGTTGTTGAATATGCCAGTGCGGAAGGGCGAGCCGTCTTCCGTGATGGTTTGGTAACTTCCTACTAGTTGTTCGACTTGCGCTTGTGAAGCGCTGTTGAAGAAGATGGTTGAGAGATAGTTCGTTACCTCTCTGGTAGTGGTGAGGTTCGAAGTGAAAAGGCCGAAGAGAGTGCCCTCATCTTCTTGGTCGCCAACAATGAAGGGTACTTTGGCGAACTTTCCAGCTTTGACGAGGACATCGGGAGACGCCGAAAGGGCTCTTCCATCGGGGCTAAATGAAAGTTTACGAAGTCAGTATTTGTCTCACATGCCATTTCGTACAGGACACTTACCGTGGGAGGTAAGAGAGATTGACCGTGAAGTAGCCCAAGATGCCCGGGACGGTGTTGGCAGCGTTGAGGAACTTATTGTAAGGAACTGTGCGGAGACATGCCAAAGTATCGGTAGAGCTGGCGCACCCAGCTGCTTCCACGACCTGTGACGGGTTAGTATCGGTGCAGTGCTGTCGGTAGTGGGATAACACACCCTATCGTAAATAGCCTGCCCTTTAGGACAGTCCACCGGGTCGGCTGGGACTACTGAACCCGAGTTCATGATACCAGCTCTGAAGAGCGGCTTGCCGTTATAGCTATTGTCGCCGTCGTAGAGCATCATCTGATCCAACACAGATATAGCGCCCGCGCTCTCACCCCAGATTGTGACCTTGTTGGGATCACCTCCAAATGCCGCAATGTTATCAGCAACCCATTGCAAGCCCAGCCTCTGATCGAGAAGCCCTAGGTTGGCGGAGCCGTCCGCTAGTATCTCCTTTCCGGGCATGAAGCCAAATCCGCCGACGCGATAGTTGACCGCAACAAATACAATAGGCTTGCCTTGAGCGACTGACTCGGCCACAAGGCTAGTTCCGTCGTACATTGCAGTCGAACCAAGTTCGAAGCCACCTCCAAAGATCCAGAATAACACCGGAAGTTTTGCATCGGCTTTCGTGCCAGCTGGACGCTGCACGTTAATGGTAAGGCAATCCTCTCCCGCATTTGTGATCGTCTGAAAGAGTGGCAGGTTCAGTATGGTCCCTAAGACGTTGGTAGGGATATTCATCTCGTCTACGCTAAAGAAGAACTGGGGGCATGCTTTTGGAATACCAGTGCCATCAACCTTTCCGAGAGAGGAAGTTATGGGCTGAGGTGGTTTTAGTCGGAGCTGGCCGACCGGAGGTTGTGCGTATGGTATGCCTTTGAAGGACTCAACACCCAATACATTGATGCCAGCGACCGTAGCTTGAGGCGAGGGGGCAATGACCGTAGGATTTGCACGCTTTTCCAGAGGTGCTGGGACTGCAAGAGTCAAAGGAAGTAATGGCAGAAGTGTGACGAGCTTCATAGTGAGTTGATTTTACGCTCAACTCGTGCTAGTTGAACCAAACAAAGCTTTCCTGCCTTATGACTCCTTCTACAATCTTTGTAAAACGCACGATACTTAACTTCCTCAGTCGAACGAATGTCACAAGCCAGAAACAACGCTTCGCAACGAACCTCGGACGCTATAGAAGCCGACTGCGTTCGCGGAATAAGCTGCTCGAAAAGATTCACTGTGAGCTCGATACTCGCCGTGGCTGCAGATACACCCATGCTTCCATATCCTTAGGTTGCAGATCGCACTTGTTTTAGTAGAAGTGGGCTACGACAGTCTCGAAAGAGGGGTGTGGTGCGTGAAGAGCATCGATCACTGACCTATCAGAACTTGCAATTCAAACTTGCAGCCAGGGGAGAAGCCAAGATGGGGTTGATATTGGTGGATGGTTCCGGCGCCTACTGACTAGGCGGTTGATCATGAGGTGCGGGCGTTTTTAGCGGACGAGTGGTAGTCCGCAGTTTACAGTTTTGTGACCACGCTAGTGGTTGTAAAAGCCGTTCTCCTAATGTTATCTTCCCGCGCCTTCAAAGTGACACGATCTGAGTCAGATACATCATCCGTACGATGTGTAGTGGAAGGCCGCATACCTGACGTAGGATCTCGATGCCAAGAGTAGATGAACTGCCGGAACGCAGACGGGTGCATTCTCCCGGTCTGCGATGTCTACTGAATCGTCATCGTCGACAATGTGTCCGGAGAAGAGCCGGAAGCCGTTGGCTTGCGTTCTGGTGACGGAGATGCTACCGTTCAGGGGTAACTGCTTAGTCCCACGTGGACAAAATGCGGGGTATCTAAGATGGGGTCTCCATACGACTTCGGCGAATGCGTAGCTCGATATATTACTTTTCAGCGCCTTATTTCCAGATAAGAGCGACGCCTCGGTATTAGATGGGCGCCACAAGGTTACGCAGAATAGAACTGCATGTGAGACGGCTTTGAGTGGTGGTCTTGAGGATTCAGCGCACCGCGTGAACACCCAGACTCATTGCAGTGCCAGCTGGATCCGAAGACAGCAAGTATCCTTGGCGCTAGCTGTACGTATTCCTCCGTATCGAAAGCTTTAGCGCACCTTGATGAATGGAGGTTGCCGTGCACTCGGGAGAGGGGCACATTCTTCGAGGTCGTGTGAGAAGGTCAGAACGAGTGACATGCTGTAATCGCGCGCCCCGCAAGCTGATTGGAATGCCGTGGATAGGTAGAGGAAGACGCTGTCGAATTTATCAAAATTGAGGATGCGCATGTCTGCAGGCATGTTGATGTTCAAAGGTCAGATTCGAAGAGCTGACTCCTGCTTCTGTTTCTACTGAAGGCCAGTGCGGTGTTACTAAGCAATACGCCCGTAGCCGGAGACACTTGTACTCGTACTTCAGTTTCGGTCACGACTCTCCGAATCCTGGCATGAGTCGTCTGCACATGCGATAACGTCGACACGAACAGATTGCCCCTACTTTCGATCGCATTTATCGCGTACACCAGCATCGAAAATGTCTTGAGTTCGATCGGACCATTTCCACCATCTCCACCATCTCCGCTCGCTATGTCTGGCACACCACCTCATGTCCAAAATAGTGCAAGGACACGTTCGTTGGCGGCTATGATAACTTGATTAGTGACTTTGGGCACACTCGCGTTTTCAGACTGATCGTGCACCCTTTTACTTGGTTTCAAGACCTATGATACCTAGATAATGAGAAAGCGTCAGGAACAAGCGCACCTCTGGGGCATGGAGCATACACCATCTCACGCTGGTATTTTGCCTGCGGAGGCGCCATATAGACCGTCGTTACGGAGGAGAGCCACCTCTCATCTGACAATGTGATGTAACACTATCGTGTGACTTCTTCATTAACTTGCCCTTAAGCCTCACATAAGCTGATGTCCAAGGATTACTATGAATTTACGAGATGAAGAGATGTAACGGCATTATAATTTTACTGACTTTTGCATCGAACGTGTTAACAATATGTGAAATGCTGAATGTGTGCTGCACTTGTTGGTGCGTTTTGTAGTCTCAGAAAGTCTCCAACTGTAGGGTTACGAAGGGTTGAAAAACGAGTAACCTGTTGACCTGATACATGCACCAGGCTCGAGCGCGAAAGCCAGATTAATACCTGGTGCGTGTACAGCTCGGGGAGTTTGATGGTGATGAGCCAAAACAGGCTAGTGTCATGACGTAATAGCACCTGGCCCAAAACAGCCTTCCAAGTCGGTCGCTTCTCGCCAGTGCCCGCGCTGCTGCAGATACACATCAACCTTCACGGTACCCCTAGCCCATTCTCCTGTTGCGCAATCTGCAAGGGATTCATGATGTCCCATTCCTCTTGAATCAACGCGAGACCCCGCTATCCCACTAATGTTAGCAGAGTAGCCATTGATCAAACCTAACTCATAACCCCCACGTCTACATCCTCAGCCACCAGTAGCCATGCCGAACCCTATAGATATCCCGACCTTCGCTGCCTCGCAGCTCACGCTACTCGATGCCGAGCTTCAAGCCGAGCTCTCCGAAACGAACGCGCTCCTTTCTTCCCACACACCTACCGCCCTCTCGCGTGCCGGCCTTGCGATCCTGAATCTTAATGTGTCTTCTATAAGGACAGGGCTCGGCGGTAAGACCGTAGTCGAGCTAGGATTAGATTCGGCAGTTGTGGCTAAAGGCGAGAAGCCCGACATCCCGGAGCATGGCATACGTGTGGGCGACATAGTCGCGGTCCAAGACCAGCCTAGCGGCAGCGCAAAGAAGACGGAAAAGAAAGAATTGGAGAAGAAGGGTGCCTCAGGGGTGGTATTGAAGGTGCGCAGGGAGAATGTGGAGATCGTGCTAGATAAAGAGGACGCAGACGTGCCTACTGGCGGCAAGCTATGGATGTCAGTTTACACGTGGCGGAAGGCTGTGTTGGACATGGTTAGGCTGATACATGTACTAGAGTCAAATTGGCGAACGACGTCACCTACAAAAGGTACGTCTTTGCTCAATGCATTGTTTCTATCTACTTGAACTCATACATGATAGGATGAACCAAACGATGAACAGGCTACAGAAGCTCGGAGATCAGGAATATACACCCTTCATGCGTGTACTCTTTGGGCAAGCATCGCCTACGCCCCTACCCTCAGATCTGAATGATCCATCAAACCCTCTTCATAAGCTCGAGTGGAACGATCCGTCACTCAACGACAGCCAACAGGAGGCCATCAGATTTGCAATAGCGTCACGAGAAGTCGCACTGATCCACGGCCCCCCGGGTACGGGTAAGACGCACACGCTTATAGAGCTTATCCTGCAGTTGCTCAAACAGCAGCTCCGCTTGTTAGTATGCGGTCCATCGAACATATCTGTTGATAACATTGTCGAGCGCCTGGCATCTCACAAGGTACCTATGGTACGCCTAGGACATCCGGCACGCCTACTACCATCTGTTTTGAATCACTCTCTCGACGTACTCACACGAACGTCAGAAGCAGCTGCCTTGGTTCAAGATGTCCGCAAGGAAATGGATGACAAGCAGTCTTCTATCCGCAAGACACGCAATGCCAAAGAGCGCCGTCAAATATACACCGAATTGAAGGAGCTCCGACAGGAGTACAGGGAACGAGAGAAGGGATGTGTGAACAACCTTGTGACTGGCAGTAAGGTCGTTCTTGCGACGCTGCATGGCGCGGGAGGCTTCCATCTGAAGGGCCAGGAATTCGACGTTGTCATTGTCGATGAAGCCAGTCAGGCCCTAGAAGCACAATGTTGGGTGCCTTTTCTATTGGTCAAGGCAAGTAAGCTGGTGTTGGCTGGCGACCACCTCCAATTACCACCAACCATTAAGTCTCTCAACTCGAAACAATCAAAAGCAGCCAACAAGAGCAGTAATAATGCGGAGAAGCTTACTGGCAAGCCGGCCAGAGGCATGACGCTCGAAACGACTCTTTTTGATCGGCTGCTTGCTTTGCATGGTCCGTCAATCAAACGTATGCTGACGACGCAATATCGCATGCATGAGAAGATCATGCGATTTCCATCTGACGAGCTGTACGATTCCAAACTCATCGCAGCAGACTTTGTGAAGGACCGTCTATTGAAAGATTTGAAGTATGATGTTCAAAATACTGAAGATACGCAAGAGCCACTAGTCTTCTGGGACACACAAGGCGGTGACTTCCCCGAGAAGATTGAAGACGAGGGTGTGATAGGCAAGGGTGGAAAAGGCATGAGTCTCGGCGATAGCAAATCTAACGAAGCAGAAGCGGCGCTAGTGAGGATGCATGTTGCAAATCTGATCAATGCCGGCGTCAAAGCGGAGGATATTGCGGTGATTACGCCATACAATGCGCAGGTACGCGTCTCTCTCTTCCCTGCTCATCTTGTGTGCGCATTGCGCATCAATCCGAGCTCCCATGTGTAATGTGGAGTTGGAAGTTAATATTTGTAGCTTGCATTGCTTGCTGGAATGCTTAAAGAAGCGTATCCTGGTATCGAACTAGGATCCGTTGATGGCTTCCAAGGCCGCGAGAAGGAAGCTGTCATTGTTAGCACAGTACGGAGTAACCCCGAGCATGAGGTGGGCTTCTTGGGCGAGAAGAGACGGCTCAACGGTACGTCAGCCTCTACCCTCTTGACTCGCCGCAATATCTACGCATAAACACAGGGTGCAGGTGCTAATGAAGGACGCAGTCGCAATGACACGCCCAAAGCGACATCTTTGTGTGATAGGAGACTCGGACACAATAAGCAAGTACGTACTCACTCTATTCCCAATACACGTCCCCAGCATCATTCACCTTCCTTGTTCGTCGCACATCCGATACCCTCCTCGTCATCGCGTATTTCGGTCATACCCGACAACGTGGGCGACGGGATATGTTCTTTGCGGGCAAGCAAATCTGAAACTCGCGTAACTCGAAACTGCCGTGACACGCTCCCTTGCTCTGTCACACAGAGATCCCCAGTCACCCACACCCAGACCAGTCTCGCGGCATCCTCTACAGAGTACGGTAGAGGATTATCTACGCTTGTGACACGAGGTTGGCTTGCATCGATGCTAACTTGATCAAATGTAGGGGCTCCAAATTTCTCAAGGCGTGGATGCAGCATCTAGAAGACCACGCCGATCTCAGGTATCCAAACTTGGCAGACGTCTACGTGGACCAAGAAAACGGCGGATGAGGGGTGTGAGCAAGCGAGGCTGTAACACTGCGCTGTCACGGGCTCCCAAACAAACAATGTCGGAGTCGTGGTTCGCTACTACATGTTGGACTGGTGTGGGGATGAAATGGCCTCAGCGCTATGGTTTGGTTCGCAAGCGAAGCGCGATGCTGCAGCTACGATATGCGGCGTGACTTTAGCTGCAGTAGCTCCGCGTCAAGTCGCGAGTCGAGACAGCTCGCGCCAAAACACCAACGCCGAATGCCTTCGCAAAAGTGGCATGTGGCATGAGACTACGGTCGTAAGACGGCGAGGCGAGGCTTGCATGCGTCTACATGCGCAAACCAGAAATGACAGTAATCTGAGGCATACGAAAGGGAAGACTGCGAGTAATGCGCTCATTCTTCCTCAAACCTCTTCATGCTGAAGGGTGGGTGTCTCGTGTAGAATAAAGTGTATGTGGCGGCGAGTCGTGACCGTCAATACATGGCGCAGTAACTATCGATCGATGTAATCAGCGCGCGCAGAAAACTTCATTTGAACAGGCCCCTCAGCTTGCCACGCTGCTCCTCTCAACGTCTTTTCAAACCATGTCGACTACTGCTGACCAACGTCTCCTCTTGATCATGTTTACATCAACGTACATCGCCAACAGCTCTCGCGTGCAGTAGAGTACCAAACATTCGTGATAGACGGTGTGGTGCGGGTCAGAGCTATGAGTGTGCCCCAATCAGCCCACAATCGGAGTTAGTCCGCGGCCTGGCTCAAACACGTTAATGCAGACTTGGGCAAGGATACATGTTAGTCTGTATGGCCGAGGGTCCATGACATGCGTCCTGGCGTCCCCATGCATTCTCGCGCTCAGACCTGACGTGATAACTGAAAGGGTTCGTGGGACGCCTCGGTCAGTGCGGCCAGCCGCTATTTCCAGACGCAGAAGGATTAGCTCTGCGACGGCTTTACCAGGATTCCGAATGGCGTTTCCTGGCCAGTGGTAGGTTTGGGCAGTCTACAGAGTAGCTGAGGTCCAAGACGTATTAGCAGCATGTTTCACAAAGGCTGAAGAGGACGGTGGCCGAGCGCGCCCTGCGCGTGCGTGCATCCAACGAACGTATCGATTGCAACAGTACCGCTTTGGCGACGACATGCAGCTGTACTGTACGCAAGACCCCGCTGCCCCATATCCAACAACATGCATGTCGTTGTTCGTTCGCGTCGTGGACCGACTGGTTGGCCTCTCAATCAACGCTTATGCAGCTGCGATCAGGCCTTATTTGTTGCAACCCCCCAACCCCCCGTTGTGTTGTGGTCAAAGGTAATGCCGGTCATACTGCTTGATTCGCAAATGCGCCATCAATAATAGCCCGCTCCTTCCCGCCGCGCCCCCATCCGACTGACCCTCCCCACTCTATTGGCATCCTTGTCCAAAGGGTACATGACGCTCTCGGTCTGATACATAGACCCTAAGAGCGCCGCCCCCGTTCTTTTGCTGCTCTTCTTGTTGCGTCGTCTGTGGCACGTCTCCCTATTGTTTAACCTCGTCGCTCTTTCTGATTGAGTTCGCTTCTTTCGAGTCTCGGGGACTATCGTTGTTAATCCTTTACTGCCTATTCTTGCCTTGTGTCTATTTTAAGAGGGGAAACGTTTGCCGCGCTTGTCGCTCCGTTCCGCCTTTGCCTTGCTTCTTGCCCATCAATTGACTTCGCGACATCGGTGATGGTAGTCGAGAACCTCACGTTCGCTGGGTCATCCCAGTAACTTTCGCCGAAGCGCAATTTCCAGAACTCGTCCGCATAACCGCATTCGCCAATACTCGGACTCAAAAACATTCCACCGGCATCCATATGCTGCAACGAGAAGGCTTTGTCGTCTCCGATATGAGCGCGTCGACATCGTCGCCGTCGCCTTTGCAGCGCTCCAGCTGGAAGGCGGAGGCTATCAGGAGGGGCAATTTGAAGATTAGCGGGCCAATCCCTATTACCGAAGATGTGCCGCTTAATGACGAGGAAGAGAAGGAGTTTGCGGAGAATGGCGCGCTGGACCGAACATTGCAGCCGCAGGACGCGCCAGAAGATCAGTATGAACGGCCGCAAACCCCGCCAAGACCGATGCATTCTCCACCACCCGTGCCTGAACAGCATATGTCAGCATTGCGATCGAATCCCGTTGGGGAGCAGTCGCAGCGCGATGATGGCTTTTCCGAGCGTCCAAATTCTTCAAGATCCCCACCGCAGGTACGGCACTTGAACGAAGTTCAGCGCGAAAGCGTTGTGCCGTCGACATCGATCGCATCTCCGACGCCGTTCCGTTCAACACCGGAGAGCGCTACTAAGGCTGCGCAGAAGAAGAAGCGCAAAAGTGGGCTCAGGAACGTATTTCGGAAGATGTTCGGGCGAAAAAGCCTGGATCGAGCGGAAGATCCAGAGGAAGAGCCGATACAGCGTGGCCACAGCTACCACCACAGTGTAAGTCTATGATGGACAGCGTGACGAACATGTTCTAACATCTAACAGGACCCTACTATGCTCAGATCAACACCACCAAGAGGTCCGAGGACACCACCTTCTGGTCAAAGGATATCAGAACTGCCAGTTGAAGAGCTACAGCCACTACATCCGCTAGGCCAACATTTGCCGTATCCCATGAATGTGAATGCGCCACCAGCAAGCCCACCTAAGGAGTATCTTACTTTCGATGTGGACAGGCCGGATCTGGGTCGCCGAAGAGCCACGCTGCCAACTGTACCGAGTGCCATTACTCATCGACACAGTCTCGATGAGCCTCGGGAAAAGCTCGCGGCGTGGGACGAAAAGGCTGAAGAAGAAGAGATTTCTCCAGGTATTGGTATCGCATTGTCTAGTCCAACCCACACCGTGACCTCCAGGCACGACAGACGGAGATCAAGAAGCGCGGATGCTCTTCACAGTCTTGTAAAGGAGCGCGCCTCGACAGAAAGGGGGAGGAGTGCTGAGATCAAGTACTGGAGGGAGAGCTACATGTCCAGCACCATCTACAGTAGACCGCACACAGCAAAGACGGTAGAAACCGTTCGCACTGTGCCGATGCAGGAGCCCATGATTCGTGGACCAGACAATGAGTCTTTCAACGAAATGAGCGCGACACTTGTCCAGGCGGATGATTCGCAGACTCCGACACCGATAACAGAAGAGCCAAGGCGAGAGCAGGAGCGCGATGTCCAACCTGCAGTTTCAGCCTTCAACTTTGGTGACCTGAAGAACGCGATGTTTGGGCCCAAAGAGGAAGCTATCCCAGAGTCACCTCAAGTCAGAGACGTTTGCGCACCACCACCGCCACCAGCGAAGAGTCAACATCGGTTGCCCATTGAGGACCGCGTTCAGGATCTTGAATCCAAATACTCCAGTCTCGAAACACTGACCCGCCGAATGTCATCCCGCAATAACCGGCAAACCATCATCCTCGAAAACGCACCTCGGACCCTGCGATCAAGAAACCGGAGTTCATCTGCATCTGCTTCTGCATCGCGGTCTCACTCCAGATCAGCGCCCAGCATCCATCAAGAGCCCATCATTCAATCAAGTAGCGAAACTCTTGATCCTGAGCCTGCGCCTGCTTCTCCAACGCTAGCCGTACCTTCCATTCATAGTACTGGTAGCAACGAAGAGAACGTGAGAGCGCTACGCAACGTGTATGAAGCTCTCAGACATGAGAGGAGTGCCAGGAAGGCATTGGAACAGCAAGTTCGCTCTCTTCAACACGACGTGTCCGATCTGCATGCCCTGGTAAACAAACTCATCACTTCAGCGACTGCTACTTCGCCATCTTATCCTACTCCGTCACCTGACACGTTAATAAACTCGAGCGAAGGAGATCAGCGAATTAGCTGTTCCACACCGCGAGCTCCAACGCATGATCGGAATGTAGTCTACGGCCATGACAGAGAGCAACGATGGGACAATGACGATGCGAGCGTCTACTCTGAAGATGTGGCCCGGAAACCGAGTTACGATGATGTCGCTACACCCGACGTATGGGCTACGCCGAAGGAAGAGGGGTTCGGTGGAAGTGGTTTCTTCCACAGTGACGACAAGGTGAGAGGATATGCTTGAGGCTTTTAGATCGCTTGATGCGGTCATGAGACGTGGAATGATGAGCAAGGTTCTCTTCCTCCGAACAAGTTCGGTTATGGCATGAACTTTGGTCATTTGTAAGATACCCAGCGTGGGCCTTGTTATGGCGCGCGCTTTTGTCGTTGAGCGGTTTACTTCTTGTCTCTATGGTTTGGTTTAGCGAGCGAGCGAATGGAAATGCATGCTTAGTTGATCGTTTGTGTGTTTCTCGTTTGTTGAAGATGGAGTGGCGGCGATGCTAGTGATGAAGTGAGGGATATTTGGTGAGGTGAGTGTTCGTGGAAGGCGCGACTTGCTCTCACTTTGCGGCATCCGGAGCCCCGACTTCAGTGACCTAGCGCAGGACATCTTCATGTCTTCAACACCAACCCGCATTCGGTAAACGACCAACCGGACTCACTATGGCGCAGAGGGAGTTTGATCCGGACGCAGCCTTGTAAGTACGACGAGGGGTTGCGTGCATTCATGAGCTTACAATGCGCAGCACCAACGAGGACATGATCACCTTCAAACTTGGTTGCAAGGGCGAGGTCGTATTCCTGGTCCCCGAGAACCGCATTCGTGCTTCGTCGGAGTTCGTTGATGTAGCGATGAGAGGGCCATGGCAAGAAGCGCAGAAGCGTTCTATCTCACTACCCGACTTCGACAAGCAAACCTTCGGCATATACCTTCACTGGCTTCTCACAGGTGTCGTGCACAATAAGCCACGTCG